>SDBS01006357.1_pt1 | contig 11500 bp, 10 predicted proteins | sample 2277091 | NCBI WGS metagenome assembly SDBS01 (sample SAMN10404972, study PRJNA504765) | marine sediment metagenome | isolation source: marine sediment core GS10_PC15, 163 cmbsf | place: Arctic Ocean: Southern Knipovich Ridge | collected 2010 | reverse complement strand
CTCGACGCCCTCTACGACGCGCAGCTCAACGGGACGCTCACAACGCGTCGGGCGGCGCTGCGGGTGGCCAGGGAACGCATCCGCCGGGCCAAGACTTGATCCTAGCGCCCGGCCGTCAGGCTGCGCCAGAGAATACTCTTGCCATGACGTTCGACGTCTGCTGTGTCAATGGCCGCGCAGACGGCGATCGAAATCGGCGAGAAGGGCTTCGGTGACGGGGTCCTTGGCGTAGCCGGTCATCCCGGCTACAAAGTGGCCCCGGCGGAAGACGACCAGGCGTCCCAAGTCCGGGTCGTCGGCGAGAAAGCCGCGCTCGCCGAGGGTGACCGGACGAGTGGGGCGCTTCTGACGAAGGATCGCCTCGAAGCGGTCTAGTGCTTCGGCGGCTTCTTTGGGGCTGTCGTAGCGGCAGGCGAAGAGCATGGCCTTCCGGGCGCCGAGCTTGTAGTCGGCAGTGACGGCCCGGTTGAGGAAGCTGCGGCCGAACAGGTCGTGGGGCACGTACTGTTCTGAGCGCGCAACACGGCCGCGGGTCGGGAGGAGCTTCAGGTAGGCCGGCCAGGCCTTGGTCGGCGGCAGCGACTTGGCCAGGTCGCGAGCGAGCGTCACTGCGCCGAAGCCTTCGGTCGGCGAAAAAGTGACGACATCCACGTAGAAGGACCCCTGCCAGAACTCCGTCCGCGTTTGGTCGCCCACAGCCTCGCTGCCGACGTCGAGGGGCTTTGCCTCGAGATCGGCGCGGCTGCGGAACAGGGCAAAGGCGTTCGACGCCGACCCCATGTCGTAGATGTCCACGGTGCACTTGGTCTCGGCGCCGTGTTGATACCTGGCACTGGCAAGGGACCTGAAGTCGAAGGGGATCACGGTGTCGGCCTCACCGTCGATGTGGTCATAGAGGTTCCCCGCGGTGAAGCGGAGAATAGGCCCCACGCGCCGCCATCCGCCCCGCGAGGCCGTGAGAAATCGACCACCCGACGGCTCCGCACACCCACCGACCGTCAGTCCAACCCACACGGCCAGGGCCAGTCGATTACGCCAGCGCATGGTGTGCCTCCGCCAGGGCGCGGCGAATGGGGACGCGGCCCGGGCAGGCTGCCTCGCAAGAGCCGCAGTCCCGGCAGGCATCGGCTCGACAATGGGGCGCCAGAGCGGCGTACTCCGCGCGGGCTACGGCGCGGTGGCCGTGAACGTGGTAGCCGTGGAGGCGCAGGACATCCTGCACGGCCAGCCCGTTGGGGCAGACGTCCAGGCACGTGCCGCAGAACCCGCACACGCCGGAGGCAGCCGCCACGCGCTCCAGGTGCTCCGTATCTCGCCCGGCCAGCTTGATGCCGGGCACAGCCAGGTTCTCCTTCACGTGGGTCATGTTGCTCATGCCGCAGACCACCGCGGTGACCCCCGGCAGATCCAGAACATACCGATAGCAGAGCTGGTAGGGCGAATAGCCTTTCTTCTTGAGCTTCGGGTCGGATACCTTTGCGACGATCTGCTCCGCACGTGCAGCCGCCTTCATCACGATGATGCCCATATCGGCCTTCCGGGCCGCTGCCAACGCCGGTTGGATCGACTTGACGTCCGTGCGTCCCAGCGAGCCCCACTTGGCCTTCACGAGCGAGAAGGCGACCATGGCTACGTCATAGCGCCCGCTGGCCGCCATGAGCTTGAGCGTCTCGGCGGGCTTCTGGTGCTCGCTGAGGCCGATGAAGCGAATCTTGCCCTGTTTCTTGAGGTCCTCAGCCGCCCGGAGCCACTCGGCGTTGTTCACGTAGTCCAGGAGCGTGGTGCATCCGTGCAGCATCATGATATCGACGTGGTCGGTGCGAAGGCGTCGCAGCGAGGATTCGGCGATCTCGATGGCCTTCTTGTACACGCCCTTGCCCGCCCTCAATTGCATACGGATGTCCATCTTGGTGCAGAGGAAGACGTTCTTGCGGCGATTGGCCTTGCTGAAGAACTCGCCGAACGCCTGTTCGCTCCTGCCGCCCCCGTAGATGTGAGCCGTGTCGAACAGGTTGACGCCGCCTTCGTAAAGCTTGGCCAGGATCGGCATCCGCTGCGTATTGGTGTACAGGCCGCCGTGGGTAATGCGCGAGACCTTCAGATTGGTCCGCCCCAGGCGCGCATAGGCCATTGAGCGCTGCTCGTTGCGGCTCTCGAGCTTGGGCTTCTTGTCCGCCTGGCCGCTCGCCAATCCGCCACCGGCAACAAGACACCCCGCCGCAGCCGCACCACGAAGAAAATCACGTCTCTGCATCATTGGAGCACCTCCCTGTAGGGGTCGCCGGCGATTCTAACACCGGCTGCGGGGCCCGGTCAATCAGAACAGACGTCCGCCGGGCTCAGTCCTTGAAGCGTCTGATGACCAGGCAGGCGTTGTGCCCGCCGAAACCGAAACTGTTGGACAGGGCTACGTCGATCTTGGCCTCTCGCGGCGTGTGGGGTACGTAGTCCAAGTTGCATTCGTCGTCGGGGTTGTCGAGGTTGAGTGTGGCCGGGATTACTTCTTTGGTGATGGCAAGGGCCATGGCGATGAGCTCAACGCCTCCGGACGCTCCCAGCATATGCCCGGTCGAGCTCTTTGTGGATGAGACCATCAGGCCGTTGGCCGCGTAATTGCCGAAGACCTTCTTGATGGCCCTGGTTTCGGCCAGGTCGCCCAACTGGGTGCTGGTGCCGTGGGCGTTAATGTAATCGACGTCCCGGGGGGCGACTTGTGCGTCCTGAAGGCACCGCTGCATTGCCAGGACGGCGCCGTCGCCGGAGGGGTCCGGCGCGGTAATATGGTAGCCGTCGCTGGTTGAGGCACAACCGATCAGTTCGACGTAGATGTTTGCCTTGCGGGCCTTGGCGTGCTCCAGCTCTTCCAGGATGACCGCGCCGGCGCCTTCAGACAGCAGGAACCCGTCGCGCCCTGTGTCGAAGGGCCTGCTGGCGCGCTCGGGGTCGTCGTTGCGCGTGGACAGGCCCTTCAGCGCACAGAAGCTTCCGAGCCCAATCTCGGTCAGCGCCGCTTCGCTGCCGCCGGAGATGACGACGTCAGCCTCGTTGCGGATTATGGCCCTGAAGGCCTCGCCGATGGAGTTAGTCGCGGACGCGCAGGCGGTGACGACGGCGAAATTAGGCCCGCGGAGGTGCCAGACAATGGCGATGTTTGCGGCCGCGGCGTTGCCCATGAGCTTGGGCACGGTGAACGGGCCAATTCGCCCGGGACCCTTCTCCATCATCCGCTTGTGCTGATCCTGAAGCTCCTGGAGCCCGCCGATGCCGGTGCCGAAGATCACGCCGGAGCGATTGAGATCTTCGGCTGAGAAATCGATCCCGGAGTCGGCGACCGCTTCAATGGCAGCCTGTACCGCGAACTGGCTGAAGCGGTCCATCCGCTTGTTCTCTCGCGGGTCGACCAGGTCGCTGGTCACGCCGGAGAAACCCTTGACCTCCCCTCCAATCCGCGAGGTGAATCCGGTGGTGTCGAAGCGTTCGATCAGCGCAATGCCGCTCTTGCACGCCAGCAGATTGTCCCAGAACGCTGCGACGTTGTCTGCGAGCGGGTTGATAGTACCCAAGCCCGTCAATACGACGCGGCGATTGGCCATGAATGCCTACCTTTGGCTCGCTCAGGCCTTGCTGGAGTGCTCTTTGATGTAGTCGATGGCCTGCCCGACGGTCTGGATCTTCTCAGCCTCTTCGTCGGGGATATTGAGCTCGAATTCATCCTCGAACTCCATGACCAGTTCAACCGTATCCAGCGAGTCGGCATTCAGATCGTTGACGAACGAGGTCTCGCGAGTGATCTCGCTCTTGTCAACACCCATCTGCTCGGCAACGATGTCAATCACCTTCTCTTCGATTTCGTCTGGCACCTTGTTCTCTCCCGAAACTGCGAATTAGAGTCCGTTGCTGCCCGTTGGTTGTCCTTGCGGGCCGCGGTAATATAGCGTGGCCTCTGGGGCCTTGCAATACCAATCCTCGGCGGGAAATTCTGGTCTTTCATGTATGCATCCCGCCGTCTACGCTCAGCACCTGCCCCGTAATATAGCTCGAATCGTCCGAGGCAAGGAATCCGACCACCTTGGCGACTTCCGCGGGCTTGCCGAATCGCTGCATCGGTATCTGCGCCATCGCCATATCTTTCGCCTGTTGAGGCAGAACCTCGGTCATCTCGGTAAGGATAAAGCCTGGCGCTATGGCATTGCAACGGACACTTCGCTTGGCCAGTTCCTTGGCGGCCGATTTCATCAGCCCGATGACGCCGGCCTTTGAGGCGGCGTAGTTCGCCTGGCCGCGGTTGCCCTCCAGGCCGGAGTAGCTGGCCATGTAGATGATCGAGCCGCTGCGCTTGCGCATCATGATCTTCGCTGCGGCCCGCGTGCCGATGAACGCACTGGTCAGGTTGACCTTCAGCACCAGTTGCCAGTCCTCGTCGGGTATCGTCAGGACCAGGTTGTCGCGGGTGATGCCGGCGTTGTTCACCAGCACGTCCAGGCGCTCGTACCGCTCGGCTACATCCTCGATCAGCTTGGTGAAGCCCTCGCTGTCGCTGACGTCCTGGATGCGGCAGTCGAGCTTCTCGCCCGGATTGCCAACAGCCTCCGGCAACTCGGCCAGCAGCTCTTCCTGGAGGTCCACCGCCACGACGATCATTCCCATTGCCAGCAATTGCCGGGTTATCTCTCGCCCGATTCCACGGCCTGCGCCTGTTACTATGGCAACCTTGCATTCGTCCGACATTATGTACCTCGAATCTCAGGCTATCGTTGTTCCTGAGCGAGCTTTTCTACAGCTTCCAGCGAGTTTACGCAAGAGACTCTGGCCTTGCGATCGATTCGTTTGGCCAAGCCGGCAAGTACACGCCCCGGGCCTATTTCGTAGAATTCCTCCGACCCGTGGGCAAGCATGTATTCCATCGTCCGCTGCCACTGCACCGGGCGCACCAGTTGCGCCAGCAGCTTGTCCTTGATCTGTTCCTTGCCGGTATAGGCGGCCCCGTCAACGTTGGCTATAACCGTTACCTTCGGGGTTTGGAAGTCCACCTCGTCAAGGACCTCCGCAAGTGCCTCTGCCGCAGGGGCCATAATCTCGCTGTGGAAGGCCCCGGCCACCTTCAGCGGCACTGCGCCCGTGGCCCCGAATTCCTTGGCCAGGTTGGCCGCACGCTCGCATGCACCCACCTGCCCCGACAGCACAATCTGCCCGGGGCAGTTGAAATTGGCGCAGGTGAGGATTTCCCCGCCCGCGGCCCCATGGCACAGCTCGGTTGCCTTGGCCTGGTCGATTCCGATGATTGAGACCATGCTGGAGGGCACGGCCGTGGCGGCGGCCTGCATGAATTCCCCTCGTTTCGCCACGAGCTTCACGCCCGTGGCAAAGTCCATGGCCTCTGCCGCGTAGAGGGCCGTGTATTCACCAAGGCTGAGTCCGGCGGCGAAGCTCGGCTGCAACGCCTCCAACTGATCGTCGCCCAGCAGGTCGCCTATCACGGCGAGAACGGCGGCTGAGACCGTGAAGATTGCCGGCTGGGCGATATCGGTTCGGGCGAGCTGGTCCTCCGGCCCCTCGAAACACAGTTTTTTCAGCGGCAGGAGAGTTTCGGCCTCGGCCTGGTCGAAAATCCGTTTGGCGGCGGGCATTGCCTGGTAGAGGTCTCGCCCCATACCGATGGTCTGTGCGCCTTGTCCGGGATACAGGTGTGCTACAGGCATTTTTTTGGTTTCTTCGGTGCCTGGGGCGGCTAGAGGCGTACAACCGACCCGGCCCAGGTAAGCCCGGCTCCAAAAGCTGCTAGAATAACGGTTGAGCCCGGGCCTACCCGCCCGCACTGTATTGCCTCAACCAGCGCCATCGGCACCGAGGCGCTTGAGGTGTTACCGTAGCGATCAATGTTAATATAGACCTTCTCGAGCGGGAAATTGAACTTCTCGGCAGCCGACTTGATTATCCTGATGTTCACCTGGTGCGGGAAGACCATGTCTACGTCTTCGGGTGACAGGTTGCAGTGTGCCATGCAATCACCCAGCAGCCACTGCATCTTTTCCACGGCGAACCTGTAAACGTCCTTGCCGCGCATCTTGATGAAGTGCTCTCTGGCCTCCACGGTCTCGTGGGTGGCTGGGTTTCTCGAGCCTCCGCCCGGCACGTGGATATAGTCCCATCCGTTCCCGTCGGCGTGCATGACGTTGTAGATTATGCCCTTGTTCTGGTCCTCGGTTGGCTCGATTACCACTGCGCCGGCCCCATCGCCGAAGAGAATGCAGCTTGCGCGGTCGGTGTAATCGGTGAACCGGCTCAGGGCTTCGGCGCCTACTACCAGAATCTTCTTGTACATTCCGCTCTTGATGAACTGGTCGCCTATGGTCAGCCCGTAAATAAAACCGCTGCACGCGGCGGACACATCGAAAGCCGGCACATCGGCGGCGCCGAGCTCCTTCTGGAGCAGGCAAGCCGTCGATGGGAACACCAACTCGGGCGTGACCGTGGCGCAGATGATGAGATCGAGTTCCTTCGCCTCGATGCCTGCATCATCAAGTGCTTGTTTTGCGGCCTGGAGGGCGAGGTACACTGTCCCCTGCCCGTCACTTACCACTCTCCGCTCCTTGATGCCCGTTCGCTTGACGATCCATTCGTCGTTGGTGTCGACCATCTTTTCGAAGTCGGCGTTGCTGAGAACTCTGGTGGGTATGCCGGTTCCTAAGCCGGTTATTGATGCGTGTAGGCCCATGGCCATTACCAAACCTTTAGCTGTGAGAAAGCAATTTGACGATTCGCTGGTTTACCTGATGCTTCGAGAAATTACGCGCCACTTTCACGGCGTTCTTTATGGCGCGGTAGTTGCTGGCTCCATGGCAGATGATACAGATACCGGCCACTCCAAGCAGCGGGGCGCCGCCGTACTCGTTGAAATCGTATTTTGTAATGATGCTGGTCGCCGCCTGCGTTACAACCGTCTGGTGGCTGGGCATGGATTGGGCCAACTTGGTCAGCGCTCCCTTGATGATGCCTTCGGCCATCCCTTCCATCAGCTTCAGCATGACGTTGCCCACGAACCCCTCGCAGACAATGACGTCACAGACACCGCTGAACAGGTCACGCCCTTCAACATTGCCGATGAAGTGAATTGCCTTGTCGTTCTTCAGCAGCTCGCGGGTATGTTTGACCAGCTCGTTGCCCTTGGCGTCTTCGTGTCCGATACTGAGCAGGCCCACGCGAGGCTGCTTCACACCGCAGATGGTTTGGGCATAAATCGAGGCCATCACACCGTACTGATGAAGATGCGCGGGGCGGCAGTTGACGTTGGCGCCCACGTCACAGACGGTAACCGGCCCGTGGGAAGTCGGTGTGGCGATGCTGATTCCCGGGCGATGCACGCCGGGCAGCCGGCGCAAGTGCATCTGGGCCGCCGCTATGAACGCCCCCGTATTACCTGCGGAGATGCACGCATCAATGTCACCGTTCTTGTGCAGTTTGGACAGGACCGCGATCGAGCTATCCGGCTTCGCACGAAGCGCCTCGACGGGAGATTCCGCCATCCCGATGACCTCGGAAGCGTGGTGGATCTCAATCTTCCCCTGCCAGCCGTTGGCCCCGTCCAGGCGGTCCAGGATGGCATCCCGGTCGCCGACCAGCACAAGCTTGTCATCCGGGTCGAGCAGCTCCAGAGCGGTCAGGGCGCCCTTGACCTCTGCGGCCGGGGCGCAATCGCCACCCATCGCGTCGATGCCGATCTGCATCGGCTAGGTCTCCTTCTTGATCTCGAGACTCAGCCCTGGACGGACATAGCCGCAATTACTGCATGCCGCGTGTGGCAGCTTAGGCGAGTTGCAGCGGGGACAGTCGGCATAATTCACGAGCTTGTAGGCGTGGTGACTGCGACGCTGGCGCGTGCGCGTCCTGCTGGTTTTGTGAGTCGGTAGCATTCTTCCTCATCCTTATTGCCGGCCGCGGTCGCACAACACTGTCGCTGCCGGATGCATCTTGCAAGGTGCCGGAAAGTAGGGACTTAGCGTCCCTTTGTCAAGCGAAACATCCCCGGCTTTCTCAACCCGAGGTGCCGGAGGATTATCGGACAATCACACCGCGCACGCTCTGTGGGGTTATCCAAGTTGCTCGCGCGCCCATTTCGCCGCTGCATCGAGCGCTTCGTCCAGCTTTGCTTCCTGCTTTCCTCCGGCTTGGGCAAGGGTGTCCTTGCCGCCTCCTCCGCCGCCGACGATCGGCGCAACGGCCTTGACCCAATCGCCGGCCCGCAGCTTGGCCGCTGCCACCAGCGCATCGGTAACCATAGCTACCAGAAGGACTTTGCCCTCCGCGGCGCCACCGACAAAAACCGCCCCTGCGCCCTTTTGACGGTGAACATCGCATAGTTTTCGCATGGCCTGGGCGTCACAGTGGTCCACCCGGCCGACGATAACCTTGCCCTCGGGCGAATCTATCTCAGCGGCCGGCTCAAACTTGGCGACATCGCCCGCCGGGCCTCGCTTGCGGAGATCCTTTATCTCCTTCTGCATCGCCTCGATACGCTGGGGAATCTCGGAAGGCGGCGCCTTCAGGCCCGCAGAGGCCGCCGATACCACGCCGTCCAGCTCCTGGACGTGCGCCACCGCGACGAGCCCCGTCACAGCGGTTATGCGCCGAACGCCCTTGGCCACCGATTCTTCCGAGACGATCTTGAACAGTCCGATCTGGCTGGTCCGCACGAGGTGGGTGCCGCCGCAGAACTCGACCGCGCAGGAGGAGTCGCCCGCGACTGCGCCCTCGCCCGTCCCGATGGCAACCACCCGGACAGGATCCGGGTACTTCTCGCCGAATACCGCTCGGACACCGGGGATCTTGCTGGCGTCGGCCAGCGAGATGGTCCGGTGGACCACCGGCTCGTCGGCCAGAACACGCTCGTTGACCATCCGCTCGGCCTGCCGCAGCTGGTCGGCGGTGACGGCCTGGTTGTGAGAGAAGTCGAAGCGCAGGCGATCCGGCGCGACGACACTGCCGGCCTGGTTTACGTGCTCGCCCAGCACCTCCCGCAGCGCCCAGTTGAGCAGGTGGGTAGCCGTGTGGTTGCGCATCGTGTCCATGCGGGACGCCGCGACGCAGCAGCGAACACTCAGCCCTGCTTCCAGGTCACCGGCGGCTACCTTGCCGATGTGCAGCACGCCGCCGCCTGCAATCTGCGTGTCGCTGACGGCGAAGCTGCCGGCCTCCCACGTAAGGGCCCCGCTGTCGCCTACCTGCCCGCCCTGCTCGGCGTAAAAACTGGTCCTGTCCAGCACGACCGCGGCTTCGATGCCGGGGGCGAGCCGCCCGCTCGTCACATACTCACCGCCCGCGACCCAGCCCAGCACCGTTGCCTTGATCGGCTGGCCGGTGTACTTGGCCGAATCATTCGTGGTCGGCAGGTCGGGAATCTGCTCCGCGCGGAAGGCCGCTGCCGAGCCGCTGGTCTCCCTGTGCTCGGCCATCCCCGCCTCGTAACCCGCCATGTCAACGGTAAGCCCGCGCTCCGCGGCCATTATCTGAGTCAGATCCACCGGAAAACCGTAAGTGGTGTACAGATCGAAAGCCACCTCGCCGGGCAGCTCCGGCTTGGCGATCTTGGCCAGCTTGTCCACTTCCTGCTGGAACAGTTCGATGCCCCGGTCGAGCGTCCGGCCGAAAGATTCCTCCTCATCCCGAAGCGTCTCGATGATGTAATCCTTGCGGGATTCCACCTCCCGGAAGAAGCCGGACATGATCTGCACGACCGTGGGGATAAGTTCCACGAGGAACGGCCCTTCTATGCCCAGGTACTGTCGTCCGTGTCGCGCGGCCCGGCGGAGGATTCGGCGCAGCACGTACCCGCGCCCTTCGTTGGAGGGGATGACCCCATCGGCGATGGCGAAGGTCAGTGTCCTGGCATGGTCGGCGATGACCCGGCAGGCCACGTCGCCCAGGTCTGCCATGTTGCCCGTATCAAAGCGATCGTCGCCGGAACGCTTGACCGTCTGCTTTCCATATCTGTGGTCCGTCAGCGTCTCGATCTTCTCGATGATCGGCACGAACAGGTCCGCGGCGTAGTTGCTTCTCTTGCCCTGGAGCACCGTGCAGATTCGTTCCAGGCCCATGCCGGTGTCCACGTGCTTTGCCGGCAGGGGCGAGAGCTTGCCCGCCTGGTCGCGGTCGAACTGGATGAACACCAGGTTCCATATTTCGATGACGCGCGGGTCGCCGGTGTTGACCAGCGGCCCGCCCGAGCCGTCGTCGGTGAGGTCCACGTGGATCTCGCTGCAAGGACCGCACGGGCCCGCCTGGCCCATCTCCCAGAAGTTGTCCTTCTTGCCGCCGGTCATTACGTGCGAGGGGTCGATGTCGGTCTGGTCCTTCCAGTGCCGCTCGCTCTCGGCGTCCGGCTCGAGGCCATCGGACTGGGCCCCTTCGAACACCGTCGCATAAAGCCTGTCCTTCGGCAGATGCCACACCTCGGTCAGCAATTCCCACGCCCACTTGATGGCCTCTGCCTTGAAGTAATCCCCGAAGCTCCAGTTACCCAGCATCTCGAAGAACGTGTGGTGGTAGGTATCGTGCCCGACGTCTTCGAGGTCGTTGTGCTTTCCGCCGGCGCGGATGCACTTCTGGCTGTTGTGTGCGCGAACGTAGCTGCGTTTTTCGGTTCCGAGGAAGATATTCTTGAACTGGTTCATTCCGGCGTTGGCGAACAGCAGCGTGGGGTCATCGCCCGGCAGCAGCGGGCTGGACGGGACGAACGTATGTCCGCGCTGCTCGAAGAAGGTCAGGAAGTCGTTACGTATGTCGTTGCAGGTGCGTTTCATAGCTGCACATCCTCCCCGCGCCGGCTTGCCAGGGCGATGCCGTACCAAGCCCGGGGCCGGCCTATTCTAGCCGTGTCCCCAAATCCTGCCAAGGAGATTCGCCGTGGCGCTTAAGCCCCGCCGCCCGGGATGGTACAATAGCCCGTAGCAGGCGATCCGACGGACGAGGGTTGCCGCGACGGGGACGATCATGAAACGTTCGACGAAACGCCATCTGGCAAGCTGGCTTGTGGCGATACTGCTCGCTCTGGTCGCCGTTGGCGTACACAGGTTGTACGTCTACGTAGCCGCCGATCCGGCACGAAAGGCCCGGCGCCTTTGGGGCGAACTCTGCGGGCCCGGGCGGATCAGATACTTCCTGATGGATTGGGGAATAGCCGATGGCCCGAGTGTCGGTCGGCAATGTCAGATCATGCGAGAGTTGGCTGCCCTCGGCCCACTAGCCAAGCCATACCTCATCCGTGCGCTGGACCATGGGAGTGACTCTGTGCGACGACTGGCGGCCGAGGAGCTTGGTAAACTAGGCCCGGAAGCCAAGGCGGCCGCTCCCAAGCTCCTGCACAATATGAAGGACGATGCGCCCTGGGTCAGCCTTGCGGCTGCTGAGGCGGCGGTCAGAGTTGGGCGAGGTGATGTGGCACTGCCGGTCCTGGCCAAGCTGCTGAGAAGCCCTGACGAACGGGACCGCCACAATGCGGCGATAG
>SDBS01006356.1_pt1 | contig 11500 bp, 6 predicted proteins | sample 2277091 | NCBI WGS metagenome assembly SDBS01 (sample SAMN10404972, study PRJNA504765) | marine sediment metagenome | isolation source: marine sediment core GS10_PC15, 163 cmbsf | place: Arctic Ocean: Southern Knipovich Ridge | collected 2010 | reverse complement strand
TAAAATCAAGGATGTATCCCTCTTCCTCCATTTAGGAGATATAACACAATCTGGAACTTTAATGGATTATGAATATGCACTTGACAAGATGGAGCAATTCAAACCAATTTCTAAAGCTCCTTTACAGTACCTTATAGGTAATCATGATTCATTAAACGTAGGATATTTATTATTTGAAGAATTTATAGGTGAAAGACATTTTGAATATGAAGATGCAAACATATACTTAATAGGAATCGATAGCACAAAACCAGATCTCACACCTAATAATGTTAAATTAATTTGAAAATTTTCTTTTTCTGTAATTAAATTTCTTCCCATTTATTACTATTGTAATTATATCTCTTAAAAATTTTAATTCGGGAAGAACTAGTAAGAGATGTCGGGATTTCTATTGGCTGCATATACAAATCAACTGTTAGCATCATTTCTCCAAAAGCTTCACATAGTTTATATCTAAATTCATCATCCTTTCGGTAACCTTCGTTTTTTAACCTCTCAATTAACTTTTTATGTGCTCTACCAAAAATACATGTTATTGTATTCAAATTTGATATTTTTAAAACATCTGATGTATAATTTTCACAAAAAGTATCACAAGTTCTCTGAAATCGTTCAGAATCATCATTAAACGATGGAACAAAAATTAAATTTACACCCTTCTCTCCTTCAAACTCATAATCAAAGAGCTTCCAACATTCTATATAAAAGTCTATGCAAATTAATATAGTAAATCTTAAAGTTTGTTCTTCATTGAAAAATATTTTAATTTCATTTCCACACTTCATACAATTATTCGCATCTATACGATCTTCTAAGTATGGTGCTGGATTTATTTTATAAACAGGATATATATTACCATTGTAATAAATAGCACTTTTGTTATAGAAATTCTCATCATAAAAACTTCCACTTATAATAATTAAATCATCAATATCTTTTACATCTTCTAAGAAATCCTTGTCAAAACTTAATTCTGGAAAACAAATTATATTTACATTATTTTTTTTAGCCAAATTTAATGCCTGCTGAATTTTTACTTTTATAGCTTCTTTATTTATTATTAAATTTGGAAATGTTTTTGTTAATTCAAAATCTAATGGTACTAAGCAAATTCTTATGAAATTTTTACATTTTAAACTATTTAATGATATGTAATCTACTTTAATTTCTCTTTTCATAAATTTTGGTTTAGATGTCGATAATCTACCTTTAATTTTACTTGATAATTCTGAAGTTAAAATACCATCAAGAATTTGAATATTTCTGAGAGATACTAATAGATCTTTTTGTTCTTCTTCAGGAATTTCTTCAATGGAGTCATATTTTCTGATTTTTTGAAAAAATATCTCAATTGAATTTACTGCAATGATGAAGTTCTCGAGATTCCATTTTTTAAAAGTATTTCTTGCTTCCTGTAATTCATAAAAATTCACATCTTCTAACTTTATAATTCTGTTAAGAATTGTAAAACATATTCTTTTTGAGTTTAAAAATTCTTTAGCATCATTTGGTAAAGCTAAATTTTTAAAGAATTCTACAATATCTTCTATTTCTTTAGAGACTTTTTCACTTTGGTCTTTTAAATCTTTAATATGGGAAGTTTTTAATATATTTAAGAATCTTTCGTCTAACGGATTTAATTTTGACATTAATAAAGAAGTATTATTAGCCCATGTTTCATACATCTGCACTTTATTGGAAAGCTCGGTATTACCTTCATTACTATATATTTCTCGTGCTTTCCTGAGATTTTCAGATGCTTCTTCAAATTTTTTCATTTCCATATAGGTTGATCCTATGTTCAAATATGAAGTTGCAAAATCCGGTTTTATTTTCAATGCTGCTTCAAAATATTTAATTGCTTCATTATATTTTCCTAACTTTGCAAATACATTACCCTTATTAGATAACAAACCCCAATCGTTTGGTGTTAAAATTAAAGCTTTATTATAACAACTTAAAGCATTGTCAAAATCACTTAAATTTGAATGAGAAATACCTTTTAATGTTTAGGGCCTTGCTAAAAAAAGATTTAATTTCTAGAGCTTTTTCACAACAATTAATGGCTTCTCTATACTTTTTAATTTTATTTAAAGCCATTGCTTTATTTGCCCATACTTCTTCATTATTTTCATTTAAATTTATAGATTTATCATAGTTTATAATTACCTCATCATATTTTTTCAGGTGATAAAGTGCATTTCCTCTGTGAAAATAAACCTTAGGATCATTTTCTTTAATCTTTAGTGCTTTATCAAAACAATCAATAGCTTCTCCATATTTATTTTGAAAAGTAAGTAAAACTCCAAGGAAATCCCATATCTCAAAATCCTCTGGATTTCTTTTAAGTGCTTCTTTCAAACAAAGAGCAGCTTCCTCATATCTATTTAAAACAGTAAAAGACGCACCTTTTAAACTCCATACAGATACACGATTTGGATCAATTTCAAGTACCTTATCATAACAGCCAATTTCTTCTTCATGTCTACCTTTTCTTCCTAAATACATACCTTTCCTATACCAAGCATCTGCGAAATTGGGTTCTAATTTTATGGCTTTATTATAACATATTAATGCATCTTCTTGTCTTTGAATTCTTTCTAAAGTAACACCCTTATTAACCCATGCTTCAACATAATTACTATATAATTCCAATGCTTTTTCATAACATTGTAGTGCTTCGCTAAATTTATTCTGTTTAAATAAAATACTCCCTTTACTATTAAACGCCTCAGATAACTCCGGATTCATCTCTATTACAATATCATAGAGTTTAATAGCATCATCATTATTATCTAATTTTTCATAAACGGCTGCTTTATTCATTAATGCCTCAATACTTTCAGGATTTATTTTTAATGCCTCATCAAGACATTTCACAGCGTCCTCTAATTGATCAAGTTGTCCAAGAAAAATACCTTTATATATCCAGACCTCTATCAATTTATCACTCAAATGCAATGATTTATCAAGATATTCTAACGCTTCATTTATCTTACCTTTTTTTTCAAGAGTTAGAGCTTTATTATACATAGTATGAGGATTAGTATTGTCAATTTTTAGAGATTCATCAAAACATTGAATAGCTTCATCGGTTTTTTCGAGACCATTAAGGGCTAAACCTTTATTCGACCAAACTATATTATTATTCGGATTTAGGCTAAGAGATTTATCATAACAATCTAAAGCTTCTTCAAACCTCGCCAATTTAAAAAATGAGTTTCCTTTATTATGCCAGCCTTCAGAATGCTTAGGATTCATTTTTAATGCCTTTTCATACGATTCCAAAGCTTCTGTATGTTTTCCTACTTTTGCTAGTAAATATCCTTTATTATGCCAAGGTCCAAAATAATCATCTTTTCTCTTAATGGCTTCATTATAGCAATTTAAAGCTTCTTGATTTTTATTCAATTCTTCTAGTGCTATTCCTTTATTGAACCATGATTCAGAATTTTCTGAATCTAATTCAATTGATCTATTAAATGCTTCAATGGCTTCTTCAATACTACTAAGAAATGATAGCACAATTCCCTTATGTAACCAAGCTTCTGAATTATTTGGATCAATATCAATTAGATGATTAACACAATCCAATGCCTCTTTGTTCTCGCCAAGATTTCTAAAGGATATAGTTTTACCTAGAAGAGCATCAATATAGTCTGGTTTTAAATCTAATGCTTTATTAAAAGATTTCACAGACTCATGATAATTGTTAGTTTTCATATAGATAAAACCCATTTGATAATGTGCCATAATTAAATTGGGATTTCGTTTTATAGCAGAGGTTAAACATTTTAAGGCCTCTTCATAATTACCTACATTAGAATAAGTTAATCCCTTATTATACCAAATTTCAGATTTATTTTGATTTATTTTTAAAGCTTCATCATAACATTTTAATGCTTCTTCATAATTACTTAATTTGCTCAATGCCACACCTTTATGAGACCACGCATCTTCCAAGTTTTGATTAAGCTCTAAAGCTCTGTTAAAACAGACAACGGATTCTAGAATCCTATTACTCCCTAACAATTGGATTCCAAGATTTAACCAATACTCTGGATTATTGTGAGAAATTATTAATCCCTCTAAAAAATAATATGATATGTTCTTGACTTTTTTCGATAAACTTTCACTAAGAATATTGATTAATCCTTTTTATAATAAGTTTAAAGTATTTGATATTTCTTGACTGATTTTTCAATTTACTTGGTTTTAAAAAAAAATTAATTAATATATGGGAACTTAATCTAAAGTGTTAAATTATAAAAATGAAAAAATTATAGGATATGACTAAATTTTTATTTTCAACACAATATGAACCCTATTACATTAATGTATTAAATCCCCTGAAAAGTCAGTAGATTGATGATCTCTTAATTGAAAATAGACGTGTAAATATTTATCTCCTTGAAAACAAAAAAATATTTTATCCTTATTAACGAATTAAAAATAGTTAAAAACATGGAATTAGAAAAAAATTTATTATATTAAAAAAGAATAATTATTATATAAAATAAAGATAATTCATTAAATTTAAAGCTACTAAAGAAGGACAAAGACTAAACATCTCCTTTATAAATTAAGTAAAAGTCTAGAAATTAATTCTAATTGTCTTACATATGTCATAAATTAGACGAAAAAATATGACAGAGACTCCAAAAGTAAATGTAATTTTCTATAATACCCAAGAAGAAGAGTGGGGAGATTTTGTTTACGTGTGTGATATTGACACAAGTTCTAGCTCATCTTTTATCCCTAATCATCTAGTGGTGCCTTTAGGTCTTATAGAGGTATCTCCTCCAATAATAAGACCATTTCTGGTAAATGGAGAATATATCGAATCTAAAAGATTTTTTTGCAGAATAAAAATCATTAGTGAAAATAATGCTAAGAGTAAACCTATTGACGTGTTCTTTCAAACTTATGGAGGAATAAGACAACCTATAATTGGATTTGATCTCATAAAAGATTATAAAGATCTTTTCTCAACCTTAATTTTTGAAAATCCTATGTTGTTCGTAGATCTTGAACAACAACAAGGGAAAAAGAAAAAGGAAAATAAAAAAGAAAAATCCTTTAAAGGGACACTTTCTAAAATTGGAAAGAAATTACTTCCTGCTATCGTTGGAACAATTGCTGGAATCGCAATTACACCTTTTGTAGGGCTAATTGCTGCATTAATCACTTCACTTTTTAGTAAGAATAAACTCTCTTTGGATGAATCCCTAGTCGAGGATATTACAAAAGAATTACTAACTACAACTAGTAAGAAAGGTGCAGAAGTTACTCTAGAAGTCATTCTTGAAAATATACAGAAGAAGGAAAATAAAACCGTTGACATTAATGCAATAATTAAGGTTCTAAGTCCTTTATATAAAGAATTAATAAAGGTTACAGAATTTATACAAAAATCTCCTATTGAATCAATAATAATTGAACTAAAAGAAACGTTAAAAAATGTCAAAGAATTAACTCCTGAATTAACAAAAAGTATAAATGATTCTATCTCGACCTTTGAGAAAAAAACATTAACAAATCAAAAAGATATAAAAAATAAGATTTCAGAACATTTTATTTATTCTCAAAACAAATTGAATGACCTTTCATCAAAGTTAGAAGAGATTTTTATTGGAATAAAAGAAGAGGAACTATCTAGAGAATCAGCATTAGCATTATGTTCAAACCAAGTTTATTTGGAACCAATAAAATCTCTTAATGATATAGAGTTTGATTCAAGCAAATATGTAAGAAGAATAGAAGCAGAAGAGACTCTTTTAAATTTCATTAAAGATGTTAGAGAGGAGATACAAATTTCTTCAAATAATTTTGTATTATTAGCAAACATGGGAATTGGAAAAACTTGGTTGTTGGGTTATATTATTAAAGAAATTCAGAAAAAGAATGTTCCAGTCCTTTTCTTTGGATTGGAGAATAAAAATTTAGATAAATTAAAAATTATATTTGGAGATATACCTGCGAGAACGAGCTATAACCTAGTTATTAAAATAGCAAACGCAACCAATGAACCAGTAGTTATTGTATTAGATGGATTTGAAGGATTAACGAAAGAAAACCAGAAAACCATTTTAACTTGGGCAATTGAGTCAGTCAAAGTAGTCGGTTTTAATAAAGCAGCTTTTATTATTTCAAGTAGAATTGATGACTGGACTCATAATGATGACTTATATGACTATGTAAACCATAAAAATGATCGTTTTTATAATTTTAATCATGAGAAGGGCTCATTACATTTAGTTAAATTTAGTATAGAAGTTGTGAAAGAATATATCGCAGAAAAATATGAAATTGAGAATGATATATTGGAAAATAAAAATATTCTTGAATTGGCCAGATACCCTTTTATTGCTAGAATTTTCCATAACTATAAGTCTGTTCATCGTTTGGATAGGTTACCTGATCCAAGTGAGTTAAACGATTTTATGCCATTATTCTATGAGGATCAGAATGATAATACAATTTTAAGCAGAATGGGAATACGTAAAAACGTAAAACCCTTTCTTAAAAAGATATTTGTATGCTGTAGATCAAAAGAACTCAAATTAAATATGAACTGTGTTGATAGAAAAAATCTAATTTCATCCAAATATTACAATTTGATTTTTTCTTCAGGATTGTTTTGCCGTAGGATAATAGAGAAAGAATGGGAGGTTGAAGCCAAAGTCAATCCTTTATTCCTACCCTATGTTAATATATTAATTAATGATGTGTTGAAACTAGAAATTAGCAAATCAAGAAAAATTAAAGGAGAAAAAGGTCAAAAACCTTATTTCTGCCCCATCTGTCATAGAAATCATAAATGGGGTGATATTTACAAAAAACATTCTAAGTATTCGACAATAGAATACGACTTAAGTAAGTTTCTAAGCCTGATCATAATTCATAGGGAAAAGGGTGTTGTACTTTTTGTTAAGTCTTTCGACAAAAAATTTGAAATGGAGAATGAACTAACTTCTGGATTGATGTCAGTTCTGTATAGTTTAGCAAATTTTAGGAATTCCGCAGAATCATCAATATTAATTGAATTAGAAATGGGGGACTTTCTTTCATTTATGTCTTTTGGTGTATATGTAAGAGTTGTTCTCATTTTAAACGCCAAACCTACGAACAAGCTAGATAAACCACTTAATAAAATAATCGAATTATTTGAGGGTCAATACAATGATGTACTTAAGAATTGGAAGGGTGAAACGGGGATATTCAATGATACTGAAAAAATAATTGATAAAGTATTTAATGTCTCCGTATGGCAACAGAAGTATTCTATTCAGAAGCCAGAGGAAAAGACAGATTTTGACATAGGATATATTAATTCGACAATTGCTGAGCTATTAGGAGGATCTACAATAGATGAAGCGAGTTTAGATAATTTGTCACACGTTTTTAATAAAGAAATATTGAAAAAAGATAAAAATCTATTATTAGACATTCTTTTTGAAGCCAGAGGGATCAAAAGAGATAAAGCAGGTAGAATCGAATGGGTGAAGGACAAATTAGACTTAGGAAAAAAAAATTCAATAGTAGAAAAGAATCAAGAGAGATTTACTGTAAGAATCTATGACTCCTTTGATGAAATAAAGGAGGTTTTAAGACACTTATTGAAGAATTATAACATTCTGTATTATTCTGAAATCATAAATAATTTAAAAGATCCTAAAACTAATCAAATGGTTAGTCGCTTGATAGATAAATTAAAGGAATTAAATGATCCTCAAACAGAATACTTTAAAGATCAAAATGGTGGTATAAAACATAGGACAATTATTAGTAATTATCATAATTCTAGCATTCAAGTTTTTAAAAATAAGATAAAACAAAAATTAATTGAAAATAAACAAAAATCTCGTCCAATACAAAATTTATCGGGTGATCTAGCACTAATTTTTTATGATCATTATGAAGATTCATTGATTAAAGAAAACAATTACTTAAAAGAAATCAGAGGAGAATTTATTGTAGAAATAGGAAAATATCCTTTTATTAAAGAAAATTATAATTCTCAAAGATTTTCAATTGCGCTTAATATCTTAGAAAAGGATTTTCGGCTAATTGAATTATTTGGGCCCGAATGGCAAGATGGTGAGAGTTCTACTCTGTGGAGTATAACAAATTTTCAAAATCTTGAAGATTTTGTTAAGAAGAAGTCCATTAATTATATATTAAGGCAACTAATAGAATGATCCCTCCCAAATTCTTTGATAAAGTGTTACGCTAACACCAGTCTTATGATGAAATGCCAATCCTTTTTCAGGTTGTCTCTTTCAGCCATTCGGGTCTTTTTGAAAAAAGAGCATAACATAATAGTTTTCCAACGAAATGGAGGGAGAATTAGGAATCTTTATGGTTTTCCTGAAATATTTTTTGAAATTATTGAGGTTGATAATTCGCATGAATATGAGAACCTTTATCCTAAGATTCGATAACAATTAAGGCATAAATCAGGTTTTAATGATAAATTAAAAAGAGAAATGAAAGAACTTTTTAATTTTAAATCTACTTTATGTGAAGAAGCCGAATTTCTTCCTGTTCATCATATAGATGGAGATTTTAAATATGAAAAATCGCATTTTAATTAATTTAAAAAAAAAATATATTAGTGATGTTATTCATAATGGAATCTGTCCATTATGTGGAGAATTCAACACAATAGATCATTTAAACGCTTTTGACTTAGCCCATTTATACGAATTGAAAGAATTGACACCAGAACAAAGGAAAGAAGGGAGAAAATTAAGAAGTCTGTTTAAAGGCTCTTCTTGTTCTGAGCTTATTAGAGAAATTATTAAGCAAAGAGCTTGTTATATTTGTCATAATTGCCACGCTGTTTTTCATAAAGATATTTCATTAATAGCTCAAATTTACGATGATCAAAATATTATAAATAAAATTCTTGAAGATAAAGCAAATATTATTAAAAAATTTGAGCAAAATATAGTTTATAATACACCTTTAATCAATGATACTTTAAAAACAGAAAAAAAACGTTACGATGCTTTTATGAGATATTTAATTGCACTTTATGAGCTTTCCAAGACAAAATTCGATGGTGCTACTCGGAAGGATATGCAAAAATATATGAATCTTAACACAGATAGAAATATTGTCTTTGAAACGACAAGCTATTCGTATAAATATGTTAAGATTTTATCTGGAACAAAACACAGAGCGACCAGATATTATATAACGGATGAAGGGAAAAAGATAGTTCGTCTTCCGTATTCGATAAACTTGTATTTTAATTCATAGTAATCTTTTTTTGATAATCCTCTTCAAGATGCAAATCTTTGAGATCAGAGTTATATTCTTGGAGCTTCAAAGCACAATCGATAATAAAATCAAGACAAAAATTGACTTGTTCCTGATTAAACTCCTTTTGATTTACAAAAGACCAATGAGCACTGTATTTTCCATAAATATTTTTACCAGAATAAAGAGCGGGAGTTAAGTGGTGAAATTTAATATAGTTTGTGTTATCGATATTAAGGGACGATAGCTTTAAGGTGAATTGCATTTTTTCCAATATTTCATTGAGTTTTGTAATTCCTTTTGAAAAATCAATTTCTTCTCCCTCAAAATCATCTTCATTTAAATCTTCAAAATCAAAAATCATGTGATCGTAATCCGCAAGAAGTATATTAAAACCAATACTAATATGTTCTAAAGCCTCTTTATATTGTTCCTTTTTTGAGAAATTCAGTGCATTTTTCAAGATTTTCCGTACTTTATTATTCTGTACTAATTCAATCATGGAGATTTCTGAGAAATTGATATAGAATATTAATTTAGTGTTGTCTTCAAAAAAATCTTTAGCATTGACTCGAAATGTTTCTATATCTGATTTTTTTGACAACATCCCATAATGTTTTAAATTAACTCTTGCTCTATTCAATTTATTCATTGCTGACTTTTGTGATAGTTCATTTCCTTTTAACTCTTGATTGATTACTTTAAAATAAGTCATGAATCCAATACCAGATTTACTAACATTTAAAAACTCAATACATAGTTGTAAAAAAAGTTCTATTGAATCATGAAACATTAAAAGAGAAATAGAATTTTGTGGACTTGAAAGTCTAGATTGTTTTAAACCGATTTCGAATAAGTACTTAATTAATGATAGTCTAGAAAGAGTTGTTTGATTTAATGTCATTTAATCACTTCCATATTTTTTCATAATGATTGTATTTTTATCATCACCTATTGATATGGTTTTTCTTATTTTTTATTCCTATGACGGAGGAGATTTTTACTAATCTATTTTGATAGAATCTGCCCCGAATCCAAAATATGTATAAAACTTTATTTTTCATTTTGTTTAGGAAGCACTTGCATGAGAGTCTTTTTAATTTATTAATCAGAGATTACAAGTTTAATTAAGAAAGCCTAATCTATTTTAATTTAAAATAACTTAATTAGGAAAAGGCAAAATTGACTTTGAAAACTCAAAATGATAAAAAAAAGAGTAAACAAGATTATATCAAAGAATTAAATGAAGTAACATTTAAATTTAAAACAAATCTTAGAGATAGATTAAAAATCTATACATATAATGCTCAATCATGAAGGAGGGGGCGAAACTCTCAGCGCATTCATTCACAAATCCCAATGATATATTAACAGAAAATTCAATTTATAAAGGGCATCCAGCTCAATTAGAAAAATAATTGATGATGGGAAAAAGATGGTTTATCTAATGTATTATTTTCGAGATTATTATAAAAAACTCATTTAAGAAAATTAAAATAGGATTAGAGCGAACTATTATTAAAAAAACAGACTTTATATCTTTTTTATTATCTTTTTTTAAAATCTTATAATATGAAAATTTTTAAAAAATCATATCTATGAGAATTACTATGACACAAGATCAAACTGTAAGAATAAAAACTAATAATGTAAAAAAGAAAATTAATACTAAAAAAAGAATTGTTATCATTTCTGATACTCATATTACTCCTTCTAAAATTGAATTTAATCAAAAAGCCTTCGATTTAGGTGTAGAAAAAATCAATAAAATTAAAGATGTTGATTTGTATATTCATTTAGGCGATATCACTCAGTCTGGGACTTTAATGGATTATGAATATGCACTTGATAGCATGGAGCAATTCAAACCTATTTCAGATATCCCGATTTTCTATATCATTGGAAATCATGACGCATTAAACGTGGGATATTTATTATTTGAAGAATTTTTAGGTGAAAGACATTTTGAATACGAAGATGATTTTTTATATGTTATCGGAATAGACTCTACTAAACCTGACACAATTTCTGGAGTGATCCACCACGGTACAATTAAAGCCATAGAAAAACGGTTGGCTCTCCCCGAGAGACAAAATAAATTGAAAATTGTTTGTTTTCATCATCAACTTATCCCCATCCCTTATACAGGTAAAGAAAGATCCGCTATTGATGATTCTGGAGATATGCTTCAAATGTTATTGGATACAAAAGCAGATTTAGTATTGAATGG
>SDBS01006354.1_pt1 | contig 11503 bp, 10 predicted proteins | sample 2277091 | NCBI WGS metagenome assembly SDBS01 (sample SAMN10404972, study PRJNA504765) | marine sediment metagenome | isolation source: marine sediment core GS10_PC15, 163 cmbsf | place: Arctic Ocean: Southern Knipovich Ridge | collected 2010 | reverse complement strand
CTTCAGCGTGAGCCCGATCGTCGTCGACTGTCCCACCGTTTATGGGTGGCGAGGGGTGTTTCGGGAAGATAATGGCCGTTTCAGGGCAGACGCGTGCGCAGGCGGGGCAGTTCAGTTTGCAGTTGGTCGGATTGGCTACTTGGACTTTGTCGTCCGATGAGACCTCGAAAACGCCGAACAGGCAGAAGTTGAGGCACTGCTTGCAGCCCGTGCAGCGGTCGTAGTCGATGACAGGGAACCATGGCTTCCACTGGCCCTCGGCGGCGGCCTGCGGTTCGGGCCGCTCCGGCTGCGGGCAGCAGGACCCGCACGGCACGCCTGCCAGCAGGGCGGTCAGAATCTCATCGGCGCTGCCGGAGGTCATGTTGACAATCTTCACCCGGTCATTCGGCAGGGGCGTCCCGGCCGTTGTGAAAAGCCATCTCACCGCACGCTCGTGACAGGCGGCGATCCTGATGTCCCGGCCTGAGGCGATCTGCTTCAGCAGCGGATCGCGATCCGCGGCCAGCCCGCACAGGTCGCTTGTGGGCTCAAAGGCCGCGGGCGAGGCCCGCAGGCCCGCAAAGACCGCCTGCCTGACATCCTGGCTGATGATGTCGGCGTTGGCACAGTGGCAGTAGAGTATTGTTGGCGGAGAACTTGACGCCATTGGCCGCCTTACTTTGCCCCTACGTCGAGGCACTTCATCTGGGACTGGTCGCGGATGACGAGCAGGTTGCCGGAAAGGGCCATTGGCGCCCAGGCCAGCGGACCGTTGAGCACCTTGACCTTTGAGATCTCCTTGTAGCCGGTCGGGTCGGGCTTGACCAGGTGCAGGAAACCGGTTCTGCCGTCGATGATGTACATCAGACCGTCGACCAGGATCGCATTGCCTTTGGAGAAGTTGGGATTCCGTCCCGTCTTCCACTTGAGCTTGCCGTCCAGATCCATGCACAACAGTCCGTCGTTCCCTTCATTGGTATTGCCCCTGGCGTAGATATGACCGTCGATCAGGAGCGGCCGGTGAACGTGGTTGTTGACCTTGTTCGTCTTGAAGAGCGTCTTGGTCTCGAAGGTCCCGTCGGCCTTGCGGGTGACCTTGAACATGGCCGAGCCGGCTCTGTACCCGCCGGAGATGAACATCCGCCCATCTCCAATCGGCATGGCGTTGGGTATGGGGATCCGGCACTGCCAGTCCCGATACGTCCACAAGAGCTTGCCGTTGGTGACGTCCAGGCCGTCGACGCGCGTGTCGCTCCCGGAGCCGTTCTGGATTACGATCTGCTCGACCCCGCCGAGCGTTGTGATGATCACAGAGGCGTACCGCATTTCGCCGAGGGGTTCGGACTGCCAGGCGATCTTGCCGGTGGCCTTCTCGCAGGCGATGACGCCGGCCTTCTTGCCCAGCGGTGCTACAATGACCCAGTCCTTGTAGAGCCGTGGCGCCTGCGCGACCACCCACATGGGCTTCTTGCTGTCGAAGTCCTTCAGAAGGTTCTTGGCCCAGATCTTCTTGCCGGTCTCGCGGTCGAGACAGTGAAAATGTCCCATCGCGCCCACGCTGTACACGTACTTCTCGCCCACCGTCGGCACCTGCCGCGAGCCGGGCTTCGAGAACCTGCCCGGCGCGGCGTACTTGAAGGTCCAGAGCTCTTTGCCGTCGGCCAGGCTGAGGCACCGCAGCACGTCGCTGGTCCGGGGGATGCGGTCCAAAACATAGACCTTGCCGTCCCTGATGGCCGGTCCGGCGTAGCCGGGGCTCAGCTTGACCGTCCAGAGTTCCTTCAGACCGCTCGCGGGCCAGCTCGTCAGACGCTTGCCCGCCGGGGCTACGGCGTTGTGCGTGGGCCCGTTGTACCACGGCCAGTCGGCCAGGGCCACGCAGGACGTAAACACGATGGTCGCAACCGCAATGATTCGTAAAGTACGCATGGGTTCTCCTTGTTGTCCGGCCGACTTTTGCCGGCGCGCCGAGGGTGATAACGATTATTTTGCTGGCTGTTTCTCTCCGTAGCAGACCACTTCTCCGGGGGTGTTGCGGGCATATATTCTTCCACCGGACAGTACCGGCGTCGTCCAGCACTTGCCGCTCAATATCTGCTTGCCGGCCAGTTGCTCGAAGCCCGTCTCTTTGGCCTCTGCGATGACCAGCTTGCCGCGGTCGCTCAGGATAATCAGCTTTCCATCAGCCAACATCAGCGATCCCTTGCCCAGGCCGGTCCGCTTCCACTTCTCCGTGCCGTCCGCAGCGCTCAGGCACCTCAATGTCTTCTCATCGAAGCCGTAAAGGTGCTTCTTCCACAGCACGCAACTGTTGAAGTGGTTCCGCATTCTCTTGTTGACCCACACCTTGCTGGCTTGGCCGGACCCAAACTTCACCAGGGCACAGCCCGCGTTGTAACCGGATGAGATGAAGACCTTGTTGCCGTCAACTACTATGGGGTCAGCGATGTTCGCGTCGTACTTGGTCAGCCACGGGAACCGCCAGAGCTCTTTGCCGTTCTTGGCGTTAACAGCGATCAAGGCCTTTTCGCAGAATAGGAGCGCGCTGGTGTCCGTGCCGGACCGGAAGATTACAGGGGTGGAATAGCCGGGCTTGCCCGTACCGGTCTTCCAGATTTCCTTGCCCGTGGTCTTGTTGAGGGCGACACCGGCGGTGCCGACGTTCAGGATGATCATGTCGCCCAGGACCCGCGCCGAGCTGGCGAAACCCCAGGTTGGCGGGGGTGCTCCCAGTTCCTTGGTGAGGTCTCTCTGCCACTTTACGGTTCCCTTCGCGGCGTCGAAGCAGAATACCCTGGCCCACTTGCTGACGGTGTAGACGTTTGCACCGTCGACAGTCGGAGTGGAGTGCGTGCCACCTTCGTAATACTTGGCGCCTTTGTTGCTGGGGTACGAATGCTTCCATATCTCCTTGCCGGTGGCGGCATCGAAGCAATATACGGTGTCCTTGCCGGCGGCGTAGCCCATCGTGTAGGCCCGCCCCCCGGCAACCGCTATCGAGGAAAACCCTATCCCCACCGATGCCCGCCAAAGACGCGTGACCTTTTTATCGGTCCATGCCTTAAGCCAGCCGGTCTCGGTGGAGATGCCGTTCTGGGTGGGCCCGCGCCAGTTGGGCCAGTCTGTGGAGCTGTCGCCTGCTGCTGCCGCGCCAAGAACCGCCACGGCAACCAACGCAACCAGTGATGCCACACACGCTATCCTGCATTTCATACCTGTTCTCCCAGTAGAAACTCTTACGGAATACATAATGCTCGATGGCACTCTAGCGTCTTGAACACGGTTTGTCCACTTGTGGACCGGTTGCAACCGCCTCCAAATGCTACGGAAACACCTGCGGGATCAGACCAAGATCCTTGCATTCCTCGATATATACCCGGACCGCGATGCGAATGCGCGGGTTCGCGGCCGGCTGGTCCTTCAACAGGGCATGGGCGATGCGGGCCATCTGCGGCGGCTCGATATCCTTTATGTCCTGCTCCCGCCGCCCACCCGGGCCCTCGTATACAAGGTCTCCGGCGCCGTCTGACGTCCATATCCGCGTCGCCGGGCTCTGCCCGCCCGACATGCGGATGATTAGCGGCTTGTCGCGGGAAATGTTCCGCAGGTGGGCCGCCAGCCAAACACGCAAAGGTTCCATTTGCGAATAACGGGCGTACAGCACGTCGTCCTTCAGGTCCTTTTCTTCCAGCCATCGCAGCATCCTGGAGAAATTGCGGGTGCTGACGGCCTCGTGCCTGGCGGCATCCACCACGGCCTTGTCTACTTCCGGCCTGGTGGGTCTGGTCGGCTGAGTGGCCGCTGGGCCGACCAAGACGGCGGGCTGGCTACCGGGCGTCGGCGTCCCGGCGGGGGGTTCTTTCTTGGCCCAGGGCTTGGTCCAAAGCAGGGCGATGATCGCGACAGCGGCCACACCAGCCCCTGCCGCAAGCCAGATAATCCGCCGCCTCACTACAGCGGCCCGCGCGATTCGCTCGACCTCGGCGGCTGCATGTGCGTCCAGAATGATCCGGTAGACCGGCACGGCTTCCTTGATGTTCTTCAGCTCACGCGGGCCAAGGTACGTCGCCTTGACGCCGAGGCGGTTCTTGACCACGTCGTACACGGTCTGTGAGATGCAGATTCCTCCCGGCGGGGCCTCGGTCTGGATGCGGGCGGCTACGTTCACGCCGTCGCCCATCACGTCGTTCTCGGTGATAAAGACATCTCCAAGATGAATGCCGATGCGATGCATCAGGACATCTTCCGGCGGCAGGTCGCGTGCCTGTTCGCTCAGTTTCTGCTGCGTCTGGAGCGCGCAGGCAGCAGCCTGCACGGCGCTGTCGAAGGACATCAGCAGCCCGTCGCCGGTGCTCTTAAGGGCCTTGCCACCGAGCTGCTGGCAGATGTTTCGGATCAGGTCCAGATCCCTTGCGACAAGGCGGAGTGTGCGGTCCTCATCCTTCTCCATCAGTGCGCTGAAGCCGGCGACGTCCGTGAAGACAATTGCCGCAAGAGTGCGCTTTGCGTTCGGCTCCGGCGTATTGTCTGTTTTGTCCATCTTTGGGCATCCGGTGCTGTGATGATGCAGCGCCCGCAGTTTACGCGCATTGCATTTGCCGGTAAACCGCAATCTTGGACCAAAGTCCGGACCGTGCGTGCGATTCCAAACCTGCCCCTTCCCCGCGGAGGAGGTTTTTCCCTTGATTCTCACGCGGTTTTTGCGACCATTCCGAACGTATGGGTGAGACTTATTACGTCACTACGCCGATTTACTACGTTAACGACGTACCGCACATCGGGCATTCGTATACCACGATTGCGGCCGACGTCCTGGCCCGCTACTTCCGGGCAGACGGCCGCGATGTGCGATTCCTGACCGGTACCGACGAGCACGGCATCAAGATCGTAAAGGCGGCTGCGGGAAAAGGCATCAGCCCGCAGGAGCTCGCCGACGAGGTCGTCGTCCACTTCCAGAAGTTGTGGAAGGATCTGAAAATATCCAACGACGACTTCATTCGCACCAGCGAGGATCGCCACCAAAAGCGCGTCCAGTGGATCATTGCACGGCTGATCGAACGCGACCAGATCTATCTGGGCGAGTACGAGGGCTGGTACGACGAAGGCCAGGAGGAGTTCATCACCCAGTCAACCGCCCAGGAAAACGACTACAAGAGCGCCCTCAGCGGAAAGCCCCTCGCACGCTACAAGGAACCGACCTACTACTTCCGCCTGAGCAAGTGGATCGACCGCCTGACAGAGCACATCGAGGCCAATCCCGGGTTCATTCAGCCGGTTGCGCGACGCAATGAGGTGCTCAGCAAGCTGAAGATGGGCGTCGACGACCTGAGCATATCCCGCCTGAGTGAGAAGCTCGGCGGCTGGGGCATCCCCATGCCCAACGACCCGGCCCACAGCGTGTATGTCTGGATAGACGCCCTGAGCAACTACTACACCGCCCTCGGCTGGCCGGAAATCGGAGACGAACACGACGGCGCATTCGTGCAGTACTGGCCCGCCGACGTCCACCTGATCGGGAAGGACATTCTCTGGTTCCACACGGTCTATTGGCCGTGCGTGCTGATGGCTTTGGACCAGCCGCTGCCGAAGTGTGTCTTCGCCCACGGATGGTGGAAGTCCGAGGGGCAGAAGATGTCCAAGAGCATGGGCAACTTCATCTCGCGTGAGACCATCGCCGAAATCTGCGACGAGTATTCGGTGGATGTTTACCGGTTCTTCCTGTTGCGTGCGGTGGCGTTCGGATCCGACGGCAACTTCAGCCGCGATGCGCTGCGCACGTGCTACAATACCGACTTGGCCAACGGAGTCGGAAACCTGCTGAGCCGTACACTCACCATGATAGGGAAGTATTTTGACGGGACCATCCCACCCGCCGGCCAGCCCACCGACGTCGAGAAGCCGGTTATCGACGCGGCTTCGGACCTGCAGGCTGCGGGTACCCCCGCGATGGAAATCTGTGCCTTCCACACGTATCTTGACAAGGTGGTGGCCTTGGTGGCCGCCACGGATAAGTACATAGACACGACCGAGCCGTTCAAGCTCGCGAAGGACCAACAGCAGCGGGATCGCCTGGGCACGATCCTCTATACCTGCGCCGAGGCGATCCGGATTGTCCTGCTGTATCTTGCGCCAGTGATGCCGGATACGAGCCAGGCGGGGCTCAAGCAGCTCGGCTGGCAGCCGGACGGACGCCCGCTGAGCGACCTGGGCCGGTGGGGCGAGACTACTCCTGAAACCAGGATCGGCCAGGTCCAGGCGCTGTTTCCGAGGAAGCCATGAAGGAAGGGACGCCGGAAAAATCTATGGAAGACGTGATCCGGGCTGACGGGAGGTATCCCCCGGAGGCGTACTCTTTTCTTCACGAAGGCCTGTCGACGGCTGTGCGCGAAGCTTACGCGGATGAGGCGGCCGTGCCCGGCCAGCGACATGTTACCGGGCAGCAGATGTGCGAGGCCCTTCGCGACCTTGCGGCACAGCGGTGGGGTATGCTTGCCCCGACGGTTCTCGGCAGTTGGAACATCCACGCGACAGTTGATTTCGGGCACATGGTTTACCTGTTGATCGAGCATGGCTTCATGCACAAGACCGGCGAAGACAGCATCGATGACTTCGCGGACGTATTCGATCTGTCCGAGGCGTTCAATGACGTCGACAAATTCGAGATTACCCGGTGACCAGGCGAAAGAAGCATAAATCCCGGGCCCCTCGCGAACCGGCTGGGGACACACGCGTGGTCGACGAGATACCCGACCGCAGCGAGAACCGCGCAAAGTGGAAGTACTTGTTGCTCGGCGGGGTGTTTGCGGCGTGGGTGGCGTTTCTGGTATACTGTTGTCTGGCCGGTAAGGTCTGATCGGTAACGGTGAGGATGTGTGTGGCAGCCCCGGCCGGGGCTGTCAGGAGTTCGCAATGCATGGTTTCGCGCGAAAGTTCTGTCTTGTTCTGATTGTGGCGGCTTCTACCGCTGCCGGCTGCACAGACGCAGACCGCCAGAAGTGGGACACTTTCTGGGGTATCAAGAAGAAGCCGCCGGCGGATACCAAAGGCTCCGAGGGCGTCAGTATCAGCATCGACGAGTTGTCACGGCGTCTCGGTCTGCGGGTTGCGGAGACATCCTCGAACAGCGCGACGCTGACCAATGCTACCAATAGGGTGGTGATAGTTGGGGATCCCAGAGGGCGTGTGTATGTGAACGGCAAAGCAGTCGCCCACACCGGGCCGATCCGCACCGTTGGCGGGATACTGTGCGTGCCGGCATCGGTGACATCGCTCTTGCGGCCTATGCTGAGGGGAGTGGGTTCATCGCGGAGCGAGCCGAAAATCGTCAGCGGTGCCAAGATAGTGCAGCCGGATCGGCGGAAGCTTCCGGCGGTGGTCGTCGACGCGGGACACGGCGGGAGGGAACCCGGCGCCGTGCGAACGTATGGCAGTGGCCGCGTTCACGTTCAGATCCAGGAAAAGGACCTGAACCTCGATGTGGCGCTTGAGGTGAGCAGACTGCTCAGTGATTACGGCGTGCGGGTGGTCATGACACGCACCGACGATTCAACGGTATCGCTCGATGAACGTGTGAAGATCGCCGACCAGACCAGCCCCGCCCTTATGGTGAGCATACACGCTGACGCCAACAATAACAGTGACGCCAACGGATTCACGGTGTACGTCGGCAAGAATGCCTTACCGGCCTCGCTCATCGCGGCTAAAGAGATCGAGCGGCGACTAGCCGGAACAGGTGTGCATAGCAAGGGGGTCAGACGCCATGAGAAACCCATACGTGTCCTGGTCAAGCCCAAGTGCCCGTCGGTCCTGGTCGAGATGGGTTTCATGTCGAACCCTCGCGATCTGTCCAAGTTGATGGAGGCCGACCACCGGCTGATGCTGGCCAAGGCGATCGCCGGCGGTATTATGGATTTCCTGAAAGAAGCCAAGAAGTGAACGTCGCTTTACTTTGTGCGGCATCTTCGGCCTTGACGTATCCGGCTGTGACAGGTAGAAGGTTGGGTTATGAAAAGCACGGCGCTTCTGACAACGTCAATCGGTAGCTATCTCAAGAGGTCGGGCAAGGTGCGCGACATCTACGACGTGCCGGACCATCTGCTGCTGGTGGCTACCGACCGCATCAGCGCCTACGACGTGGTCATGCCGAACGGCATCCCCGACAAGGGCCGGGTGCTCACCCAGATAAGCGTGTTCTGGTTCGATCTGCTCGAAGATATCACACCGCACCATCTGGTCTCCGCGGCGATGAAGGACCTGCCGGCGGACTGTCGAAGCGAGGAAATCGACGGGCGGTTCATGCTCTGCCGCAAGGCCACCGTCGTGCCGATCGAGTGCGTGGTCCGCGGGTATCTTGCCGGCAGCGCCTGGCGCGAGTATGAGGAAAAGGGCACGATCTGCGGGATTCAGTTGCCTCCAAAGCTCAAGAGGTGCGCCAAGCTGCCCGAGCCCATCTTCACGCCGGCTACCAAGGCCCAAGAGGGACACGATGAAAACATCTCGTTCGAAGCCGGCTGCGAACTTGTGGGCGAAGACGTGATGACGCAACTGCGCAGCAGGTCGATCGCACTTTACAATCGCGCCGACGACCATGCCGCGCAGCAGGGAATAATCGTAGCCGACACCAAGTTCGAGTGGGGTACGGATGAAAACGGCGAACTGATGCTGATCGATGAGTGCCTGACGCCGGATTCTTCGCGGTTCTGGCCGGCCGATTCCTACAAGGAGGGCAGGGCGCAGGTGAGTTTCGACAAGCAATTTGTGCGAGACTATCTCGACAAGATCAAGTTCGACCGCCAGCCGCCGGCGCCGCTACTTCCGGCTGAGGTCGTTCGGAAGACCCGGGCCAAGTATATCGACGCCTACACCCGCCTGACCGGGCAGGAATTCCCGTGGGAATAGAGATGCCCGCGGTATCGCCTCAGGCATGAGACGCCGCCGGCCGGGCCTGGCGTGCATCTGACGTCTTACTGACCGCCAACCTTTCCTATTGCCGCCAATATCTCTTGGCCGGAAGCGGCAACTATCTGCGGCTGACCGCCGGGCAGAGCGGGCTTGTGCGCGTGGATCTGGCCGTCAAAGCGATACTGGATGGTCCGCCAGCCGAGGGCGTTGGGAGCGACGAAGTCCTTGGCCGGGTTGTCGGCCAGATAAGCGCAGGCGGCGTGCGGCACGTCGAGCGCGGCTGCAACGGCTTCGAAACCGGCAGGGGAGGGCTTGCGGGCTTGCGGGCCCAGGGATTCTGTGAAGACCACCGTGTCAAAGAACTGGGCGATCTGGAGTGCGTCCAGCTTCAACTGCTGGGCGGGCAAAAGACCGTCGCTGAGAATTGCCAGGCGGCACCGGCCCCGCAGCCGTTGCAGCAGGTCCACAATTCCCGCGCCGGGCCGTATCTCGGGTGAGTGCTCGCGATAGAGCGATACCAACTTACCGATTTGCTCCTCGGACAGGCCCAGGCGGAAATGGTCGTTCAGTGCGTTGAAGGCGCGGTCATATTGGCCCGCGAGAAAACGGTTCCAGAGCCAGCCCAGGAAGTCTTCCCTGCGGCCGATCGAATCCTGCAAATGCCGCGCCACCGCCCCATAACCGCTATAGACGTAGTCCCGCTCGGGGTAGAGTGTGTCGTCCAGGTCGAACACCACGGCGCGAATTGTCATGTCCTGAGTCATGCGGCAAACCGGCCTCTGATGGCACCGGCCCTTGTGATTGGCGGGCACGGGCATCCGGCCGGCTGGTTCACCCGTTGTGCCCTTCGCGTTCGTAAACCTCGCCGCGCCCGCGAAAAACTTGTAACATCGTGCGAAGAATAATCTTCATGTCCAGACGGAAGTCCGCATTCTCCACGTAGAACACGTCGATCTCGAGCTTCTGGTCGTGCGTTATGCTGCCTCGGCCGTACACCTGCGCGTAGCCCGTGATCCCGGGCTGCACTTCAAGGCGCCGGCGCTGGCGCTCGTTCCATCGCTGGGCCTGCTTTTCGTACAGTGGTCGCGGGCCGACAATGCTCATATCCCCGGCCAATACGTTGAGCAGTTGGGGCAGTTCGTCGAGGCTGGTCTCCCGCAGAAACCTTCCGATTCTGGTGAGCCTTGGGTCTTTGCTTGACCGGGGCGATTGGCCGTATAGGTCCGCCTGGGCTCGCATGGTGAGGAACTTGAGCATGATGAAGGGCTTGCCGTCCAGGCCCACGCGCCGCTGTCGGAATATCGCACCGTCGGGCGATTTCCGTCGGATCAGTATCGCGATGATGCCCATCGGTATCGCAAAGACGACCAGGGCGACAAAGGAGACCACTATGTCAAAGCCGCGTTTGAGCATACTCACCTGCTGCCGGCTAGCGGCCGCCGAGGTTTTCCTTGTACCAGTCGATGGCCCTTGCCAGGCCCTGCTCGAAGTACACCTTCGGCTCGTACCCGATGATTTCTTTTGCGAGGCTGACATCTGCGAGCGAGTGTTTGACGTCGCCCGGCCGCGGATCGGCATAGACAGCCTTCACCTCCAGGTCCAGAAGGCTGCCCAACTGGTCGAGAATCTCATTGAGGGTCGTCCGCCTGTTGCACGCGATGTTGAGAGGCTGGCCGGTGCAGACTTCGCCCGGTGCGTGCGCCGCCAGCCAGTTCGCCTCGCAGACGTTGTCTATGTGGCAGAAGTCACGGCTCTGCTCGCCGTCTCCGAAGACGGTCGGCTGCCCGCCGCTCAGCAGGGCGGCCACGAAGGCCGGTATCACCGCCGAGTACGTGCTGGCCGGGTCCTGGCGCGGGCCGAACACGTTGAAGTACCGCAGCGACAGCGTCTCCATGCCGTATACGCCCGCGTAGCCCTGCATGTACGCCTCGCCCGCGACCTTGCTGGCGGCATACGGGCTCATCGGCAGGGGGGCCATGCGCTCGTGCTTGGGTGACTCGGCCCGCTCGCCGTACGCACTGGACGATGCCGCGAACACCACGCGCTTGACGCCCGCGCCCCGGGCTGAGGCGAGCACTGTCAGCGTGCCGTTCACGTTCACGTCGTGCGTGGCGGCGGGGTCATCCACGCTTCGTGGCACCGAGGCCAGGGCGGCGTGGTGGAATATCGCCCGGCAGCCGTCAACCGCCCGGTCGACCGTTTCGCGGTCACGGATGTCGCCCTCGATAAGCTCGATCGAGTCCTCTATTCCCACCAGGTTGTCGCGCTTGCCCGTGGAGAAGTTATCCAGGACCACGACCCGGCAATCCTTGTCCAGAAGGTATTGGGCAAGGTTGCAGCCGATGAATCCCGCGCCGCCTGTAATCAGATACTTTGCCATAACTTCCTTTCAGCCGTTTCTTCTACCACAAAGGATACAAAGAGCACAAAGATTCTAAAGCAATGGTGTCCTATGATAAACCAAGGCGTGCGCAGTGTCACCATGTGCGAACAGGTGGGTAGTGTCAAGTATTGTGTGTAAGTTTGATTTTGTGCCATCGGAGCAGTTGACCGAAGACGGCACGCTCGGCGGCGGGCGGATCGTGGAAGCAGCCCATCGGACGCAGCCGTTGGCGAAGCG
>SDBS01006353.1_pt1 | contig 11503 bp, 13 predicted proteins | sample 2277091 | NCBI WGS metagenome assembly SDBS01 (sample SAMN10404972, study PRJNA504765) | marine sediment metagenome | isolation source: marine sediment core GS10_PC15, 163 cmbsf | place: Arctic Ocean: Southern Knipovich Ridge | collected 2010 | reverse complement strand
AATAATTAAATCAATTTGATCTTTATTTTCTTTATTTTTTTTATTTATTTCATCAAATAAAACAGTATTAAATTGATTTAATTCTTCTTGAATCTCACTTGGAATATCATTAGGATTATTTCTAAAAGGTTGAAGTTTTTTAATTATTTCATTTCTTTCAGATTCTTTTCCTTTGTTAATTTCATTTGCATTAATGTCTATTTTTTCGCTAATGTCAGTAACTTCTGCGAATTCTTCGACGCTTAGCATTTCGTGAAATAGTTTTGTTAAAGCTGCTTTATATCCTATGACTTCTTGAATTTCTATTATTTTGCTTAAAGCGATCATTTCTTTTAAATTAAGTTTAATTTTCATGCTTGCATCTTCTCCTGAAATAATTTTAATATAATTTAGTTAATAACTAATAAATATTATAGAATTATTGTGGGATTTTCAATGAATAATATTTATAAAACAAAAAAAAAATTATCTCTCAACTATTTTGTCGGTATCGATGTTAGTGATCATATCAAAGAAGAAATAAATTATTTCATTAAAGAGAAAATGGGAAAATTTAGTAATTTACTGAATTGGATTAACTCGCATGAATATCATATAACTTTAGCCTATTTAGGAAAAATAACAGAAGAACAACGACTACGTTTAATTTCAGTATCTGATAGAATTCAGTTTCCTCCTTTTTCTATTGGAATACAAGGGATAGGATTTCACCCAGTAGGAAAGAAACCTAATGTTTTATGGGTTGGAGTTAAAGATGGAAGAGAAAAAATAAACGTTTTTGCTGAATCTATTAGGTCTAAGATTTCAAATGAAGCTGGATTAATTCCTAAAGATTTGTATTATCCTCACATAACTATTGCGAAAACAAAGCACTTAACAAAAGAGAAATATGATTTATTTAATTTCATATCTAAAAATTGGGATTATCCTTTTGGAAATTTCAAAGTTGATACCTTTCATCTTTATAGAATAACTAAAAATGGATATTCACATAATCATGAAATAAAATTAAAAAACTTGCCATATTTGCGTTTTGAATAAAAATTTATGTTTGTATTACTATTTTTGACTTAGAGGAATTATATGAGAATAATCGTAGCATTAGATGATGTTATTCGAGACGTAGAATCTGCATGGTTTCAATATGCACAAGAAACAAAAACTAGACCATTTGAGGCAGTCATAGCTGCAACCTCAGAGGAATGGCTAGATTACAAGAGTTTAATTCCTCCTCGTAAATTAGCAGAGGACACTATTAATGCATGGTATGATGCGAATTGTGAAGTCTATATTCTTACACATAAAGATAAATATAATATTAAATGGTTAAAAGATCACTTTATTCCATATGATGCTATTATAGAATTCCCTAATATGGATAGAATAGATTATTGCATAAGCGCTAATTTACAAGATTGCTTAGATATATCATGTAGAGAAGAAATGAAAAAAATATTTCATTTTAAAACTCACCAAAAAACAAATAAAATAGATTATACAATTCCTTCAAGCGCTAATCCTTCAAAAATAACAACAATAATGAACTGGTCAGATATAGCAATAAAGGAGAATAAATGGCAATTAGAATCGCATTTTGCGGTGCGCCAAGCAGCGGAAAAACAACAGTTGCTCAATCATTCGCATCTCAATTAAGATTTCAAACAATGAAAAAAGTTGAACTTATAGATGAGCATGCAAGACAATTCGTGTCAGAATTTGGACCTGCGACTGTTTATGATCAATTATTAATTTCTCATAAACAATTAAATAAAGAAAAATGGGCTTCAAATGGAGCAGATTACCTTGTGACTGATTCTCCAGCATTTTTAAGTCTCACCTATGCTCATATAGGAATAAACTGGAAAGATTTAAAACAAGTACATTTTCTTAAAGAATTATATGAATTATTAATAACTAATTTTAATAGTTATGATTATCTTTTTCATTTCTCGCCAATGAGAAATAATGAAACTTCAGATGATGGAAAAAGAATTCACAAGAATTATAATGAATTTTTAAATATAGACGAGTCTATCATGGCGTTTTTTAAAATATATAATGTTGATTTTATTAAACTTAACGGAGACTTAGACGCACGAGTAAAGAAATCTCTAAATATTATTTTATCTGAATAATAAATAATATAAGGAGATTTAATAAATGACCGTGAAGATAGCTAACAAGAGAATTGATCATCGCGGACAAGAGATTCGTAAATTTGTTAAATTTCTTAATAAATATTATGAAATTCCTCATCTTGTAAATCTTCATATTTTGAATTTTCCATGTACATATGATGAAAATTTAGATCCAGCTTTTGGTCTTTTTTATTTTGATGAAGAAAATAAAATTAGAATAGAAATAGCTAATGATTTTGAATGGTATGAAAAAGCATACAAAGAAAAATTTGGTAAAAAATTTAATACTTATATGTCTTTAAGTATTATATCTCATGAATTTTGTCACTATATAAGATATAGAGATGGAAAAAAATATGAGTTAGAAAATTGGATCGATTATCAAGCTTCGAAAATTATTAAAAAATATTCAAACACATATTCAAGTATAATTACTGAAAAATATATTGACAATATGTCCAGAAAAACCACTGAAGACGAATATTTTTCAGCTATTAATCCTATAGCTTTCATTAGAAAAAAAGCATTATTAGATGAAAAAATACTTTGGGCATAATATTTTTTAATGAAATTAATGACTATATTATAAATAGATGAAATAGGTAACACTTTATTCCAATGACTTTAAGAATTAAAAAAAATATTGAAAATCATTTAATGCACGTATGGTCTCAAACTGTATGCTTCTCTTTTTTGCATATAGAAAGAAGTCAAAAACAAGACGAAGAAAGTTTTAAGTTTGTTTTAGGATCTTGGAATTGGATAAAGGAAATAAGAAGTTGGAAAGAAAAGTTTTGGGTAACAGCTCAAAATGAAGATGAAGCGAGAACGTTGATTGAAAAATATTATAATCAAAAATTATGCGAATCTAAAAATATTAAATCAAAATTAAACAAAGATTTTCAATTAACAAAAAAAAAGGCATTAGGAATACAGCTATCAATTCATAGCAAACTTGTCTCGTCTAAGACAAAAAATTGTTTTAATAAGATAAAAGTGGGGTAAAACATGAATGTTTTAATAATTGATGACTTAAAAAAAGATGCAAGCATGGCAAAAGAAGTTTTATTAGAATGCAAAAAAGATTTAGAAATAATAATAGAAACTAATTCCTCAAAAGCTCAAAAAATACTATTATCACCATCTGCAGAAAACATAGACTTGTTGATTTTAGACCTTCAAATGCCAAGAATAGATGGAATTCAAATTTTAGAATTTATGGAAGAAAAAAATATACAAATTCCAGTTATAGTTTGCTCTAATTTCATAGAACAATATCAAGGAGAACTCGATCAACTTAAAATAATTAAAACATTTAATAAAAAAGTTTTTCTTAATGTAAAGCCTAATACAATGGCAGAAATTTTTTTACAATTGAATTCATTTAAATCATGTATGATTTTAGATGGACAAATATCAAGCTATGTAAAAAGAAAAAAGAAATTAACATGTGACTTTTATGAATCTTTGAATGATTTAAAAAAAGAACTTCAAAATGCATGATTCATTTCTATTATGAAATATAATGAAGTTTGAAAAATTTTACTTAATTGATAATAGAGGAGCAAATAATAGAATAATTCTTAAATTTGCTCATATTGATAATGGTAAAGAAATACTATGTAATACTAGTACTATCATCAGAATATTACAAATGGGCGAGATTCAAGTTCAAGCAAAATTTTCCACGAAAAAATTCGCGTCTAGATATGCCAAGCACAATTTTCGAAATCTTAGGGAAATGAAACCTGGCGACCCAATAAACATCTATTCTATTCCTATTTCTTTTAATAAAGAAAAAAACAAATATATAATTGAATTTTATAAAGATTCATCTGAATAATCATATATATATTTGTTATGATTATAAATACTTTCGACCCATTTCCCATACGCGTCGTGGAAGAATATTTTAAATTAGAAGATCTTGATGATGTCGCAGGAAGATTCTTTGATTATTTAACTGCTACATATGATGCGATTTCAGATAATGTAGAAATAACAAACTCTAATTCATCAAATATATCTGTTTCTTTTTTACAATGGCCTTCAAGTAGCAGTAACAAAATATTAGTTACTGGAAAATACAATATTGATAATGTTAATGATAAAAGATATTATTTAAAAATAACTAGTGGAACAGATCAAGGGAAATATTATCCAATTATTTCCAATGGTGATAGTGGACTTAATATAGATGAAACAGGAATAAACAAAGGATTTACAATAAATCAATCTAACTTATCTGCTGAAATATATCTTGGAATTGCATCTCCATTAAGAACAGTTAATTATATGGACCTCATGAATCAATCAATAGAGAAAGATTTTAATGAGCCTCATTTTATTTTAGCTGATGTAACTGACTATGCTGATTATCAATATCAAGATGTTGTTGTTATAAATAATGGAAAAATAAATACTTCTGGTGGAAAATACAGATTTAATGCTCCAAATGGATCTTCTTCTTTTCAAACTGCATTAGAAAATAATACATATCAAAAAGATATTTTATATATTAGATCATTAAATAATACTGGATTACATGAAATTCAAAATAATTCTTTTTTTCCAATTTCAGTAAATAAAAAACATAATATTAAAATAAAAATTGCCCTTGATGATGAAACTAATCCTAGTCCGTGGACTGGGTTTTCAACTATTAACCCTGACGACGGGAATATATTTGCTCAAATAATAGATAAAAGACAAGGTAACTTTTTTTCTTCTAATGGAAGATTAACAGGTCGAGGGACTATTTCTATCGACATAGAACAAAAAGAAGAAACTAATTATAAAATAACAATTAACACATTGCCAGTTTTTATAAATTGGGCTTATTTTATAATTAATTATCTTATTACAGGAACATATTCTAGAATAGAGGAACAATAAAATGCCATTAATATATAAAACTCCTCATCAGAAAATATTTGTTAAAAAAGAAGATTTAAATCTTCTTTTATTAAAAATATTAAATCTTCTTATTTACAAAAAGATAAATTTACCTAATATTTTAGATTTACCTTCTTCAGAAGAAAATTTACCTAGATTTATAAAAACATGGACTCAACCAGATGCAATTCAAAATATCAAAAATTTATCTTTTACTAGAACAAGTGAAATAAATAATTTAGAATCTCTAGGATCTATAAGACTTCAAACTCCTGAAGATGGAAAATCATTAATGAATTATTTTAATATTAGGATATCAATAGGATTTAAAGTTTCCGACCTTACTAATATCTTTGAAAAATTAACAATAAAACCTACTATAGCCAATCCATTTTTAAAAGGAGCAGTTCCATCTGCAAATGAAATTCCTACAAATGAATTTTTATTTTGTTATATAAATATGTGGCCATATGCGCAAACCTGGAAATTAACTATTTCAAAAGGAGATTCTAATTATCATAAATATAATATTTTAGCTCAAGACTTGGTTTCAGATTATTTTCAATCTGAAATATATACTCCAAAACCAGATTATATTGAAGGCGGCACTTAATAATGAGTTTTAAATTCAATAAAGCAATTTATTTCAATAATAATGAATTTCCAATTTCATCTGGGATAGCGAAGACTAGTAATGAAAGAGATTGGGTTAATTCAAATGTCGAAGGAATAGGAATAACAACAACCTCTCTTCATTGTCGAGCTATGCCATATCGAAAAATACAAGATTTTCATGATTATTTTTCTAGAAATGAAATTATTTGGTACCAACTTTTTATTTCATTATCTGGCAGAATAATTAAAATTTTAAAAATAAAATCTTATCAAATGGCAGGATCTGAAATATCATCCTTTGATAATGCTTTCCCTTTATATATTTATAATTTAAGCTCAGAAGTTACTGATGTTCAGCAAACAGATGATAAAGTTTATGAAACATATGCAGATTTTTATATTAAATATAATTCAGAATATGAAAAAGAAGTTAAAGCTACTAGATAAATGGAGAATTATTTATGACTACCGATATTTATGATGGAGTAATATCTTCAAATCAACCAACAACTTCTTTCAAATGGTTTCCAAATGCTCCTCTCGGAACTGTAAACTCTCAATGGTTTGTTGATCCAGGTCAATTGAAGTTGTATGAAAATTCTAGTGAACCTGGAAAAAACATGATGAATATAACTTTCACATGTGAATTTGATTCTACTACAAATTTAGCTCCAGGACCTGGAGGATTTAACAAAGATCAAGCTATTGCCACAGATATAACTACAAAACTATATCTTTCAAATGCATATGTTAGCAATGTTGATGTTGGATCCAATACGACGACTATTACAGAAGTAGGAGATGGAACAATCAGTAATCCTGGATGGGTAGCTAATTCTTTAGCAGGAGGAACTTTAACTATTATTGATGATATTAATTTAACAGGAAAAGGTCTTCATAGATATATAAAATCTAATACTCATGACAGTATAGTACTTGATTTCGTAAATCAAACACTACTACCTTTAGGTGTATCTGAAATAGATGTTTTAACAGGTTATGTTGATTTAGATAGATTTATTACATTCCCTGAATTGGACGTTAACGGAAACACTATTAATGATTGTAGAATTGATTCTGGCCAATTACACATATGGTCTCCTAATCCGGGATTTATTGCTAATTCATATAAAGGAAGAAAACTAACTATCACTACTTCTAGTATAGGAAATGAAGGAACTTATTCTATATCAACTAATTCTACTGGAAGAATTACATTATCAGGAGGAGAATCTTTTCCATTCGGAAATGAAGGGAATGGCGTGGAAGGATATATCAGTTTAACAGAAATAAACGCTGGAATAGTATCTAATGGAGTAAGCACTCTTACTCAAGCATTACCTACCACAGTTGGAGGAGGATGGTTTCCTTTAATGTTAAATGGACATATATTATATATTTCTACGGACGGATCCAATCAAGGTTACAGGGAAATAATTAGTAATCCAGCTGATGGTGGAGACCCTGATTTTTCTAATTTAATAATCATAGATAGTACTAAATTTGACGGAACGTTTCAAGAAGATGCAGTAAATTTAGTAGGAAAAATCTATATTCATCAACCAAATAAATATTCTAATTATGGAGTAGAAGAAAATACAAGTACTCCGATCAGTTATACTGATATTCAAACCCAATTACAATCGGGAAATTTTAGAATAGAAACTTATATGCACGCTTGGCCTACTAGGAATAAAGATAGTTCTGGAGACCCTAGGGATGTTTTACATAGATTTGAAATAATTCCTTACTGGTTAATGAGTAGCCAATTGTCTCAAAATACAATTATACCTACTTGGGACTTCACGTGCAAGTGTATAGTTAGAGAAATAGATAGAGTTGAAGCAAAATTTGAAAAATATTGGCTATGATATTATCAATCTAATTTTCCTCTTTTTCTAAGTAAATAAATGAATTTTCTTGATAATTTTAATCTTCGAGATATTTCAGACTGTGAAAGATCTTTTTTTAATAATTCTTTTATTTTAGGAATTATTTTATTATCTCTTTCGTCTATAGATTGGTAATTTTCATTAATCTTATTCCATTTTCTTTCCATGCATGGAAGATTCAACGATATAGTCTTTCTTTTTAATTCTCTTAAAACTATTTGATTACAAATTACTAATGTTGTGAAATCATCTTTTGTTCTTCTTAAGGAAGAAGAATTTCTATTAATATTTCTCTTAATATTAAAATGTTTAAATAAAAATTTCGCTATATATTTTAAATTATTTTCCCAACTATAATGAGCTCCTATAATTAAAACGCTACACATATTGTCTGTAAGTGAAGTTTGTTTTTGTTGTAAGCAACCATCTCCATCAATAAATCCTATAATTAACGATATTAATAAATCTGGATTAATTTTTTCAATCCAAGATAAATCTTTAGGAGGATTATATGTTTTTCTTTGAGAAATGTCAAATTTATCTTTTATTTTTGGAACAAGTTTGTAATCTGAACTTGAAAATAATATAACTTCTCTATTATGTTTTTTTCTAATAAACTTATTTATAGAAGGTCCAGAATATTCTATAAATTCTCTAAATTTTCTTATATGTTCAATGTCTTTTAAATGTAACCCAATAACTATAGCTCTGTTTGTGAAATGCCCGTCGGCTAATAAAAATCCAATCCAATAATACGCAATAGGATTATCTTTTAATAATTTAGAATAATTACTATATGATTTGCAATATTTTATAAACTTTTTTTTTCTTTTAAAACCTTGTTTTCTTGCTTGGTGGCAAATAGAATCCCAACTTCTATTAGGAAACTTTTTAATTAATTCTTCTTTAGTACTTATTGGATAATACTTTTTAATTTCATTTAATTCTTTTTTATTATATTTAAGTCGTTTTATCATTTTAAATAAATTAGATAAGTTATATTTTATTTTAACTTAATGTAAATATTGGCTATGATATATTATGTTCAAATCTTTAAGTAATAAAGATGAAATGCCTGTACTGTGTACTGCTGGGTCTAATTATATAATAGTCAGAGAAGATGGTCAAATATATAAATGTTTTAAAGACTTAGATCCAATCGGAACAATTGATAATTATCAATTATCAAAAATAGCTAATCCATGCAAAGTAAATTATACATGCGACTCTTCTAGTGATCAGATGTTTTGCACTCAATGGAATTATAAACCTAAAAAAGATCATTATATTAATAATCCAGCATGTACAAATTGGATAGATAATAATCCAAATAATTTGAAATTAGATCATTTATATATGATTTATTATCCTACATATAGATGTAATTTTGAGTGTCCATATTGTTGTAATTATTATCCTACAGACTCTAATGATCCAAGGCCTAAGTATGAAAATGAAATTTCAACAGAAAAATGGATAGAATTTTTCGGTAAAATAAATAATAAATTTTCTAATGTTCAAATTAACATTAATGGCGGAGAGCCTTTATTAAGAAGTGATATAAGTATATTACTCGAAGAAATGTTGAAATTAAATTTTTCTGGATCAATGGTCACTAATTTATCTGTTCCAAAAAGTTTAGATAAAATACTGCAAATAGAAAATGAAAAAATAAAAGAATTTGGCTTTACTATAACTCTTCATCCAAGTAGTAAAAGATTTAATTTTGACCAATCTTTGAAATATATCAAAAAGTTTAAAGATCGAAAATTTAAACAGAGAATAGTTATTTTAGCATGGCCAGATCATATAGAACATTACAAACAATGGAAACCTATATTTCAAGAATTAAATATACCTTTTTGGTTAAAATGGTGTGGAGGATATGATTACAAAGAAGATCATATTAAATATATAATTAAAGAAGGAGCCGGAAAATCTACTCCCCAATATTTACAAGATATTAACTGGGTTAGGAAAGAAAAAATGAAATTTTTAAAATTAAACAAAGAACCAACAAATGAAGAAAAAATAAAATTTAGTTCTGATTCTAAAGTTTATTGTGACGCTGGGTTATCATATATGTGGATAGAACCTAACGGAGACATCTTGAGATGCAACACTTTAAATTTCAAACATAAAGATAAATATGAAAAACTTATTATTGGAAATGTTATTACCAAAGAATGGAATCCATTATCAGATGAAGAATTAATTTGCAATAATCATGAAGATTGCTTTGGATGCGATGCATGTTTATCAACTCAATGGATTCAAGAAAATAATAAAATAGAATTAATAGAAAGATGTCCAAGCCATATTCCTAGAAATCCAAGCCCGTTTAAAGCTAACCAAGATTATGTTAAATATATATGCGTATTAAGTTACAAATGTAATTATGATTGTTTGTATTGCTCTACAAATGAACTTTATGATAAAAAATATGAAAAAATGACTTATGAACATTTGATAAATTTCTTTAGTGAAAGAATAAAAGAAAATCCAAGATGTCAAGTCATAATGTCTCCGATGGGAGAACCTACTCGTTTCCCTAACTTTATCGATTTAGTTGTTGCTTTGGCTAAAATGAAAGTCGATGTTCATATTACTACTAATCTTAGTCAATTTAAAATAATAGAAGAAATAACATCACACAAAGAATATGTTGATAATATACAATTTCAAATTAGTCTTCATCCTTTCGCTTCAGCTTTTAATTATGATCGTTTCATAGGAACGGCTTCAATGATCAGGAAAAGAGGATTTAATGCTTTTTCTCTAATGGTTGGAAATCCTGTTCAAATATATCTTTTTGATAAATATAAAAAAGATTTGAGCAAGATAGGAATAGACCTTTTTATGCAAAAAGATGAATCAAAATATGGGAATAGAGATGATGAAGTTCCAGAATCAATTCGAGAAAATAAAACTAGAGAATTTGAAGAGAAATTCATAAACATAGAAGACTCTCCAAAAGAAGAAATAATAGAATGCACGTCAGGATTAGATTATTTCAATATTAATGCTAAAGGAGAAATTCATCGATGTGCATGGGGATATAAAGGACAAGACACTTTTCTAGGTAATTCTCCTAAATTTATTGAAAATTATAACGAAATAATAGAAAGGTTTTCAAAAAATCCAACATGTCCAAAAATGACTTGCTATAAACAGTGTGAAGATTTCATGTTAGAAGTTTGGAAAAATAAAAATAAAATTTGGAATTCAGTTACTTGGCGTGATAAATTAAATAATATTAAAGATTTATCTCTTGAAAATATATGGTTAACTATCTGTTTGACAGAAAAATGCATAAATGCATGCCCCTATTGCGTAGCAGCATTAACTGAGCATTTCAACAGCTCTTCTAAAGAAGAAGAAAATTTAGGACTCATTGATTCAAACCATTTATGTCAATTATTTGAATTTTTAGCAACAAAAAGAAAAGGAATAAAAAGCATAGAAATAACAGGTGGAGGTGAACCTTTATTGCATTCTGGTTTTTCTAAAATTATTAATCATGCGACAGATTTAGATTATCATGTAAACATAACGACATCTGGACTAAACAACATTGAAAGAATATACGAATTAAGAAATTTTCATAAATTATCTTTTGTAATTAGTTTCCATCCATGCAGTAAAAACTGGAATCAAGATTCAGTTGAAAAAATACTAACTTTTATAAAAAGCAAAAAACCTGACTATATCACAGGAAGTTTAGTTAAATATCCAGGAAATTTACAAAGAAAAAAAGAAATAGAAAATATATGCGATAAATTTAATATTAAATTGATGCTTTATGAACAAATTAAGTAATTAATTTTTTAAGTTTCAAAGAATATTCTGTTTTTTCTGATTTATACACTTCACAAGTAATTACTTGTTCTATTATTTGATCATAATTTAAACAAGTAATATCAAGAAAACTATAAATTTTCTTAATTTCATTTTTAGTATCTC
>SDBS01006351.1_pt1 | contig 11504 bp, 11 predicted proteins | sample 2277091 | NCBI WGS metagenome assembly SDBS01 (sample SAMN10404972, study PRJNA504765) | marine sediment metagenome | isolation source: marine sediment core GS10_PC15, 163 cmbsf | place: Arctic Ocean: Southern Knipovich Ridge | collected 2010 | reverse complement strand
GATCTTGAGCCAGGCCGTTATAACATATGTGCGGAAATAATGATCTTTGGGATTTCTGAGGAAGGTGAGACATATGAGACATATGATGCTGAATTTGGCTCCTTAAAACCTAAGATCTGTATCGAGATTTTATACAAATAGTTGCCCGCAAAGTAGCGTTCCGTTTTTGATATTTTGAATAATCCACATAACCCCCGCTCCACCCGACAGCCTGTTAAGGCGGAAGACCGGGGACGGAGGACCGTTATAGCAAAGCCCGGCTGCGGGTGAGCTCATCCGTTAGGTGCCATAATTTATTTCTAAACTCTATATCAGGTATGTAAAATGGAATTTTTACGAGATCCAATCTGGCAATTTATTGGAGTTATTGTAACAATTGCAATTGCTACAATTCCTATCTTGATTAGAAAGAGAAAAACTCCAGGGAAATCATCAAAAGATGTTTTGCGTAAAAACAATGATCCTGAAGAAACCGCGGATATAAAGAATGACAAGATAGAAGAAATATTTAATGGTTTACGTGAATTGGGAAGCGCGGCTAGTTGTTTTTTGAATGTCGGTGTATTTTGCATAATCCGGAGCATGTCGTCCACTAAATCCGGAGCATGTCGTCCACTGAATCCGGAGCATGTCGTCCACCAAATCCGGAGCATGTCGTCCACTTTTTGAGCAGTACCGGAATGGGTGGACGCCATCAAACGGAATCCAGCACCAAAGGTGGACAGTAGTCAAACAAGACTGGTCAGATCCAGAGTATCGTGTCATGCTTACCTCCACAAAACATTGAGGAGGCCCAGGTGGCACAAAGGAAACTGACCATGAGAAAGTCCAAAGAAATCCTGCGCATGAAGTGGAAGATGGGATTCTCAGACCGGCAGGTGGCTGCCAGTCTGCGGATCTCCCACAGCACAGTGGGGGACTATGTGAGGCGCGCCGAACAAGCCGGTTTGGATTGGGCGCAGGTTGAGAAGCTGGGGGAAACTGAACTAAAAAGCAAACTGTTCCCACAAGAAAAGAAAAGGACAAAACCCAACCCATGTCCCCTGCCTGATTGGGAGAAGGTGCACCAGGAGCTGCTCCGCCTCAAGGTGACGCGCAAGCTGTTGTGGATGGAATACATCGGGGATCATCCTGGTAGATACGGATACAGCCAGTTCTGTGAGCTTTATCGGCGTTGGGCAAAATCTCAGGACAAACCGGTGATGAGGGTACCCAAAAAAGCGGGAGAGGAAGTCCAGGTCGATTATGCCGGGCAGACGGTTTTAGTTATTGATCCAGAAACTGGAGAGAAGCGAAAAGCGCAGCTTTTTGTTGGGGTCTTGGGAGCCAGCGGCCTGATCTACGCCGAAGCACAGTGGGATCAGACTCTGCCAAACTGGATCCGGGCCCATGTGCGCATGTTTGAATTTTTCGGGGGCGTGCCGGAGATTATCCGGCCAGATAATCTCAAATCCGGGGTTACCAAAGCTTCCTTCTATGACCCCGATCTCAATCCAACCTACCACGAAATGGCTGTCCACTACGGAGCGGCCGTGATTCCCACCAGGGTTCGCAAACCAAAGGACAAAGCCCTGGTAGAAAACGCAGTTCTGCAGGCGGAGCGCTGGATTTTAGCCGCGCTGCGCAACGTGAAGTTTTTCAGCCTCCACGAACTCAACCAGGCCATCCGCAAACAGCTTCATTGGCTCAACAATCGTCAGCGTTCAGATAGCGATCTGTCCCGGCGTGAATTGTTTCTCAAGCTGGAAAAACAGGCCCTGCGTCCGCTGCCGGAGCATCCTTTTGAATATCTTGAGGTCAAGACAGCCAAAGTGCACATTGATTACCATGTCACCTTCAAAAAGCACCTCTACAGCGTTCCGCACCAGTATATCGGGCACAAAGTACTGATCCGGGCCACTGAAAACCTGGTGACCATCTATCATGAAAACCGACGCATTGCCCATCACGTGCGGTATGACCGGTACGGATACAGCACCGACAAAAGCCACCTACCGTCCAATCACCGCTGGTATCTGGAATGGACTCCCGAGCGGTTCTGCAAGTGGGCCCGGCAGATTGGCCCTCACACGGAAGAGGTGGTATCCAGAGTTCTGGTTTCCCGTCAGCATCCTCAGCAAGCCTATCGGGCCTGTCTGGGGATCCTCCAGTTTGCCAAACGATACAGCCCGGAGAGTTTGGAATGGGGATGCCAGCAGGCACATGAGGTTGGAGTGTACAGCTACCGGGCGGTCAAGCATCTGCTGACAACAAAAACAACGGACATGCTCAAGGCGGGCTTACAGCGTCAAACTGCATCCCACGAGCATGTCCGTGGCAATACTTATTATTCTTAAATACAGGAGGTTTATTTTTATGTCTTCTCGCCAAATTTTACTAGATCAGTTGACTATGCTGCGCCTGCCTGCGTTCCGGCAGGCCCTGGAAGAGCAGCTCTCCTCTCCCCACTATGATGAGCTGCCGTTTGAGGAACGGCTGACCCTGCTTTTGGACCAGGAATGCACCAAAAGAGAGCACAACCGTATTCAGCGGCGCATCCAACAGTCTCGTTTCCAGCAGTCTGCCTGGATGCAGGATCTGGATTTCTCCGCCCAACGAGGGCTTGAGCGTTCCCAGGTACTTCAGCTGGCTCAAACTACCTGGATCACCAAAGGCCTTAACCTGATCATTCTTGGTCCTACAGGGGCGGGAAAGACGTTCCTGGCTTGTGCTCTGGGCCGGGCGGCTTGTCAGCACGATTTGATCGTGCGTTACTTCCGTCTGCCGCGCTTTTTCCAGGCGGTCAAAACCGCTCAGCTTGAGGGTGAGTATCCCCGCTTCCTCAAATCGTTATCCAAAACGCGCTTGCTGATCCTGGATGACTGGTTGAGGGATCCACCTTCTTTGGCTGAAACCCAAACTTTGCTGGATATCCTTGATGATCGTTATGGGCTCCGGTCTATCATGCTGGCCACCCAATTTCCGGTCAGCACCTGGCATGCACGCCTTCCTGATCCCACCCTGGCGGATGCTATCCTTGATCGTCTTGTGCACAACGCTCACCGCATTGAAATGCAGGGCGAATCACAAAGAAAACTGCGCGCTGAAAGCGCCATGTCGTCCACATAATGTATAATCATTTGACCAGTCTTGTTTACTCTTCGGAGTGGACGACTATTTTCGGAATCAGTGGATTCTTTCGCCGGAATATGCATATTTGAAGTCAGTGTGGATTGGACTCCAAAAGAAGCTGGTATTCAGCCTAAACTCTTTATGTTGCGAATGCCATATCGGAATATTGAAGTAAGTAAAAAGCAGATTCGGAAATTATCTGATCTTGGTTGGAGGAATGGCCATAAAATGACTTGGGAACTTGACAACGAGTATTGGGATCTCTCTAAGATATTATTAAGATCAAATGAGATTCTAGGATTAAGAATTCGGGATATTGAAGTATCACTTGAATATACAAGATAGATTTTAATAATATAAAATTCAGATCAATGGCACCTAACCCACGCTCCACCCGACCTTTGTAGACCGGTGGAGCAAGTGAAGTCAAAATATCTTAGGCGGGTGAGCTCATCCGTTAGGTAGCTAAATAGAATAGGATCAATTGTCATAAGCTATTCAAGGGAGGAAAAATGAAGAAAACTATAACCATCTTGGTATTGATTCTCTTTCTGGCTTCCTGTACATCAACAGCTGAGTTCGAGGTAACCCCAACGAGATCTCAAACAGATGATGGGTGCACTATCGAAGTTATAAACACTTTCATTGAGTCAGCAAATGATGCTGAATACAGGCTGTACCATTTATCCCAACAAGCGGTAATGAAGATTTCTAATGGTGAGGATGTTTTTGCCATAGTAGGAGAAATGTTTTCTGTCGAATCTGATGCCGATCAAATCAGTGCACCATCGTGCATCTTAACAACAAAAGCAGCTTTGACAAGTTATGTAGGAACCTTCGTTCAGGTATATGCTGGACTTTATGTTGATAGTTTAGGAACCCCATCAAATTTACCGCCAATAAGTGATATTTATGAATTAGCTACTTCTAAGTATGATTATTATCAAATGAAAATGGAGGAGATGAGAAATCTTCTCATAGATAAATGCTCAGAGAATTAGCAAATTAGGGTTCACTCGTGCTACCTAACCACCGCTCCACCCGACAGCCGGTGAAGGTGGATGGCCTGGGATGTAGGATCATTAAAACAAGACCCGGCTGCGGGTGAGCTCGTCCGTTATGTGTTTTGGCGAAAGCCTATTTCCGACCTAACGCGGACGCGAAGGAAAATCGAAGATTGTAATTACAAGCAGCTCTACTTGGAAGTAATTAATGAAATGAATCCTTAGAATCGTAGATAAATATTATATACTAAGGTCAAACATTGCCTTATAGATAACGGCGGAGTTATTTCCTCCTAATCATAGACACCTATCGTTTGCATCCCAAATCCACAGGACGTTGACGGATGCTAAGGCATTTTAACTATTCGCTTGGTGAAGCTAACTACAGAAAGGACAACCAAATATATATGAGCGAATTCAGTGAAGCAGACCCACTAAGTAAGGACGAGCGTAAACGCTCTAATTTTGTCCGTGAGTTGGTACAACGTGCTAACGAACCACACCTGAGGCGCGCAGCACACCTAGCCACCGTGCCTCCAAAACGGATAGTGCAGTTCTGGGATGATCTTGACCGATTGCCCCAGGACGTTAGGGAATGCATGGATTCTTGGAAGGAACTCGAGAAATCAGGCTTCGAAATTCAGGTTTTCGATGAAAGCGCTGCAAGGGAATTTATCCGGACCCATTTGGGCTCATGCTATGCGAACGCTTTTGAAAAGTGCTATCACCCCTCAATGAAGTCAGACTACTTCCGCTACTCTTACATCTTCGTGGAGGGAGGTTTCTACATTGACGCAGACGATGTTTATCATGGAACGGCAATCGATCACCTCTTTTCAGATGGTCGATTGAAGCTGCAACCTTTCTGCTACGATATTTCGACAGCACAGATGGTTCCACCCTCAAATTTCATAAATTTGGGAGCAAACCAATTGAGTTGGATTTTCTACTTTAATACTACTCCCTTGATCGCGGTTCGCAATCATCCTATTGTAGAGCGTGCATTGCTGAATGCTACGAAATCACTCAATCAGGAATTCACGGGCGAGTTACCTGAAGTCCAAGCAACCACTGGCCCTGGCAACCTGACAAGATCCGTATTCGAGATACTTACTGAAGAAAGCTGTCCTAAGGAAGCGCTACTCGTTGTTCATGATTGGGAGAAGACTTCCACAAGCAAGTGGCCACTCAGTTACCGAAGCGATAAGAGAAACTGGAGGCTTTCGAATCAGCATGCGTATCGGTCCTCTTCGCGCGCGGAGGAGCTATGAACTTAGCGCGCCCTTCACGAAAAATCGGCAGTTGCGCATTCCAGTTCTGGCTGGCTCTCCTGAGGCTCCTGCCAAAGCAGAAGTGCCAAGCATTCAGTATCCAAGGTGCCCAGAAAGGCCCTCGGATTGAGAAAGTCTATGTCATCAACCTTGATCGTGAACCGAGCCGCTGGTCCAAGATGCAGCAAGAACTCCGGCGAATATTGGATTCGTCTGGGGAAGAACTCTTAAAATTGACCGAACGTCACGTCGCCGTTGACGCCAATGCATTCTTGGAGGATCCACCCAAAGATGCCGATATTGATCCATTTTATACACTCGGAGATCAGCTTTTTGTAGAACCCCAGCCATTGGTTTTTCCCACAAAATTCGAACTAAATTCTCCAATTCGAATGAGCCGAGCTGAGATTGCAATCGCTCGTTCACATATTAATGTTTGGAGACAGATTGCGGCGAGTAATCACGCGTACGCAATTATTCTAGAGGACGATGTTTGGTTTCATAACGGGTTTGCAAAACATCTGGACCAGGTGTGGGGCGAAGTCGTGGGCGAATGTGATAAGAGAGGAAAATTCAATGTTCTTTATCTATCGTATCTCGAAGCAAAGCACGGTGCGCCAAAGGCCTTTCTTTCAAACAACGTATTCCGTCCATTTCGCGGGCTCTGGCATCTTTCCGGATACATTCTCTCCCGCGAGGGTGCTGAAAAACTACTTCGAATGCTTCCTTGCCGTGGCCCCATTGACCTCTGGATAAATCACAAGTTCGAGGCGCTGGATGTTCGCGCGACTAAACAGCCAATTGTTAGCCAACGACGCGACACTAAATCGACTAACTCATATTCTATCCTTACCGCTCTCACTTCAATCGGCGCGATCAATAGTAAAGGAGCATCTTTATTCAATATCCGCCCAATTGAGCAGCCGGTGTTCGCTTTTGGACCCGAAGGCTCCGGTCATTCATCGCTAGCAATGGCTTTGTGTATGCTCGGATATAGATGCTGCAGTGATCTCAAGGCATTACCAATTCCTGAACTAAAACGGCTTCTTGAAGGAAGGAAAGGTCGAGTTTTTGACGCATATGTAAATATCGGATCTTTGGACTCAAAAGTAAGGGAACTCCGGAGTCTCTATCCGAAAGCAAAATTTATTCTTACCGCTGCTAAAGGCTTCGCTGCAGATAATACTGTCGCAAGTATTGGAGGCGAGCCCAATGGCGCCGACATCGCGGTGCTTCACGCTGAGGAACCTAATAAATGGCAAGTTATTTGCGAGCACCTCAGATGTGCACCACCCACCAGCTCTTTTCCCAAACTGAAGGACCTTGGTCAAAGGCCAACCCTACAGGAAACAATTGTAGAGGACCAATTCACAAAAAGCAAGAAGCCTAGGCGGGATAAGTCACCATGGGTCGTTGAGCCTCGTAAATGGTGGCAAGGCATTCGCTCCGTCGCGAATGAGGATGGGCAGGGTGGCGCTGTAAATCTCGTTAGAATCAACGATAGTTTGGAAAGTCTCGACACAAGACGCTGGATTCTGAGAAGTGACACTTTCACGGACAATTTGGCGTTGTTTCGCTCCTCGAACGTCGAGATTAAGTCTGGAATCGGGGCCGTGCTTTTCGTCAAAAGTGAGCCTCTAGGTGTTCGAGACTACAGTGCAGCGTCGATATGCAGTCGGGACCAATATTTGTTCGGAAAATTCGAAGCCACTATTCAAGCTTCAAATGTACCCGGCGTAGTCACCGGGTTCTTTCTTCACCGAAACTCACCGCGACAGGAGATAGATATCGAGATCGCGGGAAATAGGCCAGATCGGCTTATGGTCAATGTCTTCTACAACCCAGGTGGTGAAGGAGCAAACTTCGACTACGGCTATAGAGGTGCCCCAAGCTATATCTATCTCGGGTTTGATGCTTCCAAAGCGGGACATCGCTTCACCATTGAATGGAGCCCGTGTGAGATCCTTTGGAGAGTTGACGGGCATCTTATCCATAGACGCGTGATTTGGAATCCGACGCCAATACCGCATCTTCCAATGACGCTACACGTCAACAGTTGGCCAACTCGTTCTACTCAACTTGCCGGGCGAATCAATAAGAGACGGCTTCCTGGAACTGCGATATTGGGATCCATCTCTTTGAAAGCGAATACCATTACCTCCACGCCCGAATCTGATGCTGATGAGATGCTCCAGACAAAGACTGAATTGCTTCACGTTGGACAGCTAGCAAGATGATTATTCTATCTTACAATCCGGGCCACGATGGTGCATTCGCTTATCTTGAAGATGGACAGCTAGTGGCGTCGTTTGAGTCTGAAAAAAACTCCCGTTATCGGTACTCTCCCTTGGCAGTTCCGGATGTTTTCAGCGTTTTCAGTGAACTCAAAGAGGTTCCTGACGCGCTATGCAGAAGTGGTTGGTTGCCAAACGACACGCATCTACCTGAGCAGCAGGGTGTTGCTGGGTACCATGGCGTCCATAACAGCGGCATTATTGTTGGCAAAAGACGTCTATTGGGGAAGACCGTTGAATACTTTTCATCTTCCCATGAACGATCACATCTTCTTTGTGCCTTTGGAATGTCAAATCTGCCCAAGGGCACACCTTGCTATGCGCTGCTTTGGGAAGGCGTGATCGGATCGTTCTACGAATTTGATGCCGAATTGAACATAACAAAGCTCGCCGATGTCATGCCTGAACCCGGGCATCGATATGCCTTGCTCTACGGCCTGGCGGATCCGACCTTTGATAAGAGTGTTGCGGAATTCTCCCGATTTTCTGATGCAGGTAAGCTCATGGCTCTAGCTTCATTTTCGAAGCGCAGTAAGCCTACGGATGAAGAGGAAGAAATAATCGCATTCTTAATGCAGGATTGCTTGCACCTCAAGCCGAAGGAGTGTGAGAGTTTAAGGCATTACAGACACTACAACATCGGTTTGGATGATCAGGAATTTCGCAATTTCGCAGGGATTGTTAGCGACAGAATATTCGACCGTTTTTATCAATTTGCGAAGTCGAATATGAAGAAACGTTTGCCATTGCTGATTGCTGGCGGGTGCGGATTAAATTGTGACTGGAACACGAAGTGGAGGGAATCCAAACTCTTTTCGGAGGTATTCGTGCCGCCCGTTGCCAACGATTCGGGGTCGGCGATAGGCACAGCCATTGATGCGCAATTTTATTTCACAGGAGACCCCAAAATAAATTGGAGTGTTTACTCGGGCCTTGAATTTGAAACCAATGACACATTCGATGCATCTATATTTGATGAATCCAATACAAACTACACAATGATTGCCGACATGCTGGCTAATAACCTGATCATCGGATGGATAAATGGGAAATACGAAATTGGACCACGCGCGCTGGGAAATCGTTCCATCCTTGCGTCGCCGTTTCAGCATAGCACTAGGGAGCGGTTGAATGTGATTAAGCAGCGTGAACAGTTTCGTCCGATAGCGCCTGTCTGCCTCGAAGAAGATGCTGAAAAATGGTTTGACTGCAATCACCCAAGCCCATTTATGCTTTACACGCGGCTCGTTTCTACAGATGCATTAGAAGCCGTGACACATGTCAATGGAACGGCGCGCATTCAAACAGTATCTCCCGAGTCTAATATTCAAATGCATGAGCTGCTTGAGGCATTCAAGTTACGTACTGGCTACGGTGTTTTGTGTAATACTTCTCTGAATTTCAAAGGAAGAGGGTTTATAAACAATATAGCCGATCTCTCAGCTTATTCAATAAAGCACGGTTTGGACGGCTTTGTGATTGAAGGGCGAAGCTATATGTTGAAGTCATCAGAAAATTATCAAGCTTACTTGAAGTTGCCAAACTCTATAGCTAGCTCGACGTAAAGTGATGAAACTCCGCTCCTTTTTTGAATGAGAAACATCATCGTAATGGATTTAGCAGGATGATAAAAGACTTTGGATGGAAAATGTAAAATGCAGTAATTTCGCAAGCTCCGATGATAGTAATCTTAATTTTTAGAGTCTGCTTTTAGACGCAATCAGTCATTCAGAATTCTAGAAATAGTGAACACAACACATAACAAATGCATAATGTCGCCACTTCGTGACTGGGACGGCTTACGCGGCGCTTCGCTCTGTTCCAGCCGCCCCAAATGTAGGCGTTATGTGTTATTTCAAAATCTTTGGAGGACCTTATGAGTTTTGAACTCTCAGCACAATCATTCTGGATGATAATAATTATATGGGGTGTGATTTGCATTGTTGATTATCGTTTAACAATCATTATCAAAAAGCGAGTCGAAAATAAATTAGGAAATCACATTCGTCACGAAGGAAGCATAGAACTGAATCCGTTATTTAGGAATGATGTAGATAAGAATCGCTTTCTAAGTCCACTACATATATGTTTTTGCATATTATCAAGTGCAGGTCTATTCATCCTATGGAGATTCTACTCAGATCAGATGACTATGCAGCAATTTCAATTTACACTGGGTCTCTTGATACTTCCTCATGTGATTATTTACCTTCACCACCTTAGTAATATCGGAGCACTCAAATCATACTCTGAAGGAGCAATATCTGGAACAATTCTATATTCAAAAGAATATGATCTTAAGCGTTCAATCTGGGAAGTTGCTGGAATATGCATCCTCTTCGTCATTCTTGCATTTATAGAAGGAAGTGCGTTCTTACTTGGTGGTATGTTTGGGAGCTTCTTCTTTGCAATTTATCTTTTCATGGATCATTCAATATTCAGTAAGTTGTGATCACGTAACACATAACCCCCGCTCAACCTGACAGCCGGTTAAGGTGGGCGTTTTAGGAAAATGATCGTCAACCCAAGACCCGGCTGCAGGTTAGCTATTACGTTAGGTTTCATCAAAGGTTTTTATGAACAAACATCTTGATTCTAAGATCTACGATCTTATATCTTCTAAAAGAGAGGGTCAATATTGGGATTTTAAAGAATCTTATCAAAACAATAAAGCTAAGTTACTTCATGACATTTTATGTTTATCGAACTCATTGTATAAAGGTCATAAGTATCTAATTTTTGGTGTTACAGATTCCTCAAATGGATGCAAAATTAAAGGGATTGAGAACGATCTAAATAAAAAAAACCAAGCTAACATTATGGGATGACAAATGGAGAACAGAAGCTTTGGAGAGTATTCTTGGGCTTAAACCAAATTTCAAGCCTAAAGGTAAATATTACTCTGCAACGGATGCTGTCCGATTTTTACAAGAAGGTGCTATCCAATATATTATTGCAGAGAACCCAATCTGGGCAAAAAGAATGATCGAAAATAGTCATATTATAAATATTGATGCATTCCCCTCAGTTAAATGTGCCTTTTACACAGTATTCTATAGGTTTTATGCAGAAAAAAGGGAACCTGAATTACAAGATATTTTCGATATACTAATTACAAATGTTACTCCATATATGGATATGATCGTTACTGAAAAATTCCAAGCAGAGATTTTCAAGAAAGTAAAACGAAGAGATAAAATGTTTGAAAACTTAGAAATTGCTGGGTTGAGTAGATTTCGGTGAAAGGCCTACCGATGAATAGCAGTGTCAAGGGTAAAAGGTAAATTCGTCTAGAAAGTCAAAGAAAAGCAAGATCAGCTCAATATTTAGAGCCCTCACCAGTTTCGAAACCATTGGTCTGGGCTCTTTTTTATGGTGTAGTTAAAACACTCCTCGCCTGCCAGCACCATCGGCCGGAAAGCGGTCAATATCTTTATTAGAAAACAAGAAAAACCTAACGCGGCGGGGCCAGCTCGGGCTTCAGTGCCAGAACCTCCTCAGTCGGAGCAATCCTTCGGGGAGCTCCACCCTTCACAATACGCTCCAGATCCTGGCCAACACCCAACCGCAGCAAGCCGTACTTGGCAAACTGCTGTGGAGTCATACCATCTCGCGATTTCTCATCCATAGCCCAGGACCAGATCCCCGCAAGGGGGACAGACGTAAGCATCTTGTAGGCAATGGTTTCTTCATCGAAATGACGATAAGGTTCCCGCTTGGTGAGGATATGCCAGAGGGAGACCAACATCCTTCTCGCGATAGCCACAATGGCTTTGTTGCGGTGCATTCTCTTCTCCAGCCGTTTGAGTTGAGCCTTCCAGTAG
>SDBS01006350.1_pt1 | contig 11505 bp, 13 predicted proteins | sample 2277091 | NCBI WGS metagenome assembly SDBS01 (sample SAMN10404972, study PRJNA504765) | marine sediment metagenome | isolation source: marine sediment core GS10_PC15, 163 cmbsf | place: Arctic Ocean: Southern Knipovich Ridge | collected 2010 | reverse complement strand
AAACCCATGCCTTTCGAATCTTCTCCATCGCTCATATTCTTGAATATGAGCTGCTTCGAAGCTTCAAAATTCAGGGCTCCGATTTTGGCAAAATTCCAATTCTTCAATTCAGATGTGTATAGACAAAAGATTAGAGACCTTTTCTGAATTCATTCCAGAGCATTCTCCTAGAAAAAATCTGGGCTCTTGGCGATGAGAAGCAACTCAGAGAAGGTCTCTTAGGTCGGAAAAAATTTTTGCTGGAGTAAATTAAAAATGTATGTAAAATTTCCATTCCAAACCGCTACAGGAGTTTCGAATGATAAAATGTTTTTTAAGCATAATTACGATTTTTTGCTGCTCAATTTCTTATGCCAATCAGCAAGAAGAAGCGAAATGGCTCTCTGCGAAGGTCATATTGCAAAACTCGAATGGTTACTTTGCCCTTTCGGATGGTAGCTGCTGGAAGGCGATCAGTTTTCAAAAGAGATGGAGAACCCTCAGCGAGTGGTGGAATAGTGTGGAGCTAGCTCCAGGAAACTATGAATGTATGCCCAATGATTGGCACTTGGGCGCACAAATCGAAATTTATTCTAAATATGGAAACCTCGAGGTCAGGGAAGCCGATGCATCCAATCAAGAAGAGCTCAGACGCTGCACCCATTTACTCGTGAATCCTCAAACGGGATACGTCTTATTTGCAATCGCACTTGGTCCAGAAGATTGCATCATCGAGCTATTCAATGATGCCTATAGGGAGGGATACCAAAGTGGTTATTCCGAAGGCAGCGTGGATGGGTATCAAAATGGCTACGACATAGGATACTCAGACAGCTATTATGCTCCGTAGATTGTTAAATAATTCAACTTGCCCCCTATCCCTTCTATGGGCTAGCTGCGCGAAAAATCTACTTTGCTTCTCTCGTCGGAAAGGTGCATTTACACCTTCCCTTCCTCAAGAATCTTGTGTCTTTTCCGCTCGCTCGCGCCCAAAATAGCGATAGGGGACAAGTTGAATTAAATAGTAAAAATAAGGATTTTTAATATGCACTGTTTAAATTTTTTATGTATTTTGTTTGCAGCAGCTGTAGAAAATACGGAAATTGAAGTTTCTATAGAAGAAGAGGTTGAGACCGTGGCAAATCTAGAATATTCAGAATCAAATCAAAACATTCTTTTCTTCCCTAATCATCAAGACGAGGACACGTATACATTTGAAGATATCGAAAAACATACACATCAGAAAAACACGCATATTTTTGTGTATGGACAACTACTTCCTGGAGGAGGATTAGCTATTCGCACCAATAAAAATTTTGGATTTGAAGCGAATGCTTCTCTGTTTCTCCCAGGAATAAAATTTTCTGCTTCTGCGCTCAAATACTTCAGTAACAAGACTGAGAATAGTTGGTATGCTGGAGGAGGCCTGGGAGTGGTTTTCACGATTCTTTTTTTAGACGATGGTCTTGCTAATTTTTATGCACCCGTTTTTATAGGGTATGAGGGAAAAAGATTTTTCAGTGATTTAGGATTAGATGTCATTTTTCACAGCACCATGATTTTGCCCTTGCCTGTATTGAGATGTGGCCTTCGATTTTAATTCGTAACTCAAAAGATGATAAACTAGCCGACAAGAAGCTTGGCAGTGCTATTGGCCAGAGAATATTGTTCGGGTGTCTGAATCATTCCAACCCTTCCTTTTTGAGGATCTCGTAGGTTGGATGCGATGGCAAAGATAGTGCGCGATTTCTCCTGATAAGCTTGGTAAGCAGCAAGAAAAGTCCCTGTTCTCCCAACACCGGCGCTACAGTGAGCTAAGAAATTGCTGCCGTTGCTTTTCTTGGAAACTAGTTTCACTAATTCTCCTAAAATACGAGGGCTGACAACTCCAAAATCTGGCCAGTTTTGGAGGTGGTACTGGGTGATAAGTTTACTTTCTGAGCCCTTTGAAATCTGAATGGTTCTTTCGATGATTTTTATCTGATCTTCTTCAAAAACAGTTTTTTCAGATTGCATTTTCACCGAGATGTTTCCATGGGGACTATGGATCCAATACTCACTACATTTGTTTCGGCCATTTTCGATTGGATTTGCAAGCATGGCGATTGTTTTAACATCAGAGTGCCAAACCATTTTCCAGAACTGGGAAATCTCTGCTTCAAGTGGGCCTTGACATGCGATGGCCTTGCCACCTAAGACCCAATTAGCATTGAAATAAAAATTAGGGTCTTCAGCGAGCTTGAAGCGGGTAGGCTCATTGGGCAAAATATTAGAGAAACGGTTCCGATCAGGGTGCTTTTGAGCCTCTAAAAAAAAGTTTTTTTCTAGAGAATGAAGGTGGATCAGCTTTTGCCATTGATCAGCAGGTGAGCGAGGAGCACAAAACCAATAAAATATTTCAGCGAATAGGGTCGCAATCGCTAGAAGAGGTGCTGCAGCGATACGCGCAACCTTCTTATAGATAGGATCTTCTCGATTCTTAAGCATTGCCCATTGGTCGTAACACCAAGTTCTTGAAGAGGAAATAATGTTTAATCCGTAACTCGCCATAGAGCTATTATACGATTTTTTATAGAAAAAATTCAAGTCTAATTTTCGGCGGCAGCATTTAATAGACTCTAGTATAATGGCTTTCAATAAAGGAGAAATAATGTTTAGCATAAAGTTAAAAAAAGAGTATTATGTAGCCTTAGAGAGCTTCTCTGAGTTGCTTTTTTTCGGCAGCGGAATGAATTCAGAGAAGGTCTCTTAGTTACAGCTGATGGAAATCTTACCGGATACGGTAGGGAACTCGCGCGCAAGCAGTGGTTGATCAATCATGAGGCAAAAAATGGATAAAAAACGGTGTTTTGGGGGAGAGCCTGGTAAGGCCTTTTACGCGGAATATCACGATAATGAATGGGGGATTGAGCTCCATGAGGATCAAAGGCTTTTTGAGATGCTCATTCTCGAAGGGGCTCAGGCGGGCCTCAGTTGGGAGACCGTGCTCAAAAAGCGGGAGGCCTATCGGCGTTTGTTCCATCAGTTTGACCCAGCAAGGGTAGCTGCGATGACAGATGAAGAGCTTGAAGAGCTGACTTCTAACGCAGCGATTATCCGCAATCGGCGCAAGATTTTTAGTGCTCGTCAAAATGCCCGTGTCTTCTTAAAGATCCAAGAAGAGTTTGAGACTTTTGATCGTTATCTATGGGAATTTGTGGATAGCAGTCCAATTGTCAATTGCTGGAAAGTGCGCGAAGAGGTGCCCTCGACATCATCAATAAGCGATGCACTTGCGAAAGATTTAAAAAAGCGGGGGATGGCCTTTGTGGGTTCCACAATTATTTACGCTTACATGCAGGCAGTTGGCATGGTCAATGATCACCTTGTCAGCTGCTGGTGTCATTTTAAATAACATGTTTGAGATTGTTTGTTTTCCTTTGTTCCGTCCAATCCCACCAGTTAGTTGGCTCTCCCGTATTGGCTTCATGAATAATTGCAGCAAATACATCCCATACGCAGGGATCTTGTCTTTTTTGGGTTCGTCGTTCGAGTTCTTGAAACAAAAATGTTGGATTTTGATCGGCTAGTTCTTCTACAGAATGGATCTCAAGAAGGAACAAATCCTTCAGAGTCGCTTTTCCTACATTTTTTAAATCTTTCATTTTTTCACTTTTCACTGGCCTCATCAGTGAGGTTGGACGGTTTTTTAGATTGAACTGCATCTTCATTCTTAACAGCTTGTAAATAATGCAAAAGCTCTTCCTTGGTATCGAAGGTTTTTACAATTGCATCTTCGCGTTCAATATTTTGAATTCCCTGCAGGTGATCATATTCGTGCTGAAACGCCCTAGCTGCAAATCCTTCTAGAATTTTTGTTGTTTTTCCCCCATCTAGATTGAAGTAGGTTGCCTTTATGGATTCGTACCGGGAAATATTTGCGATTTTCCAGGTCCCATTGCTTAAAATAATGGAAAAACATGCTTCCCAACCTTCTATTTTTGAGGTTTTCAGAGGGGCAAAAGTGGGATTAATCACCACTTCGAGATTTTTGGGGTCTCGGTCAAAGCTATAAATAAATACAGATTTACTAATCCCTATTTGGGGAGCCGCTAAGCCTGCTGCTGGCAAATAGGGGGTTAGTGCTTGAAACAGCTTTTCAGCGATTTTTCTAGCAAGGGAAAATTCATTTTCTTCAATAGGTTCAGTAGGTTGTTTTAAGACAGCATGTTCTGGGCTATCTACAGTAACAATTTTCAACTCAGAAGAAAATCCTGGATTATTTGAAAAGTAGCAGGCTAGCCCTTGGGCGACTGCCTCCAGTTCTTCATCTGGAGTGATAGCGCGTTCTCCTGGACGATAGAGAAATTTTCTCGGCTCATACTCTGCTATCCCTTTGTCTTCTGGTTTGCGTGGAACAATGTGGATATGCAAATGAGGCTCAGATTGCCCAGCAATCACACCTTCATTCCACGCGATGTTGAATCCAGTTGCGCCAAATTCCTTACGAAGAGCTACTTTTATCTCGGAAACTAGCAAAAATAGAGATTGGATTTCATCTGGTGTGAGCTCTTCAAATTTTTCTACAATACGTTTTGGGCAAACTAGAGTGTGTCCTGGTAAAATTGGCATCTGTGCGGGGAATGCAAAAGATAAATCTGTGGTCGTAATCACTCTATTACTTACGTCACACTTTCCAAAAAAAGTTTCCATTATGCCCCTACTTTCTTCTGCTGTCAGATTGCCCCCAAGAAAAAATAGCGGCAATAGAAGAAATCTCTTTACCATCGTGAAAACTGTAGGTGGAAATAGCATTAATGTCGAGACAGTCCACTCACGAAAAACCCATCAAAAACTCTCTCGAAGGGAGATGCAAAACATTTTTATTGATCATTTGAGGAATAATTGACCCTATAAACCCGAAAGGAATAGCGCCTAAATATTTTGGCACTTCATGAATGTTCTCGAGGAAGAATGCTCGAGTTTTTGGGTTCATACACAAGGTGAAAATGTTGGCTAATAGTGCTAAAGTAGATAATGCGATTTTTTGAATGGCGAAAAAAAAAGCCATGGATGATCCACCAAGAAAATCCATTCTACTCAATGGAGAAATTGTCTTTATTGCTCCTTGCAGATTCTCTTCAATCGTCAAAGGGGCAATGACGTTTGTGTAGTAGGATGAGATTTCTCTGATCATAATTATTCCTTGTCGAGGAATAGGATAGATTTCGGGTGCTTTAAAATGCATTAAAATTCGTGGTGGCTACCTTCTTTTCATCTAGGCCCAAGAGCCTAAAAATGAGATGATGTTCGTAATCGGTTTACTTTTATATGCAAAAGCAGGTAGAATACAGCATTCACGCTCAAGTGTGTGAACCCCATAGATATAACTTGAAAATATATTGATGGGAGTTATTTTCGTTAGCCCCAAAAAAAAAGAAATTCAAATGACAAAATCTAAAGGTACAGTAAAGTTTTTCAACTCTAATAAAGGTTTCGGATTCATCACACCCGAGTCGGGTGGGAAGGATCTATTCGTTCATGTCAACAGCCTTGCTGGAGGTACACAATCTCTAAGCGAAGGACAATCAGTTGAATATGTCGAAGAAGAAGGACGTAAAGGTCCCGAAGCTAAAGATGTTGAAGGTCTATAGAGTCTTAGGGTCAAACCTAGCATTCAGGAAATGATCAAACAGAAAAGCAGAATCTTTTGATTCTGCTTTTTATCCTGATTGCGGGTGGAGACACACACTTATAGACAGTCCACGAACTCATTCCACCGGCAATAGAGGCAATCTTTTCGCTCTATTTTATCCGTGACCGCTACCTTATCAGGTGGCTGATATGGATTTAAATGCAGGCATTTTGGACCAATCAGGGTAGGTGAGTTCCCAAAGTCGGTAGATTTTGAGATCTTTGAATTGAGCGATCAGGATGAGTTCAATTTCCTTTGCTGGTTCCTCAGGTATTTGAGTGGTAATATATATTCTAGCTGCAAGTTTATTTCCCTGTTCTAGAAAAGTCTCTTCATCATATTTTAGTTTATATTGGATGGGAGTCTGATAGATTTTTTCGTGTGATTCTAGAAATTGACTGTAGTCCCACGACTCCCCATTGGTAAACAACAAAAAATCTGGATGATAATATTGGGAAATCTTCGAAGGGTCTTTTTTTATGACCATTTCCTCGAACATTTCTTTCAAGAGCTTAATAAGAGAGTTTTCACTTGTATCCATGCCTTGCTCTCCTATGTCGTTGTAAGCAAACAACATTATAGACCAGGACGCTGCTTTCTTAAATTTTTTTCTCGTTTACCTCAAAAAAAAACCACTGAATCAGACTTTCGCAATTGGCTCATAAGTTAAAAATAAAATGGAAATATTCTGATGAATAGTAAGAGGGTGTCTGCAAAGTGCTTTCATTGATGAGGGCAAAGATTTTTTCATAGGAGAGCCAGAAGCATGTATTCGTGAAATTTACACCTGTTTTTCCTTGAATTGCCTTGCCCCATTGCTCAATGAGATTTTCACTGATTTTTCACTGCCCTCATAGGGAGCTCCAGCGGGAATAGCTGAACCGTTTTCCTGCTCGAGGATTGTCCGGTTATTTCTTTACGGGCCCTTAGTTCCGATCTCTTATCGAATGTTGAATAAGACGGGGCAATTGACCTATGAGATAAAAAGGTAATGAAAGTAGGGAGTATGCAATAGTTGTTCCTGACGAGTTTTTAACCTGAACTGGGGCAATGCTAGGCAAATCTGAATTAATCCGGACGGCGATTTTTTTTCTTTTTTCTTTCATAAATTGATGGAGTGATTTGAGGCTACCACTGCTACCTGCTTTTACTTCGATTGGGATTACTTGGTTTTCATATTGCAACGCATAGTCTATCTCAGCATTGGCTCCTTTTTTACTTCGCTGCCAGTAGTAGAGAGAGGGCGAAACGAAAGGAGGGAAGAGTGTCCTAAGTTGTTGTCCTACCATTTGTTCAGCCATACCTCCGCTATTGATCATGATTAACTCAGTGACTGATTGTAATTGCTGCATTGTAAGTCCAAGAGATGCACTGCACAAACCACAATCCAACATCAGTATTTTTTTATATTTTTCATTAACTTCTGCACCCAGGGGCAATCCATTTGCAGCAGTTGAGAGAACTTGGTGGCAAACTCTGGCCTTGGTTAATAAGTCAAGCCCCTGCTTAAGAGGGGCTGCAGACACGTGAGAATTCACTCCACTATAAACGAATTTATTTCCAAGTTGTCTGGGCACAGCAGACATGACTTCTTCAAGACGATCAATCGAAAGTCGGCCACTATATTTAGCAAAATCATCCCTATAGGTTGCAAGCAAATCAAAGTGGACTTGACTTACTTTGTCTAGGACATGGCTATTTATCCAAGTGGAAACAGCTGCAGGCATCCCACCAATCAACATGTATTCTTTAACACTCTTCATTAACTGTGTGTGTATTGCATTAGGAATATCGATATTCCAAGTAAATCGTTCTATATATTTTTTAAGACTTTGTTGCTCAATTGCATCTAAAAATTCTTCGAATGAAAGAGGCTCTAAATACATATAATTTATTCGACCGACAGGTATGCTGAATTCATGTTTAGCAAGAGCGAATTCTAGTAAAGAGCCTGCAGCAATTACTGAAAGCTCAGGAGTATCTTCAGCAAACCAGCGTAATTTTCCTAAGAGTTTGGGAGCAGCTTGGATTTCGTCAAGAAAAAGTAGACTTGTAGATGGATCTATCTTGCTTTTTGTAAATGCTCTTAAATTAAGCAGGATCTCCTGGGGGTCGTTCGAAGTGAATAAGGACTCTAATTCAGGCCGTTTCTCAAAGTTAAGTTCGATGAGCTCAAGCTCTTGTGAACAGGCAAAATCTCGTATTAGCCAAGTTTTACCGACTTGGCGAGCTCCTCGAATGACAAGGGGGTTTCTCGGTTTTGAGTGAAGCCAATCCAAAAGGAATGCGCTACGGGATCGTTTCATTTTATTTCTCTGGTTGTGCCTAAATCTTTATTATAGTCCGAAATTCGGTTTATGTCAATAAAAGACAGCGATGTTTTAGTTAGGTGGCCTATAAAAGAGGGTGGTGTTTTGACGAGCTGGTCTATAAAAGATGGTGGTGTTAAACCGAGTATATGAGAAAAAACAGAGGATTTATAGGGCTTAAGGCCCCTCGGACCTCTCGACAACGCAGAGGCAGTTTGCAAATTGCTTTCCTCATCAGAGGCTAAGATTTTTCTCTAGGGGAAGCCTCCGGAGGGCGAAGCAAACTCAAATTGAGTTTGTGTAGCTCGAGGAGCTTTTCATAGGGAAAAAGATGACCTCTGGTGGGGGAATGAATTTGTAAACCGCCTCTTAAGTTGTCTAAGGCGAGAGTCGATTCTCAACTCCATAAAAAAAGACCCGACTTTGTCGGGTCTTTTTGTTGGAGGTGGTTGGACACGTTCAGAACTTTTCAGTGGGAAAATTTCTCTCCTTTGTTATCATCTTTCTTAGAATGAGACGAGGAGTTTTTCAATGAATGAAAAAGAGGATCAAATTTTAAGCAATCAAGCTAAACAAAATATGGGTGTTCAGGAAGAAAATCAAAGCACTGAAATAATTAAAGAATCAAATAATGAGAAGAGGATAATTCTTTATAATGCTGCTGATGGAAAAGTTACTGCTAATGAATTTTTTGCTAATGATACATTTTGGATGACTCAAAAAACTATGGCTGAGTTGTTTGGGGTAAAGACACCAGCTATTTCTAAACATCTTAAAAACATCTATGTCTTGGGGGAATTAACTGAAGAGGCAACTGTTTCCAAAATGGAAACAGTTCAAGTGGAAGGTACACGCGAAATTACCCGTATGATAGAGGTTTATAACTTAGATGCAGCGATTGCAGTCGGATATCGCGTGAATTCTGTGAAGGCTACGCATTTTCGTATGTGGGCTACAAATACTTTGCGTGAGTATATTGTTAAAGGATTTGTTCTCAATGACCATATGCTCAAAAATGGCCGCTCTTTTGGCAAAGATTATTTTGATGAATTACTCGAAAAAATTCGAGAAATTCGAGCAAGTGAACGCAGGGCTTATCAAAAGATCACAGATGTTTTTGAACAATGCAGTAGTGATTACCGAAATAATAGCGAAGAAACTCAACTATTTTATCAAATCATTCAGAATCAACTCCATTTTGCAACTACTGGTAAAACGGCAGCAGAGATTATTTATCATCGAGCCAATAGTGAACAGTCATTTATGGGGTTAACGACATGGAAAAACTCTCCCAAAGGGAAAATCTTAAAAAGTGATGTACTGATAGCCAAGAATTATTTAAATCAGGAAGAGGTATCCAAATTAAACCGGTTAGTAACAATGTTCATTGATTTTGCTGAGTTGCGAGCCTTGAAGCAACAAATAATGACAATGAAAGATTGGTTAAAGCAAATAGAAAAATTTCTCAATTTTACTGATCAGCAGATTTTACGAAATGCTGGAAAAATTTCACATGAAATGGCTGTTGCTAAAGCAAGCGAGGAGTATGAAAAATATCGAATTCAACAAAATCGGGAATATGTTTCTGACTTTGACCGTGCCTTTGCTAAGTATCTGAAGGGAGGTTCTGAAATGTAAAATAGCTGTTTTCTGATTAGTCAATTTGGTTGGTGGAGGGACGCTTGAGAATTTTTAACGGCTTTTCTATGTCTTTTTCAGTTACGTACAGCTGTATGCCTTGTGCATTCCTAAGGTGAGAAATGCACACCTCCAGCGTCATTTGTTCTTAGTTCGCAGAAAATTCCACTACTATCTAATTTTGACTTAGCAAGCTCAGCTTCAAATATAGCTTGGATATTTAAAATGCAAACTTCCATAGTTTCTTTTTAATAGGCGTCTTAAATGGTATGCATATAAGGAGTAAAATTAAATGGAATTTTAGTTCTTCTTTTTTGAAACTGAATGTGGTAATTCGGTTCCATTACAATATGAGCTAGTCATCACTTTCTTGCCCCAACCATTGGAGAAATAGGGAAAAAAATCGGAGCTAGAAAAGTTTTGCATTGCCTCATTCACTGAATCTTGAGGTGCATGAATCGTAGCTTTTGGGTAAAAAGCGGATAAAATTTTTGCAATATTGAGGTTCCCTCGCCCCGTTTTACAACCGCTCAAAATGAACGTGGTCTGATTTTGGATTTTCTTAGCAATCGATTCTATCAGGGTATTAGAGGCTTTAGACTTGCCGTCAAAAAAGAAATCTTTGTTTAAAAGCATGCCATCTTGGCTGCCATGACCTCTTATCCATACGAGATCAATGGTCTTATTTATTAAATGGCCTAATGCCTTGTCCCAATCTCTTTCAGGATGAGCAACAAAATGGTGGATCGAATGTGTTTTCTCAATTTTTTGAAATTGATATCTCAAGAAACATAATTTAAAATCCCCGATCAGAGAATCTAAAAAGGATTCACCAAATTCGAGAGGAGCGCCGTTCGACCAATCGCCTGATTCAATAATTAAGGCATTTTTTGTCTTGCCCTTTGAATTCAACATGATCTGCTCGAGATCTTCACTTGCATATTGATCAACTAAAGTTCGGAATTTAATGATGATTCCAAAATACGCGATCGTTGAGATAACAAGTAGAGGAGCTGTGAGGAAAACTTGTTGAAAATTGTAGGCTTCTAGAAGAACTCCAGGAACAAAAACTACTGATGACAATATAAGAGGAGAGACAAAATATGAGATAACGGCCGCCATTCTTCCGATTTTCGCATCGATCTGGTCGAGGGCATAAAAATAAGTCTTTACGGGGGAAAAAGAAGAAGTTAAGTTTAAGGTCCCAGTTGTCATGGCAGTATTATATTGATTTTGAGTATTTAATTAAAGCTCGTTTCTATAAAAAAATTATAATAATAAATTTTTCAAATTTGCTCCGGTCTCCAGAGAACCACCTGAGGAAAAATTTCTAGCCCCCTCTCAAAAGCAATGCCCCTCGGGCCTCTCGACAACTTAAGAGTTCGATTCTCAACCCCATAAAAAAAGACCGGACAGATGTCCGGTCTTTATGGAGGTGGAGAGACGCGTTCAGAACTTTTGATTGGGAAAACTTCAAAATTCATTATAATCTGGATCCTTGAAATTATCAAAAACTCGGACTTGATGTAGAGATGAAGAGAATCGAATTCTCGTTCCTGAGGCTCTCATTTTTTGAGATTTATTGACTTTAATCCAAAAAATGTTTTTCTTAAGATTTGTAGCTAAACTTTAAATGCCTTATGGAAAAATATATGAAGAAAATGAAACTGTTGTCTGCGGTCCTATTATTGTCTGTAGCTTCATTATTTGGAGAACGTACACAAGACAATAACATTAGCAGAACAGAGAGCTGTGCTCAGTGTAATACTTGTTGCTCTACTCCTCAGGGCCTTTTAACAAGAAATACTTGATAAAATATTTAGGACTAGTTCTCCTTTTGTGAAGTCATTCACAAAAGGAGAACCAAATGACCAGAAGTCGTAAAAAAAACGAGTATTCCGATCT
>SDBS01006349.1_pt1 | contig 11506 bp, 13 predicted proteins | sample 2277091 | NCBI WGS metagenome assembly SDBS01 (sample SAMN10404972, study PRJNA504765) | marine sediment metagenome | isolation source: marine sediment core GS10_PC15, 163 cmbsf | place: Arctic Ocean: Southern Knipovich Ridge | collected 2010 | reverse complement strand
AATGATCATTTCTAGTTTCTTGGTAAATGGGAAATCTATTTACCGTGGTATAGGGAAATATCCTTACCACACTAATGGGAAAAGTACTTACCGAAGGGATGGGAAAAGTGCTTGACATTTACACTACCGGGAATTACTGGATGGGCTTTGATTAATGGAAGAAATGTTTTATCCTGGCCTGAAAAAATAAAATTAGATATCTGGTATATTGACCATTGGTCATTATGGTTAGATTTAAAAATATTATTTAAAACCGTATGGGTGGTTATTTTTACTCGAGAGGGAGTTTATGGTAAAGATGGAGTTAACACGGGATATCCGGAAGATAAATAAGGTGATGATAAGACTAAGAGAAAATATGATAAAAAATTTGCATTATATATTATTTTGTGTTATATTTTTTATTAGATATTTTATTCGTTCAATGAATGAATATGGAGTTTACTATGAATATTGATTTTTTGAAAAATTTAAGATTTTTTAACCCCACCAGTGAACTTAAATTATTATTGTTGTTAGAACAGATTCAATACTCAAATAAAATCACTCAAGACAAATTGGCCCACTATATACATTCAGCTCCTTCTATGATTAATATTTATATAAAACAACTTGAGAGAGAAGGATTTTTGGTAAAGAATAAAAAAACAAAAAGAAATGTTGAGTATATAATTACCAAAAAAGGGATCGATAGAAAAAATTATTTATTGGTTACTTATATGAATGAGTTAATTGAATTATACAATTTAACTAAAATAAATCTCGAGCTTTTTGTAAAAAATTTGATAAAAAGAAATTATAAAAATTGTGTTTTTTATGGAGCGGGAGAAACAGCTAAGGTTATAATTAAGGTAATTAAAGATATGCCAAAATTAGATTTTAAATTAATGTTTTTAGTTGATGATGATATAAATAAACAGGGAGAAAAATTTGAGGGATACGATGTTGTGAGTAGTGTGAATATAAAAAAGCATGATATAGATGTTATCATAATTACCAGCTGTGTTTATGAAAAAGAAATTAGGAATAAATTGAGGAAGTTGAATTATCCTGATGAAAAAATAGTTAGCTTTTTTGATATAGATTAATAGTGATGTAGAAAAATAAGTAAAGAATGATTGGTTTGGTATTATAGCTAAGGGAAAAATAATAGAGAATATTTTGTGAAACTTGGGGGAATAAATGAATTTTAAATTTAACAACAAAAAAATAACTGGAATTTTATCAGTAGTTCCTAAAAACACAGTAAAATTTGAGGAAGAAATTGTTAATTATAATTTTAGTAAAAAGCAATCGATGAAATTAAAGAAAATTATGGGATATGGCGAACACAGAATTGCAGAAAAAAATACTTGCGTTTCAGATCTTTGTATATTTGGGTTAAAATATATATTTAATGAAGGTTTGTTAAGAAAAGACGAAATTGATGCATTAATCTTGGTGACATCTACTCCGGATTATTTTATGCCACCTACCAGCAATGTTATCCAAGGTGAATTAGGATTACCTCAGGATATTATTTGTATGGATATTAATCAAGGGTGTGCTGGGTTTTTGATTGGTTTATTTCAAGCATTTTCTTTTTTGGAACAGGAAGAAATTAATAAAGTAGTTTTATTGAATGCAGATGTAATTAGCAGGAAAGTATCAAGAAAAGATCGTAATAGTTATCCTTTAATTGGAGACGCAGCTGCTATTACAATAATTGAAAAAGATAACAGTAGGGATGATAAAATTATCGGTAATGTAAAAATGGATGGATCTAAACATGATGCAATAATTATGCCAGCAGGGGGCTTAAAAATCCCTTATTCAAAGGAAACTTCAATAGTAAAAGTTGATTCTGAGGGTAATGCAAGAAGTCTAAATGATATGAATATGGACGGGAAAGCGATTTTTGATTTTGTTCAAAAAGAAGTTCCTCCGATGATTGATGATTTGCTAAGAGAAGCGGGAACTACAAAAAATAAAGTTGATTATTTTATGTTTCACCAACCTAATAAGTTTATGTTAGAAAGATTAGCTGATAAGATGGAAATAAGCTATGACAAAATGCCCAATAATATTGTAGGTAAATTTGGAAACTCCAATGGAGTAACTATTCCCGTAAACCTAACCTATAATTTAGGCGATAAATTAATAAATAATTCGTATTATACCTGTTTAGCTGGTTTTGGAGTCGGTTTAGTATGGAGTTCTATGTTGGTAAAAATGGGTGGCCTTAGTTTTTGTAAAATAATCGAGTATTAGAAATTTTTTATTGAACATATAAATAAAATATAGGGATTAAAGATGATAAATTTTAAAGAGTTAAGAGATAACTTAAAAAAAGATTATTCAGGATTTAAAACAATAAAAGTTGCCATTCTGGGTGATTCAGCAACCCAATTATTAGTTCACGCTATAAAAGGATATGGATATACAGAGAAGATTAATTTCGAAATCTATGAAGCAGATTATCGACAGATTGAAAGGCAAATAGCTGATTTTAATTCTGACCTTTATAAATTTAATCCAGAATATATAATAATATTTGAATCAGCTGAAAAGTTAATAAATGATTTTTATAAATTAAGTAAAATTCATAAAGATAATTATGCGGATACTCAAATTGAGAGGATAAAAAATCTTTGGAATAGAGTTAATAGTAAATTAAATTGTAAGATAATTAATTTTAATTATGTAGAGATAAATGATAATGTATTTGGGAATTATGGCAATAAGGTTGAAACAGCATTTATTTATCAGATTCGAAAATTAAATTTAAACTTAATGGAAGCTGCACGCGAATACAAAAATATTTTTATTAATGATGTTTGTACATTACAAAATATATATGGCCGAAAAAATACATTTGACCCGAGATTATATATTTCTTCTAATATAGTTTTTCATATTGATTTTCTTCCTTCGATTGCAAAAAGTGCTGTAGATATTATTAAAGCAGCCAGTGGAAAGATTAATAAATGTTTAATATTGGATTTAGATAATACTATTTGGGGTGGAATTATTGGTGATGATGGTATAAATAATATTCAAATTGGTGAATTGGGAATAGGAAAGGCATTTTCTGAGCTTCAGATGTGGGCAAAACAATTAAAAGAAAGAGGGATAATCTTGGCTATCTGTAGTAAAAATTCAGAAAAAAATGCTAAGGAACCATTTATAAATCACCCGGATATGATTTTACATCTTGATGATATTTCTATATTTGTAGTTAATTGGGGGAATAAGGTTGATAATATAAAGTACATTCAATCTGTTTTAAATATTGGATTTGATTCGATGGTATTTATAGATGATAGTTCATTTGAACGAAATATGATAAGAAAGGTGCTACCTGAAATTACTGTACCAGAATTACCAGAAGACCCGGTTGACTATGTTCCTTATTTAAGAAGTTTAAACTTGTTTGAAACCACCTCCTATTCTGATGAAGATTCAAAAAGAACCAAAAAATATCAATATGAGGCAAAAAGAGCAAAATTTAAAACTAATTTTTCCTCCATAGATGATTATTTGAAAAATCTAAATATGATTGCAGAAGTGGCTGAATTTGATGACTATCATACACCAAGGATTACTCAAATTACCCAAAGAACTAATCAGTTTAATTTAAGAACAAAAAGATACACCGAGCAAGATATTAATAAAATAAGAGAATCGAATCTATATATTACCAGGTATTTTAAATTAAAAGATAAATTTGGTGAGTATGGATTAATAGGTATTGTAATATTAAAAAAAATTGATAGTGATTCAGTATTTATTGATACTTTAATCGTAAGCTGTAGAGTTTTAAAAAGGGGAATGGAAGAATTTATTTTTAATAAGATAGTAAAGTTAGCTGCAAGTGAAGGATGTAATAAAATAATTGGTGAATATTTACCAACACCTAAAAATGCATTGGTAAAATATATTCTTAAAGAGTTTGGTTTTGCAAAAGAAGAAGATAAATGGATATTAGATATTAAAGATTATAGAGAAAGAAAGAATTTTATAAAGGAGAAATAGCCAGTGCAAAAGGAAGAAATAATAAAAGCAGTTCAGGATGTATTTATTGATGTTTTAGAGGATGATGATATTGTTTTAAATTACAATACTACTGCAGATGATATTGAAGATTGGGATTCATTAAATAATATTTTGTTGATTGTTGAAATAGAAAAAAAATTTAAATTAAAATTTAAATTAGAGGAAATCCATAGTTTTAAAAATGTTGGTGAAATGTGTGATTATATATTTAATAAGGTGAATTAATATGAGAATAAAAAAAAGTGACAAATTTAATGAGACGTTTTTAGTGAGCGAAAATATATATAAGGGGTTTATATCAATTTTTAACGATAAGAATCCCCTCCATACGAATCGTGAATTTGCGATAGAAAAGGGATTTAGAGACATAGTAATGCACGGGAATATTCTTAATGGTTTTTTATCTTATTTTATTGGCGAAAGATTACCTTTTAAAAATGTAATTATTCACAAACAAGAAATAAAATATCATAGACCAGTGTATATTAATGACAAATTGAGTTTTTATGCAGAAGTCATGAGTGTATTTGACGAAATTAATGTTATTGAAATTAAATTTTATTTTATTAATCAAAGTTTATCAAAAGTTGCATCAGGTAAATTTCAAATTGGAGTGATTTAAGACAAAATCCTACAAATAATAAAATAGATTCTTTGTGTCAGATATTTTATTTAACTTAAATTTTATGATTAATTTTACTAACAACATACTTAGTATAAGTCGAAAGAGGAGAAGAGATATGAACAAAATAAAAAAAGAAGAGTTTTTAAATAATTTAAAAGAGGCATTAGAAGTTGAAGATGATGAAACACTTGCTGTGGATACTAATTTAAAAGATTTGGAAGAATATGATTCTTTGAGCGTATTAGTTATTGTTACAATGGTAGATAAAAAATTTAAAAAACAAATACCTTCTTCAGATTTTGAAAAAGTTACAACAGTTAATAGTTTAATTAGTTTAATTGGTGAAGAATATTTTGAATAAAAAATTATTCCTTTAAAGGAGTTTACTAGTGAAAAATAATTTAAATTTAAATAATAAAAATATTATAATAACCGGAGCATCTTCTGGAATTGGAAGACAATGTGCTATAACATTCAGTCAGTTTGGAGCTAATATTATTTTAGTAGCGAGAAATAAAGAGAAACTTGAGCAAACTTTTAATAAATTAAATAAGGGAAACCATATTACTTTTGCTCAAGATTTAACCGAGTATGAGAAGTTAGAAGAAATTATAAATATCTCAGTAGGGAAGATAGGTAGAATATCAGGATTTGTTCATTCAGCTGGGATAGAAATGACTTTACCTCTAAAGGGGATGCAACCTTCTTATTATGAAAAAATGTTTGCGATAAATGTAATTGCAGGATTTGAAATCGCTAAAATTATTTCTAAAAAAAAGTACTTAGATGAAAAAGGTGCGAGTTTTGTATTTATATCTTCTATTATGGGAATATTAGGGCAACCAGGGAGAATTGGATATTGTAGTTCAAAAGGAGCTTTAGTTTTAGGCGTGAAGGCGATGTCTTTGGAGTTGGCCAAGAAAAATATCAAGGTTAATTGTATTCTTCCTGGGTTAGTAGAAACAGAAATGTCAAATAAAATGTTGGAAAAACTTTCGGAAGAATCAAGAAAATCAATTATAGATATCTATCCATTAGGTTTAGGCAAACCGGAAGATATTGCTAATGCCTGTGCCTTTTTGTTGTCCGATGCTGCAAGATGGATAACCGGAACTAATTTAATTGTAGATGGTGGATATAGTGCAAGATAATAAGGAGTAAGAATGAAAATTTTAGTAATCTCACCTCATCCTGATGATGAAACTATAGGATGTGGAGGAACAATTTTAAAACATAAAAATATGGCTGATAAAATTTACTGGTTAATCATTGCTAATATTGATGAAAAAAATGGATGGAATAAGGACATTGTTGAAAAACGTCAAAAGGAAATTGATACCGTAGCAGAAATGTATGGCTTCGAAAAAACTTTTAAATTGAATTATCCTACCGCAAGGTTACATATAATATCAAAAAATATTTCATTAATTATTTTAAAGTAAATTTCTTAAAGTTAGAAAAATTTTAATAATATAATTGCAAAATTGAGAAAATATATTTGTTTAATATAGTGGGAAATCCCCACCTGTAAGGATGTGAATTAGAGCAATTTCTCGGTAAGCCCGGACATACGATACTCTGTATAGATACCACCACATCTCTAAGGGCGTAAGTTTCGATTTAAGAAATATTTTTCGGAGGAAACAAATGAAAGCAGTAATTTTAGCTGGTGGATTAGGCACTAGATTAAAGCCCTTTACTGAGGTAATACCAAAGCCTTTGTTACCACTTGGAGAAAAAACTTTGTTAGAAGTTCAAATCGAGCAATTGGAAAGAAATGATTTTGATAAAATATATTTAGCTTTAAATTATAAAGCCGATTACATTGAATCTTATTTAAAAGATGGTAGCAAATATAATGTTAAGATATATTATAGCGTTGAAAATAAACCTTTGGGAACATGTGGGCCGATTTCGTTGTTAAAAGACAAACTAACTGAACCTTTTTTGCTTATGAATGGTGATATTTTAACCAAAGCAAATTTTAAAAATATTTACGAATTTGCAGTTAATTTTGAAGAATCACCTCTTACAGTTGTTACGAAAATAATTACTACACCTTTCCGATTTGGAAGTATAGAAACAAACGAAAATTATATAACAAAAGTTACAGAAAAACCTAATTTAAATTTTGAAATATTAGCAGGTATATATCTATTGAAAGCTGAAATTTTCGATTATATTCCTGATAATGAATATTTCGGAATCGATGATTTGATAAAAAAATTATTAAAATTGAAAATTCCCATAGCAAGGTATTTATTAAAGGATTATTGGATAGATATCGGAGCAGTTGAAGATTATGAAAAGGCTAGAAAAGTATATAATGATAAATTTGAAGGAAAATAGTGAAGGGAAAATCTATTAATGAAGATATTAATATTAAGTGATATTGATGATGTTTTTACTTTAAATTACGTAAAAGAGTTAAAATTGAAAATTGATTGCAGTGTTGATATTTATACTGCACCAATTGAAAAAAGTGAGTATATTAATCAATTTATTCATTATTTTAATAATATATACGAAATATGTTCTAATGATAAGGATACTGTTATAGATTATATCCCTAAAATTAGAGGGTATTTTTATAAGAAAAAAATTATACACCAATTTAATAAATTGGATAATTATGACATCATTCATATTTTTTTTCTAAGTAGAAAATATGTATTTTTTGCAAAAGAAATTTTAAGGAAATGCAAAAAATTAGTTATTTCAATTTACGGTAGTGATTTTTATAGAGCAAAATGGTGGGGAAAAACAATCCAATATCCTATTATTAAATATGCTGATAGAATAACTTTTTCAAATAAACAGACGTTAGAAGAATTTAGGAAATTTTTTAAAAATATTGATAAAGATAAATTAAAAATAAAAGGGTTTGGCTCAGCTCCTTTAGGGATATTAAGAAATATTGAGAATATTTCAAAAAAAGAGTGTAAGGCATCATTTAATATTCCTATTAATACTTTAGTTGTAACATGTGGATATAATGCAACGGTAGCTCAGCAGCATATTAGCATTATCAAATCAATTGAAAACATTAAAGATAAATTACCTGCAAATATTCTTTTTATATTTCCTTTTACTTATGGGCTTAATAGGGAATATTTTTTGAAGGTAAAGGATTTACTAGACAAAAGTAATTTAAATTACAGAGTATTAACTGATTTTTTAAGTGATTATGAAGTTGCTCAATTAAGAAAAGCATCTGATATTATGATTAATTTACAAATTTCTGATCAGCTATCGGCTTCTATGCAAGAAAGTTTATACACTGGCAATATTGTAATTACGGGTGATTGGTTACCATACAAAATTTTAGAAGAAAAAGGAATTTTTATGTTAAAAGTCTCTTCTGTGGGTGAAGTGGGAGAAAAATTGTTATACTCAGTGAATAATTCAAGAAACTTAAAAGAAAGTTGTAAAGGAAATAGTCAAATTATTTGGAATATTTCGAGTTGGGATAAGAAGATTAATGATTGGATTCATATGTATTCAGAGATGTCATATGATTAAATTTTATAACCTAATTTGAAAAAATAAAAAACGATAAAAGTTGTAGTAAGAGGAATTTACATTAAATGAATAGCATATCAAAAAATAGTACCATAACTTTTTTATCTCAAATATTAACTTTTATCTTAGGGTTTGTTACTTCAATTATTTTAGCCCGAACTTTAGGGCCTAAAGGGAAAGGCATATATGCTTTAATAATTCTCATTCCTACACTTATGTTAAAATTAGGTTCTTTAGGTATAGAGAACGCCAATGTTTATTTTACGGGAAGCAAAAAGTATAAAATTGATGATATTGTCTCAAATTCTTTGTTAAGCAGCATTTTATTAGGATCAATTTTATTTTTATTATTTTTTACCATATATCCTCTTGCTATTTTTCAGAATTTCCTTAAATCAAACCAATTAAATGATATTTATTTGTGTTTGGCAGTATTAGCTGTACCTTTTTTATTATTTTCGGGATTTCTAGAAAGTATTCTTTTGGGAAAAGAAAAAATAATAATTTTTAATAAAATAAACATTTTGAAAACGGTCTTTAATTTAATGGTGATAATTATTTTATTGTTTATATTTAAGCAAGGTGTTTTTGGAGTAATTATTGCTTATTTACTTACTAGTATTTTTTTTACCTTGCTTGTTATATTATTTATAATAAAATATACAAAAATTAATATCTCCTATAATAGAAAATTATTTAAAGACATTATTAGCTATGGAATAAAGGCTTATTTTTCCAATCTTATTACATTTCTAAATTATAGATTAGATATGCTTCTTGTAGCTATCTTCCTTGGTCCAATTGAAGTTGGATATTATAGTATGGCCGTAATGATAGTTGAAAAAATCTGGATGCTTCCAGGATCAATTGCTACTGTGTTATTTCCAAGAATCTCCTCTATAGAAAATACAAAAGCAAATAAACTTACTCCAAGGGTTGCTCGACATACATTTTTTATTACATTAATTATTTCATTAATATTAGCTGTTTTTGCTAAGCCATTGATTGGAATTTTATTCGGAGATGTATTTTTACCATCTGTAATGCCTTTATTAATTTTGCTTCCTGGCATAATTGCTTTTAGTTACCCAAAAATATTATGTGCTGATTTAGCAGGAAGAGGAAAGCCAATATATAGTTTATATGCCTCTGTGATCTCTTTAGGAGTAAACATTCCATTAAACTTGTGGCTTATTCCAAGATGGGGGATATCGGGCGCTGCTTTTGCAACCAGTGTAGCTTATATAATAGGTGCTTTGGTCGTGATTGCTGCTTTTATAAAAGTTTCAGGGGAATCATGGGGTGAAATTTTAATAATAAAAAAGATCGATTTCCAGGATTACAAAAATATTTTATATAAAATCAGAAAAAAAGTATTTTAAAGTCTGTTCTTAATTTAGCGGGAATTACCCATCTGTTAAGGCGAGTACCATATAAAATAAATAAGATTTCAAGACAATAATACATTTAAGTAAATTATTAGAAATTATAAAGTTATAAAAAATAAAAGGCTTATAAATGATAAGAATAAATATTCCAAATAATTTTCTATCGGAAAGAAAATATATTATAGATATTTTATTTGATGAATTTTTAGGACTTAGATATGATATTAATGTTAAAGGTGGAGCCAAGAGCTATGATATAATTTTAGAAAATGGTAAAAAAATAATTATTAAAGATTCGTTTTTTTCTAATTTTGAAGACAGTTTAAATTATTTAGTTAAAGAAAATATTCCAGGAAAAATTAAATTTTTACAAAATCAATTTATTGTTGAAAAAAATATTCCGGAAATTTATGGGGATGATGAATTTAAGATTAAAGAAAATGAGATAATTTGCGGTATAGATATTTTTGCCTCTTCGTTTTTTTTGCTCACTCGTTGGGAGGAATATGCAAATAAAACCAGAGATTTACATAATAGATTTCCCGTGACTGCAAGTTTGGCGTATAAATACGATTTTTTAAACAGGCCAATCGTTAATGAATATGTTGAGATGTTATGGAATATATTAAAATATTTAGGGTGCAATCAAAAGAGAAAAGAAAAAAAATATGAATTAGTATTAACTCATGATGTTGATAATATTTTTAAATGGAAAAATTTTGGATTGTTTGTAAGAAATATTGCCGGTGATATTGTTAAAAGAAAAGAAGCATCTTTAGCATTAGAAAATATTAGACACTATTTCGGAAAAAATCCATATGATATGTTTGATTTTTTGATGGATTTATCAGAAAAAAGGGGGATAAAATCCCATTTTTTCTTTATGAGTGGAGGCACTAGTAAATTTGATAATAATTATTCTATAATTCAACCTTTTGTAAAAAAAATAAGAGAAAAGATAAAAAGTAGGGGGCATTTAATAGGATTTCACCCGAGCTATAATTCTTATAATAATCAGAAACAATGGGAAGAAGAATATTCTAATCTATCAACAGAGGTTTCGCAAAAAGTTAAAATAGGAAGACAGCATTATTTAAGATTTGAAATACCTACAACCCTGCAGATTTGGGAAGATAATAATATGGAATGGGATTCTACCTTAACTTATCCCGAGAAAGAAGGATTTAGATGCGGAACATGCTATGAATATAGTGTATTTAATATTTTGACTAGAAAAACACTAAAATTGAAAGAAATACCATTGGAAGTTATGGAAGTGGCCATGGTTGATTATCAAAATTTAGCACCGGGAATAATGGAAAAAAGGATTATTAAATTAATAAATAATGTAAAAAAGTATAATGGAAAGTTTGTTCTTTTGTGGCATAATTCAAATTTTAATAATGAGATTTGGAAAAAATATAAAAATGTTTATGAAGAAATATTAAGATATGGAAGTTCCTTATAAAAACAGCAATAATCTGTACCGGCTATATCGGTTTCGTGAAGGGGATTTATTTGACAGATTTCGGAAATAATATAATTTGCATAGATAATGATAAAGAAAAAATTAATATTCTAAATAGTGGACGATTGCTTATCTATGAACCAGGACTAAAAGAAATTATAGAAAAAGAGAGTGATTTTAGATATTTTTCTGTGGGGAGATAATTGAAATGCAGAAATATAAATTTGCTTTAATAGGTTGTGGGCGGATATCTTATAAACACATAAATGCCATAAATAAGATTGAAAATGCTGAACTAGCGGCAGTTTGTGATATAAAAGAGGAAAGGGCAAAGAAAAAAGGAGAAGAGAATAATATTCCCTGGTATGCAGATTATTATAAAATGTTAGAAAATGAAGATGTTGATATAATTAATATATTAGTGGAAAGCGGAAAACATGCAGAAACATTTAAAGATATTGCAAAATA
>SDBS01006348.1_pt1 | contig 11506 bp, 20 predicted proteins | sample 2277091 | NCBI WGS metagenome assembly SDBS01 (sample SAMN10404972, study PRJNA504765) | marine sediment metagenome | isolation source: marine sediment core GS10_PC15, 163 cmbsf | place: Arctic Ocean: Southern Knipovich Ridge | collected 2010 | reverse complement strand
TACTGGTGCTGCACAGATGGATGGTGCAATTTTGGTAGTTTCTGCAGTTGATGGTGCAATGCCTCAAACACGTGAACATATTGTTCTTGCGAAAAACGTAAACGTTCCATCACTTGTTGTTTTTCTGAATAAAGTTGACATGGTTGATGATCCTGAAATGGTTGAAATGGTTGAAGAAGAAATTCGTGATCTTCTTAATAAGTATGACTTTCCAGGAGACACAATTCCAGTCATTAAGGGCTCAGCTCTTAAAGCTTTAGAAGGTGATGATAGTGAAATTGGGACTCAATCAATCCAAAGATTGCTAGATGCACTGGATGAACATATTCCAGAACCAGTTCGTGAACTTGATAAGCCATTTCTAATGCCTATTGAAGCGGTATTTTCAATTGCAGGTCGTGGAACCGTTGCGACTGGAAGAATCGGAACAGGGCAAATTAAGGTTGGTGAAGAAGTTGAAATTGTAGGTTTTGGTGAAACAGCTAAGACGGTTGTTACCGGTGTTGAAATGTTTAGAAAAACTCTAACCGAAGGTCAAGCTGGCGATAACGTTGGGCTTCTTCTTCGTGGTGTTAAAAAAGAAGAGATTGAACGTGGTATGGTTCTTGCAAAGCCGGGCACTATTACTCCCCATACAAAATTTAAATGCAAGATATACGTGCTTTCCAAGGATGAAGGTGGTCGTCACAGTCCATTCTTTAATGGATATCGTCCACAGTTTTATTTCAGAACAACTGATGTTACTGGTGTGGTAACGCTGTCAGAAGGTCGTGAAATGGTTATGCCTGGTGATACGGTTGAATTAAGCGTTGAACTTATTGCGCCGATTGCTATGGATAAGGATTTGCGTTTTGCTATTCGTGAAGGTGGTAGAACGGTTGGTTCTGGTGTTGTTATTGAAATTATTCAATAAACAGGTAATTGATGAAAAAGCAACGAATAAGACTTAAACTAAAGTCATACGATCATCGCTTGCTGGATAAAGCGGTTAAGCAAATAGTATTGACGACAAAGCGAACAGGTGCACAGCTCATGGGACCTGTTCCGCTTCCTAATAAGAGACGATGTTTTACCGTATTGCGATCTCCGCATGTTGATAAAAAATCTCGTGAGCAATTTGAGCTAACAACTCATAAGCGTATTTTGGATATAATTTCGCCATCTGATAAGACAATGGATTCGCTTATGAAGCTTAATATTTCGTCTGGTGTCAACGTAGAAATGGAAATTAAGTAGGAATATGAGAAAGGTTTTTATATGGTGACTGGATTATGGGGTCGCAAAATTGGTATGACACAAGTCTTTGTTGATGACAGGGTTATACCAGTTACTGTTATTGATCTTGCACACTGGTTTGTAACAAATATTCGTACCAAAGAGCGTGACGGCTACGCTGCAATCCAAGTCAGCCAGGTGAGAAAGCGATATGCGGGTCAACCATTTTCAAAAGAGTGGTTGAATAAGCAAAAGAAGTTTTTTGTATTTATTCGTGAAGTGCCATTGAAAGAGGCTATGTCTGAGCTTACCATTGGACAATCGGTAGATTTTTACACGTTACTTGAGCAAGGTGCGAAGGTAGACGTATTTGGCAAAACAAAGGGCTGTGGGTTTGCAGGTGTTGTTCGAAGGCACAATTTTAGTGGGGGTCCTGGTAGTCACGGTTCGAGTATGGGAAAGCGTCCTGGTTCCATTGGAGGTATGGCCGCATGTGGTAAGGTTATCAAAGGTAAGAAAATGCCTGGACTCATGGGCAATCAACAACGCGTGATGAAAAATTTGAAAATCGTGAAAATTGAAAAAGATGAAAAAATATTGCTACTTAAAGGTTCTGTGCCAGGAAAGACTGGATCTTTGGTTTTTGTTCGAAGAATTAACAAGTAATAATAGGTAAATCATGGCTAAGAAAACTAAAAGTAATAATTTAGAACCAAGCATACTAACAAGAATCAATGGACAAGATTTAAATATTACTGAACCAGAAAAACATGCATCAGATGCTTCCTTTTCAACATGGGTTCGCGTATTAGCACAAAATTGGCGACAAGGAACGGTCGGTGTTAAGGGACGGTCAGATGTGTCTCATACCAATAGAAAGCCGTGGAAACAAAAAGGAACTGGCCGAGCACGTGCTGGTTCGTCACGATCACCACTTTGGCGTGGTGGCGGTGTTATTTTTGGCCCACAAGAACGAGTGCGCACTCTAAAAGTTTCTAAAAAATTACGAAAAAAAATATTAGTAAGTTTATTGTTTGATTATCTTAAGAACAGTAAGATAACAGTTCTCGATCGGTCAATTGAAGGAGATAAACCAAAAACTGCTTTAGCATATAAATTATTGCAAGAAGCTGGTTTAATAAATAAAAAAGTTGCTTTGTTTATTAAACCAGATGATGTATTTTCATTTGCATCATTCTCTAATCTTCCAATGATGAATATATTCTCCTTTGATCAACCTAATGCTTTTGATTTAGCAAATAGCGATCATTGGGTATTTTTCAAAAATGACTTTGATAACTTTAAAGAAATGGTATCAAAATGGATTTAAATATTTACGAAATTATCAAGGGTCCCGTAATTTCTGATAAAGCTTTTTTGCTGAATAAAAAATTGAATAAGCTTGTTTTAAAGGTTCATCCTAAGGCAAATAAGTCGCAGATTAAAAATGCTCTTAAACGTTTATTCAATGTAAAAATTAAAAAAGTTAATACCTTGCGTCGAAAAGGTAAAACACGCGTTGTAAAAAAAATTGAAAAACAACGTCCTTTACATAAGCGTGTTATAGTTACTCTTGCAGAAGGGTATTCTCTCGATCTTTTTGATCAATCTGGTGCAAGTGTAGTAAGCGTTGCCAAACCAGAAACTAAATAATTTTAGGAATAACAAAGGCTTTCCATGGCAATAAGAAAAAGAAAACCGAGAAATTCATCGTTGCGCTTTCAATCCTACATGGATTCTAGTGATATTACCAAAAAGAAACCAGAAAAAAGGTTAGTTACAGGATTAAAAAAAAGAACTGGCGGTCGGAATGCGTATGGTAGAATTACCGTGCGCCATAAGGGTGGTGGTGCTGTTAAAAAGTATCGCCTCATTGATTTTAAGCGTAGTGAGCGAGAGGTTCCTGGAAAAGTGGTTGCTATTGAATACGATCCAAATCGTAATGTTCGTATTGCCCTTATTGCACATGTAAATGGTGCAAAAAAATATATTTTGTTACCCGAGGGGCTTTCTGTTGGTGACTCAATTATTTCAGGTAAAACAGTGGAACCCAAAATAGGTAACGCTATGCCGCTTAAAAATGTTCCTGATGGTTTTATGGTACACAATATTGAAATAAGACCTGGGTCAGGAGGAACGTTTGCTCGTAGTGCAGGTGTTGCAGCTAAAATAGTTGGTAAAAGTGATGGGCTTATTACCCTAAAAATGCCTTCTGACGAAATACGGATGGTACTTGAAGATTGCTGGGCTACGATTGGTCAGCTTGGTAATGCTGATTATAAAAATATTGTTTGGGGTAAAGCTGGCCGAATGAGGAACCGTGGTATTCGACCAACGGTACGTGGTATGGCGATGAATCCAGTTGATCATCCACATGGTGGAGGTGAAGGACGTTCAAAGTCTGGGTCACATCCGAGGACTCCATGGGGTAAAGGCTGTAAAGGTACTCGTACACGTCGGGTTCGTCGCAAAAATAGATTAATTGTTAAACGAAGAAAACCATAAATATTTTTACGGAGTAATTATATGGCTAGATCTGCCAAAAAAGGTCCTTATGTTCAAGAGCCACTCATTAAAAAGATTATGCGTATAAAAGAAAGTGGTAAACGAGAAGTAATCAAAACATGGTCTCGGAGAAGCATGATTACTCCTGAATTTGTTGGACTGACCTTTTCGGTACATAATGGTAAAAAGTTTATCAGTGTTTTTGTAACCGAAAACATGGTTGGACACCGTCTGGGGGAGTTTTCTCCAACGAGAACTTTTAGGCTACATAGTGGACAACGAAAATCAGGCATGGTGGCTAAACAATAGATTTGCCAGGTTTATATAAATACGTTACTATAATAAAAGGATTTTGTAAGGGATTTTTTCCAAGATCATTAGTTATCACTTGAGGTTTTATAATGCAGTTTAGGGCAATAATTCGATTTCTTCGATACTCTCCATTTAAGCTGAGGCCGTTGGTTGATGTGGTTCGAGGAAAAGATGTAGAGAGTGCGTTACGGTGGTTAGAAACATACGCGGTAAAGCGAGTAATTCCAATAAAAAAATTAATTAAATCTGCAGCAGGTAATGCAAAAAATTTGCAAAATATTGAGCTTGCCGATTTGAAAATTAAAGATATCCGGATTGATCAAGGTCCGTCATACATGTTTTATAAACCAGGAGCAATGGGCAGATCAGAAAATAAAAAAAAACGATTTAGTCACGCAAGTGTTGTATTAGAACCTATTGCTAAGAAAGAGGAATAAGGTGGGACAAAAGGTACACCCCTTAGGGTTTCGTTTAGGTATTTATCGTAGTTGGGATGCACGATGGTTTGCTCGTGGTAACGAATACGGTAAAGAATTGCTTGAAGATTTAGAAATTAGAAAATTTTTAAATCAAACCCTTGATCGTGCAGAAGTGGCCCGTATTGAAATTGAAAAAGCTGGAGACAATATTCGTATTATCATTCATTCGGGGCGTCCTGGTTTTGTTATCGGTAAAAAAGGTCAAGAAATTGAGACGCTTCGCAAGGAATTAGTTACACGCTTGACGAAGCCCAATATAGAAATTTCAGTACAAGAAGTTAAAAAACCAGAATTAGAGGCGGTGCTTATTGCTAAAAATATTGCATCTCAACTTGAAAAACGCGTTAGTTACAAACGTGCTATGAAGCGTGCTGCAATGTCAGCAATGCGGGCTGGAGCAAAAGGCGTAAAGATTTGTTGCTCTGGTCGTTTACAAGGTGCAGAAATTGCACGAAAAGAGTGGACAAGAGTTGGTTCTACACCACTTCATACACTTCGATCAGATATTGATTTTGGCTTTGCAAAAGCTAAGACAACATATGGTATTATCGGTGTCAAAGTATGGCTTTGCCGAGGTGAATATCAACACATACGTTAATATTTAAATATGGGAAAGTAAAAACCATGTTGATGCCGAAAAAAACAAAATTTAGAAAACAGCAAAAAAGTAGGTTAAAGGGTTTTTCAAAGGGGGCGCGTACTATTGCATTTGGTGAATACGGTCTTGAAGCCATAGAGCCTTGCAGATTGAGTGCGAAACAGATTGAATCGATGCGAGTTACTATCTCGCGTCATTTGAAAAAAGTTGGCAAGCTTTACTTGCGCGTATTTCCTGATAGACCGATGACTAAAAAACCTGCTGAAACTCGTATGGGTAAGGGAAAAGGAAATCCAGAAAGTTGGGTTGCAATTGTTAAGCGTGGTCGCATTATTTGTGAGATCACGGGGCTCAGTGAACCTGAGTCACGTAAACTTCTTAAATTAGCAGCTTATAAAGTGTCAATGAAAACACGAGTTGTTAAGCGAAGTCAGGCATTAATTAAATAGGTGCAATAGATATGAAACTTTCTAAAATCAAACAAGAACTTCAACAATTATCGCTTGAACAACTTAAAGAAAAGCTTGATAGCACCCATCGCGAGTTGTTTAGTTTGCGACATAATGCTGCGACTGCGCATGTGAAAGATTATTCACAATATAAAAAATTTCGTAAGCAGATTGCGCGAGTGCTGACACTTATTCATCAAAAACAAGTGCAGTCAGAATTGGTAGATTCTTAAATTGATATAGATAGGGCATGAAATGAAAGTGGAAGAAAAAAAAGCACAAACATATACGGGTGAGGTTGTTTCCGACAGAATGGATAAAACAATTGTCGTAAAAACCGTACGTACATTTAAGCATCCGCGTTTTCATAAAATTTTACGTAAAATTAAAAAATATAAAGTGCACGATGAAACTGGACAAGCAAAAGTAAGAGACCTGGTAGAATTCTACGAAGGACGTCCTATTTCTAAAACAAAATTTATGTATCTTGCTCGTATTGTTAAAACACATTCCTGATTAGAAACTTGATGTGAGGTAGATTTTTATGATTCAAAAGGAATCGTATTTAGTAGTTGCTGATAATTCTGGTGCAAAAGCATTACAATGTATTCATATTATTGGTAGTACGCGTAAACGTTTTGCTTATTTAGGTGATACAATTAAATGTTCGGTAAAAAAGGCCATTCCGGGAGGTATGGTTAAAAAGAGTGACGTTGTCACGGCATTGATTGTAAGAACACGGAAAGAATTACGACGTACGGATGGAAGTTATATTCGTTTTGGTGATAATGCTGCGGTTATTCTTAAAGACGGCGAATTAATTGGTACTCGTATTTTTGGCCCAATTGCGCGTGAAATAAGGGCCAAGGGGTATACCAAGATTGCATCTTTAGCTCCAGAAGTTTTATAAAATGAGGTACTCATGGTAGTACGAATTAAAAAAGATGATATAGTACATGTTTTGTCTGGAAAAGATAAGGGAAAAGAAGGCACCGTTATTGCAATTTTGCCAAAAAAAGGTAAAGTTATGGTGAAGAGTGTAGCTATTGTTACTCGTCACGTAAAAGCGCGTCGAGCAGGGGAAGCAGCTGGAATTCGCAAAGAAGAAAGTTTTGTCCCATTATCAAAAGTGATGCCTGTGTGTTCTTCTTGTAAGAAGCCATGTCGAACAAATGCTAAGGTTCTAGATACTGGTAAGCGGGTAAGGGTATGTAACCAGTGCAAAGAAATATTTTAGTTTATAGAGATCGGAATAATAGGTTATGGAAAAGGCGCGATTAGAAAAATCATATCGGATGCAAATTCGTTCTGCATTACTTAAAAGCCTTGATCTGAAAAATATAATGGTTGTACCAAGGTTAGAAAAAATTGTGATCAATGTTGGCGTAAAAGATGCTGTAACTGATAGCAAAGTTTTGCAGCAAGTTGTTAATATCCTCGACAAAATTACTGGTCAACGGCCGATACGTCGGTTAGCACGCAAATCAATTGCAGGATTTAAGCTTCGTGAAGGTATGCCAATTGGTGTTATGGTAACATTGCGTCGCAAACGAATGTACGAATTTTTAGATCGTCTAATAGGCCTTGCGCTTCCTAAAGTTCGCGATTTTCAAGGTGTTTTGACCAAATTTGATCGTAGAGGAAATTATAATCTTGGTATAAAAGATTGGACTATTTTTCCTGAGATCGAGTTTGATGTAACCAAAAAGATTTATGGCATGAATATTACGTTTCAAACTACGGCAAAAAATGATGAGCACGGTTTAGCTTTGCTCAAAGCATTTGGCATGCCATTCAAAAAAGCATAGGAAAACCGAATGGCAAAGAAGGCATTAATTGAAAAATCAAATAAAAAGCCAAAGTTTAGCGTTCGTGCTTATAATCGCTGCAAATTGTGTGGTAGACCACGTGCATACATGAGAATTTTTCAGCTTTGTCGTATATGTTTTAGAGAAAATGCACTAGATGGTTTTTTGCCAGGTGTAAAAAAAACAAGTTGGTAAAACAAGTTATTGAGGGTTAGGATGTCAGTTGATTCAATCGGTGATTTTTTAACAATAATAAGAAATGGTATTATGGTTTCTAAGCCTTTTATTCAAACGCCGCATTCTAAGATGCGGCATGCTATTGCTCAGATTTTGAAAGAAGAAGGCTTTATTAAAGACATTACCGTTGTTGATGGTGAAAATAATAGTAAGTTGTTAAAAGTTTTTCTTAAATATGTTGATGACGAATCTGTAATTCATCATATTCAGCGTGTGAGTAGGCCAGGCCGTCGTGCTTATGAAGGTGTTGGTGCTATCAAGCCAGTGATTGGTGGTCTAGGTCTTTCTATCCTTACTACCAATAAGGGTATTATTTCTCACAAAAAAGCTAAACAACTTGGTGTGGGTGGTGAAATTATTTGTACGGTTTGGTAAAGAGGTGTGTCATGTCTAAGATTGGCAGAAAACCAATTCTTACTGATGGTGTTCAAGTTGATATTAAAGGTCAGGAAATTCATTACAAAGGGCCTAAAAGCTCTGGTGTTTATGCTTTACCAAATGAACTGACCGCGCAACTAGAAGATAATAAGTTATTCATTAAAGTTAAACAGACTAAAAATATATCACGTAAACAAACACGCAATATTAATCGCATTTGGGGTTTGCATCGTGCTTTATTGGCAGGAAAAATTAGCGGTGCAGCACAAGAATTTGTCAAAAACATAGTGATTACCGGCTTAGGGTATAAGGCTGTGTTATCTGGAAAAAAAGTGGTGTTTGCTCTTGGCTACAGTCATAAAATTGACTTTGAATTGCCGCCTGGTGTTTCTCTTGAAATTGATAAAAGTGGTCAAAAACTTGCTGTTAAATCTTCTGATAAGTTTTTGGTCGGACAAATTTGTAGTAAAATTAAAGCTTTGCGTAGACCAGAGCCCTATAAAGGTACCGGTATTAAATTAGCAACAGAAGAAATTAGACGCAAATCGGGTAAGACTAAGGTAGCAGCTACATAAGAATTTAAGGTAAAAAAATGGCAACGCATAAAAAGGATCTAATTAGTGCAAAACGTAGAACTCGTCGTGTTCGCAACGCGTTTAAACGCTATGGGATGATGCCTCGGGTGTCTGTGTTTAGAAGTATCAAACATATCTATGCACAAATTATTGATGATATGAAACATCAAACGCTTACTTCATGCTCGTCGCTCGAGTTAAAGGATGTCAAAGGCGACAAAAAGTCAATTTCACATGCAATTGGTATTGAATTAGCTAAGCGTGCGAAAGAAAAAGGTCTGGAATCTGTCGTATTTGATAGAGGTTGTTGCCGATACCATGGGCGGGTTAAATCACTTGCTGATGGTTTGCGAGAAGGCGGATTAAAATTTTAAAGAATATATTATTGCAGGATAAACTATAATGGCTGTAAACAAAGCAACAGAAAAAGAAAAGAAAGAACAAGAGTTTGTTGATCATGTTGTGAGTGTTCGGCGGGTAACAAAGGTTACTAAGGGTGGGAAACGTTTTTCGTTTGCTGCTTTTGTTGTTGCTGGTGATAGAAAAGGGCGTGTTGGTATTGCATTGGGTAAAAGCCGTGAGGTTTCACTTGCTATAGCTAAGGCTACAAATCGAGCCCGAAAAAAAATGATTACCGTTCCGCTTCGTGGTTCTACAATTCCTTATGAAGCGCACGGCAAACATGGCGCCAGCAAGGTTATTATTCGGCCAGCTTCAAAGGGTACCGGTAATATTGCAGGTGGAGCTGTTCGTGCGATTCTTGATGCTGTAGGTGTTGAGGATGTATTAACAAAGTCGCTTGGTTCACCAAATGGGCTTAATACGGCAAAGGCTACTATGAATGCGTTGTCAAAATTACGCTCTGCAGAACATTTGGCTAGAATGCGTGGGAAATCAATTAAAGAGTTGGTTAAAGGATCATAATGTTTCGTTTAGATACATTGCAACCTTCAGGGAAAAAGAAGAAACGAATAGGGCGTGGTGGTTCACGTGGTGGTACCTCAGGGCGTGGTCATAAAGGACAAAAGGCACGTTCAGGGGGTAAAGTTGCAGCAGGATTTGAAGGTGGACAAATGCCGTTACATCGTCGCCTTCCAAAACGTGGATTTACCAATGCACGTTTTAAAAAAGAGATTTCTATTGTAAATATACAATGTTTAGATATTGCTTTTGATGAAGGTGAAGAAATTACCACTACGTTGCTCATACAAAAGGGGTTAATTAAGCCCAAAAAAAGTGAGAAAAGAAAAATCAAAAGCAAAATGCTGGTAAAGGTACTTGGGGACGGTACTATAACAAAAAAATTTACTGTTTTTGCTTATGCATTTAGTAAATCTGCACGTGAAGCTATAGAAAAGGCTGGCGGTCAAGCTCAAATAATAAAGGAGTTATAAGCAGTGATACTGCTCAAAAATTTTATTAATATTTTCTTTGTCCCCGAATTACGAAGAAAACTATTATTTACCCTTGGTATTCTCATAATTCATCGATTTGGTAGCCACATTCCAGTAATTGGCGTTGACATTGATAAGCTACAACAGCTTATGGACCAACGCGTTGGGTTGAGTGGTTTATTTGCATATTTAGATCTTTTTTCAGGCGGTAGTCTCCGCCAGTGTACACTATTTGCACTTGGTATAATGCCATATATTACCGCGTCAATTATGATGCAAATGCTTAGTCTGTCTGTTCCTTGGCTTGAACAGCTGGTAAAAGAAGGTGAATATGGTCGTAAAATTATCAATCAATATACACGTTATTTAGCGGTTTTTGTTGCTTTGGGTCAAAGTACTGGTCTTGCACTGCTCATTGAGCGATACGGCCTTATACTTGATCCAAGTTGGGGTTCTCGTCTATTATTTATTTTATCACTAACAGTTGGCGCTTTATTTGTCATGTGGCTTGCTGAACAAATTTCACTTTTTGGGCTCGGCAATGGTAGTTCCATGATAATTTTTGCAGGTATTGTTGCCCGGTTTCCTGATGATATTCTCAAAACTATTGCTGCTATCCAAGAGGGGTATATTGATCCAGTACTTGGTGGTTTCATATTTATTTTGGTTATTGCCATAATTGCGTGTATTGTATTTCTAGAAAAAGGAGAACGAAAAATTCCTGTCCAATACTCGCGACGTATTGTTGGGCAGCGTATGTATGGAGGGCAAAGTACCTATATTCCTTTCAAAATTAACACGGCTGGTATAATGCCGGTAATTTTTTCAAATGCTGTATTAAATATACCGGTTTTTGCATCATCGTTGCTTGCAGCAACCTTTCCAATCTTTAAGTGGTTTTCAGAAAGCTTAACGCCAGGTGGAGTGATTTATGGTGTGGTTAATTTTGTTTTAATCATTTTCTTTTCATTTTTTTATACTGCTCTGGTGTTCAACCCTGTAGAGCTTGCTGATAATATCAAAAAGGGCGGTGGCTTTATACCTGGCATTCGACCAGGCAAGAAAACAGCTGAATTTTTCAATTATATACTAACGCGTATTGGCTTAGTTGGTGCTATTTATTTGGCAACATTAGCTTTACTACCTAACATTATCCATGGTGTACTTGCTATGCCATTTTATTTGAGCGGTATTATGAGTGGAACAGCTCTATTAATTGTTGTAGGGGTAGCACTTGAAACTGCAGCACAGATTGAATCTTATCTGATAGAGCATCGGTATGAAGGGTTTCTTACTTCGGGACGATTACGTGGCAGGGGGTCTCGTTGAATTTACAAAGTGAAATATTTATCTTAATTGGTCCACCTGGATCTGGAAAGGGGTCAATATCAGGCCTTTGTATAGAAGAACTTGGTTGGGTGCAGCTTTCAACCGGTAATTTATGTCGAAAACATATTGTTGAACAAACTGAAATAGGCAAAAAAATAGATTTAATCATCAAATCTGGTAAGCTTATAAATGATGATCTTGTTGCGAATATGGTTGTCGATTGGTTT
>SDBS01006347.1_pt1 | contig 11508 bp, 8 predicted proteins | sample 2277091 | NCBI WGS metagenome assembly SDBS01 (sample SAMN10404972, study PRJNA504765) | marine sediment metagenome | isolation source: marine sediment core GS10_PC15, 163 cmbsf | place: Arctic Ocean: Southern Knipovich Ridge | collected 2010 | reverse complement strand
CCATACCCCAAGTGTCTGGTCTACCGATAATACCGTTGATGTTACCTGGACTGATGCTGTCGATGCTGGCAGTGGTCTCGATGGCTACTCTATCCTCTGGGATACCAGCCCATCTACCATCCCTGACCAGACTAAGGATATCGAGGAGGCAGTCCAGGCTGCTACCAGCCCAGCCTTAGCCGACGGCAACAGCCACTACTTCCATATCAGGAGCGTGGATAACGCCGGTAATTGGCAGTCTACTGTCCACCTGGGCCCCTTCTATATCGATACCACGCTACCAGCCACAGTAGCCGACTTGGCAACGGGCAATCCAACAAGGACCTCTATAAGACTCACCTGGACAGCGCCAGGGGATGATGACAACACTGGCACTGCGTCAACCTATGACATCAGATACTCAACCTCTACCATAACCGACGCCAATTGGGATTCAGCTACTCAGTGCACTGGTGAACCAACACCCTCCCAAGCCGGGAATACCGAGAGCTTTGCCGTTACTGGGCTGTCTGATAGTACTACTTACTTCTTCGCTCTTAAGACAGCTGATAAGGTCTCCCAATGGTCAGGTCTCTCTAATGTTCCCAGTGGAACAACACAAAACAGCCCACCTGTGCTGTCTAACGGAACCGTATCTCCTGTTAGTGGATATGCCACTACTACTTTTACCTACTCCGTCATCTATACAGACGCCGAAAACGATGCTCCCAACTCGCCAACGATATCTATCGATGGTGGCACAGCGGCTAATATGACGGTAAGAACAGGGGAGGATGGTGACTATACCAATGGAGAGACTTATGAATACAGTATTACGGGTGCTGAGCTTGGTATAGGCAATCACGCTTTTCAGTTTGCTGCAAGTGATGGTATAGATGATGCTACCGGCGATATTGAACTGCATTCCGGGCCTACAGTCTCGTCCGAGCCAACCCGTGGTAGAACTGTCGGAGGCACAGGGGTACGAGATACCAAACCTCCTGAAGTTTTCGACATAGAGTGTTCCGATTGTACCAGGACTACTATTTTGATTAGGTGGAGAACAGACGAGCGTGGCACCAGCCAGGTTGAATTCTGGGCAAGTGAGCATATGTTTTCACCTCTTGGTGAGACATTAGTCAAAGACCATCAAGTCGAACTGACTAATCTGAGGCCGTGTACTAGCTATCATTTCTGTGTTATCTCGAAGGATCGTTACGGAAATGAGACAATATCTGAGGAAGGTACATTTACCACTTTGGGAGTACCTGCCACTTTTGGCCTTACGACTTTGTCTATATCTCCCACCAAGGTTGGAATTAACGAAAGTATAACCATAAGTGTTCTTGGCACTAATACCGGTGATTGCCCAGGTACCTACCAAGCAACTTTTGAGCTAGACAACCTATTGGTCGAAACCAAAGACGTGACTCTGTCCGGTGGTGCAAGTCAGCAGATAACCTTTGCTACTTCTACGGATATCGTCGGAACCCATACCGTCACTGTCAACGGTCTATCAGATACGTTCGAGGTCACAGAACCACCGGCGGAACCACCGCCAGGACCAACACCGGAGCCAGTCACCCCTTCAAAACCGCCAATAGAGCCGGAAGTCCCGGAAGCACCCATGAATTGGAAGCTTGTCGGTGGTATAATCGGCGGTTGTGTAGCTGCGGGGCTATCCGTATATTTCTATATCAAGAGAAAACGCCGCTTGTCGAGATCAACCTAAGCCCCTGGAAGGTCATTTAGCATCTTTTGAGTACGCGTATCCTCAATAGATTATTCACTATTGCACGAAAGCTTGAATAGTTAACCATTTGAACAAAAGCTTACATTGTTCAATGAGTTGATGTAATTCGTTATATGAATTATGTCAGTATTGGGTTTTTCATTCATTGTTAAAGACCTTTAGTTTCAAAGGGTTGACTTGAGGATAATTAATATGGTATTATTATAAAAAGCCCCAAGAAGGGGCTTAAGTCATTTAAAGGGGGTTGTCAACCTGATTGTTCAAGCCATGTCAACCTGATTGTTTAAAAACTGAATAATTTGCGGGTCGATTCCAGCTTTGAAAGTAGACCAAAATCCGTGTAAATGTCAACCTGACTTTTAATCAGGGTGTCACAGGTTCGAGACCTGTACGGCCTACCAAAGCTAGAAGGCCTACCCCGCCGAGGAGATTTTAGAAGGAATCAGGGTGTCAAAACACTGGGTCAACCGACACCCTGATTTTACTTGTTTTTATAGCAATATATCAAGTTATTTACATACACCAAATATTCATTCCTTGGAAGCTACTGGAGTTGAGCCTCTTATTCCTTGCATGTAAAACACTCATGCTAAAAGTTGGAGGCTGCTTGCCTCCTTTCCCTTTTCCTCCTGCACAAAGGAGTCTTTATTTAGCTTCTTTGACTCCTTATGTCTATGCTTGGCTTAATTAGAATTGAACTTAACCCTGTTGGAATCCATACTTTTGTGTCCGTTTAACAAGTGCTTCGCGCCCACCTTCCAATATGTGAGTTATCTCATCTCTTATTGATGTATCTTCAATAGATCCTACCTTATATCTAATAACATTGTTCTTGAATTCGGCTACAATTACTTCTTCAGCATCTGTATTTACAACAAGGTTCGCGTTATTTGTTGCAATAATTATTTGTCTTCTCTTTTTAGCTTGTCGGATGGCATCCTTCAATTCATCGTAAATGAATTTGTTGTCTAGGTTCTCTTCTGGCATATCTATGATGAGGGGGTAATCACCTTCTGCCAAGAAGATTTTCAACAGTACAGTGCCTTTTTGTCCGATGGAGAGTTTATCCATGTTAGTATCGTTAAAGAAAACATTTGTGTTTAGTGAATAATAGTTCTTAAAAACCCAATTATAAAAATCAAGACTGCTTTTTCGTTTTTTCAAGTGATTCTTATGAATCATTACTTCCGAAATGAATTTGGTTATATCTTCTCTAATCTGCTTTTTCAATTCCTTTTTTATTGTTTCTCCAAGTATTTCTGCAAATCTTTTAATCTCTTGCTCTGGTACCGTGACCAAATTCAGAATTTCCTCACCGGAGTTTATAAATTCCTCCGAATCAAAATGGACACTTGATTCAAACTTGACACCGCTCAATATTTTGCCCGACTCTTTTGAGAACGTTCTTATTACTTGTTTGTAAAACTGTCTCCACTCCAAGAACTTGCACATCAATTCTATAAAGTTATCCAATCTAATTTTATCAAGCTTATCTATTTTCCTTTTCTTGCCATCAACTTCTTTTATTTTAGCTTTTACTCCATTGATAGCCAGTGTAATATCATTTAGCTCTTTTAGCACTCCCGCTTCAGCTTTTTCAAGCCCCTCCAGATTGGCCAAATCTTCTTCGACCTTCTTTATTTCTTCTAACACCGCTGCTTCAATACCTCTAGTAGTCACCAAAGCCTTTTCAATAGCCACTAATTGCACACCGTAATCTACGTCAGAGACATTGTTTTCTATATTGAATTCAGATAAAAAGTTATTGATTCTTTCAATCTTTTCGTTTAGGTTGATTTTTGAGTACTGAAATTCTTGTTTTAAAGCTTCGCATTCTAATAAGAAAGACTCGATCTTCGTCTTTTTCTCTTGAAGCCCTTTTTCGTTACTACGCAAGTCTTGAGCTTTACCTTGAGCCTCTGCTTTCACGTTTGCTTTTAATGCTTCCAGCTCATTATTCTTGTTCTTTAGTTCCCCATTTTTATTAGCTAATTCCTCAGCAAGCCTTTTCTCAATTTCAAGGGTTGTTTCTTTTTCCAATGAGAAAACACTTCCGTTTGTTTCCTCAATTCTTCTTATTATTTCTTCGACCTCATCGTCTATTTTGTGAAATTTCTCTTCGAAATTACCCTCTGCGACTTGCTTATTATCGAAGATTACCTGCTGTATTCTTTTATTTAATTCCTTTCTGTTGCTGCTGTATTCTTCTATTTGCCCTTGTGGCAAATAGGTCACTTTTACAAGGTCAAAAAATTTATCTTCTGTAAATATCTTCGAAAATCCTTCTACCGGGCCTATAAAATCAATTCCTATTTCTAAATCTGGATTATCTGGCTCAATTCTTTGAACAAAGGAATTCTTTTCTAATGGGGACCCTTTCCCCCCTTTATGACACCTTTCCTCGAAGCAGTTTACAATCAAATCTAATATAGCCGTCTTGCCTGAACCCTTTCCTCCTATTATTGTCACCAGATTCTTGGTCATTCCTATTTCATCACTAACAATTGATAAAGCGTCATTTACCTGACACTTGCTAATTTTTACAGAGCCAATAGAGTAAATGTTTTTTCTCTCCTGTGGGTCATCAGCCTGTATTTTTATCCTGTCTGATGGTTCGTATAATATCTGTTTTAACCCTTCAAAGCTAGCATCGGCCTTAATCCAGCAGAATCGATTCATGTCTGGTAAACATAGTTTTTCGAAACAATGGCAATCCGAACCATGTATACAAGGCTTAAGGGAGCCAAAACCCTCGACAAAGTCTTCTTGAGGAATATCTTTTAGCCCTAAAGCCCAGTCTCTAGTATTTTGATTTGAGGAGAATATACAATGCGATTTAACAAGTAAATTTTTTCTTGTAGTATGGTCACGTCCTTCCCAATCAATCAGTGCCCATTCAGGCTCAGCTACCGCCAGTATATATTGTCCTTCGAAGCATTTCTTCTGGAGAGCTGAAAATATTTCGTCCATTGAAACTACTACATTCTTGCACCCAACCACCCAGTCATCCTTTCCCTTTGCGCTGCCTTGTTTCGCCTTTATCGTCTTCCCAAAGTCTGTAATGTTCTTCCTATTCAACCTTCTTTTCTCACCGCCGGCAATTTCAAATTTCATATCCTCCAGAAATTCTTTCTCAATAAGTTCGGTAGACAATTCATTACTGAAGATAACATGATAATTGATACTACGATTATCTTTACCAACAAATTTATCTATTCGAAATTCAATATTTGGAAGTATCAAAGTAAAATTTTTCAACCTTTCCTTTGCGCGACCCTCCAGAGTTCTTTTGTATCCATCTAAACTAAAGTAATCCGTTACACATATAGCACATATGTCCTTAATCTCTTCTAATTTTGAAATATACTTTTCCCAAATATCACCCCCATATTGCTCACTTTCGCCAGTATCAAAGCGATATTGGTGTTCAAAGGATGCGGGACTATGCACATGGAGATCCCATTTACGAAAAATTGACCCTGTATACATACCGCCACCTCCCCATTTCATTCTACGCTCTACGATTTTATCACCATACAGACAATTGTCAAACTTTTTGGGTGATGATGTCAGCTAAGCTTGCTGCTCTCATACAGAGTAGAACCCTACAATTCTGGTGTTTAGACTCCCTGACTTAGGTCTAGGGTGTCAGCACCCAATCTCTGGCATGCGAATTGCCGTCGGTATTCATTAGTAGCTTATCCATGGGAGAATACTTGTGGTGCTGCACAACATCTGGCTTGGTGATACCTCGCCTCTCCAATTGCATAGCCCGTACTTTGTTGCTACAATTATCTTCGGCAAGAGCAGCAGAACTAAATAGTAAGGCTAAAAGCTAGTTCGAAAGTTCTACCTATTGATACCTTAGCTCCACCGCCAACCGGTGGTTAAGGCGGCTCTTCGCTGGTGATATACGGCAGCGAAGGGCTTTTATTTAGGTAGAAAAGGTAAATATGCCAGTATTTAGTAGAAACACTCTCGGGAGAATGGGTGATGTCTGTGATCGGTGTGGTGAAGCAAAATATCTAATCCTAAGTTGTGCCAGAGATTCCACAATTTAGCCGGGTGACATGATATATATAACGTGCCTGAAATGGGTGTACACAGTGAGTTTTATTACCGGTATGGAGATTTAGGTTTCGGATCGGTTCTATAAGGAGTAAAAATCATGAATAGTAGCAGTGGTACACTTTCGAATGGCTATGATTCTCACGAAATAGAGATTGACGAAAGTATGTTTCGACTCTACGAGCAGATGCTTGGAGACATTGACATCGTGAATGTATTGCAAAACACCACCAGGGTCGTAGCCCAGATGCTTAGTGCGGAACGAGCTACAACCTATCTCGTACGGCAGGATTCTCAAGAACTGGAATCTGCAGCCATCATTGGTAATGTTACTCGAACTATCCATATTCCAATCAACGAGAATTCTCTGGCTGGATACTGTGCCCTGACCCAGCGTTCTTTCATCATACCTGATGCCTATGGTGATCTCAGCAACATTGATGCAAGACTACAGTTTGATAGGTCCTGGGATGAGGTTACTAAATTTCGCACTCGTGATGTCATGTGTGTGCCGGCCGTATTCAGAGATGAGGCGATGGGTGTGATACAGGTTATGAACAGCAAAGGCAATCCCTTTCAGCAGACTGACATCAATACGTTGCAAAGCATTTCCCGGTTTGTTGCTTATGCCCTGTATCACGCCCGATTGTATGATGAACTAGCGACTCTTAAGTGCCTGGATAAGGAGAAAGCAGAGTTCATGCGGATTATGGTTCATGAACTGAAATCTCCAGTCAGTGCCTCAAAGGCCCTCGCGTCTTCGCTGGTATATACAAATCGCGATGACCCGAAACTCTCCCATGTTCTGACCAGGATCGAAATGCGTATGGACCAACTGCTCAACTTGGTTCAGGACATCCTTCAACTGTCTCAAATAAAAGCGGGACAGCCGTTGGGTAATATCATTGTCTATGACCTGACTGCCGAGACTAGAACTATCGGCGAACCCTACTTTGAGGAGGCCGAGATGAAGGGGTTGTCGGCGACAATGAATCTATCGGAGATTCCCCTGTTTGTGCGTATTGACCAGCAGGGATATGAACTCATTGTATCTAATCTTCTTTCAAATGCCCTTAAGTACACGCCAAGTGGTTCGGTGAAACTTACCTTGCGACAAGAGGAATCATGGGCCGTCCTCGAGGTAGCGGATACTGGTTTAGGTATTCCAAAAGATGAAATTCCTAAGCTGTTTAGGGAGTTCTTCCGTGCATCAAACGCCCGCAAGAGCCATATTCAGGGGACCGGTGTAGGTTTAGCAGGAGTTAAGGAACTGATAGAACGTTTCGGGGGTGAGCTAGAGGTCGCAAGTCAAGAGAACAAAGGGTCTACCTTTGTAGTACGATTGCCGCTTCATAAGGATTAGTGTCAGTCTTGTCCATTCACCCTGGGATGCCATCGGGGTCGGTGAGTTAGCTAAGATTCGTCCGTCGGATATTTCAACTAATGTGGTTATGTCAGAACTGCTACCAACAGCTGCCAATACCGCGGAAAAAGTTAAAGGCTTATCCCCCTATGTCTTTTAGCAGTGGAGAAATACAACCAACAAACTAAGAACAGACGTGAGACCAGAAGTAATCACATGTGGCTGGTTAAGAGTTTATTTCTTTAAGGTATTTCTCTACTGTGTAGAGCAGTTTCTCCGGGCTAACCGGTTTGTCAAGATAATCCTCAGCATCAAGTTCCAACCCTCGACTAGCGGGGATGGAAGACCCCACCCCATGTGATGAGTAGCTAGTTAACATTATAACGGGTATTTTGCTTAGTTGCGGGTCTTTTTTGAACTGTTCGGCGGTGGCGAAACCGTCTTTCACTGGCATTATTACATCTAGAAGAACCAAATCAGGCTTCTCTTCCCTTGCCTTTCGTAACCCCTCGTTGCCTTCATAAGCTACGATTACCTCATAGGGCTTACTTTCTAAGACAATCTTTGTCGCCTCAACAAAGTCAACATCATCATCAACAAGCAGAATTCTAGCCTTCTTTTCCATTGCTGTCCCTCTCCTTAAGTGTATGTGTTGTCAAGTTTACCTAGATGGATTTACATTTATTATTTTCTTGATAAACCTTTTTACTCTTTCTGCAAAATACCGTGGGAAATTATCTCCCGTGGTATATATGGTTATTCTACCTACAATAAGGCACTTTTGCAAGCCCCCATATTTCAGGCGGGGGCGTCCCCAATTTTAGTACCACTCAGAAAGGGAGACTTACTGCCGTTTTGCATTTCATTATTCACTATGATAGGTTTGCTGGTCACGGGGCGGCATGTGTTCGCTGTTGTCGGTGCCGTGGGCGTGATTAGCGCTCTAGCCCTGTGGGGCACCAGAGGTGGCGAAGATATGGCGTTCTATGGTGGCCTTACTTTCATGCAGTGGTATCCCCTGTTGGCCATTCCGCCGTTTGTCTTTACGGGGTTGTCTCGACTTACACGGTGGTAGGCCTTTCGGGACAGTTACCGAACTTTTCTTTGAGAAGAAGCAGCTGATCCCGGCTGTACAGCAGCTTATAGTCTCACATCATACTTAACGATAAAATGTTTCTCCGCTAAATCAGTGCATCGACTTCGTTTTCCTCGCGGTGCCCAGTTTTTGGACTTAAGCCTGCAAACTGGTATTTTATCGTAGAAAAGATAGCTCTTGGGCATTTACTATTGAATCTATGAGGTGTTTCTCTTAAATATGCTAAGAATTCACGTAAATGATTGGTGGTAATATCCGTTATATCATCAGGCCAGTCGTAATTGGTTGCATACCATAGGAAGCCTTTAAGCTTATCGGAATAGCATTCAATAGTACCATAGGATTTACCCTCTACCTTACAGGATAACAGGAATTCATTAATGGCTTGCTTAATACTAGTAGACATTGAACCTCTCCTTCTCTTTGTCTAGATTTGTGCGAGACGATATATGAGAATCCGGAGAAGGTCAATAGGGATGTAAGACATATTTTAGGAGCAGGTCAACGGGAAATATAAGTTTTTAGTGTGTCATATTTATTGTTAGGCTGTGCTATAATTCATAAATACATTGTCTAGGGTAATGACTACGATTACAGTGTAGTAGCAAATGACCGTAGGGAGGTGGATAATTGAAAGCCGCATTACTGAAAGGACCAGGCAGAGTCGTTCTTGACGAAGTACAAATCCCCAAAACATCTGAGGATGAGGTATTAGTAGAGGTTAAATACTGCGGTATTTGTGGCAGTGATACACATGCTGTTCCCGATTGCGCACTGTATCCAGCAGGCACTTATATGGGCCACGAGAATTCTGGTGTTATTTCCAAGGTGGGCAGGAATGTAAAAGGTTGGAAGACCGGTGACAGGGTAGTAATTAACCCGCTTTATGCTTGCGGTGAATGCTATGGTTGTCGACACGGCTGTCAATCACAATGTGACTATGCAATAGAACGCTTTCTGGGCTGCCGTGCCGGCTTAGAAAATGCTGGTGGTTTTGCGAAATTCATTAGAGTACCAATTCCTTTCTCTCAATGTTCCAGTACAGGTACGCCGCTTACAATTTGAGGTAAGAGAGGAAAATGTATTCTACCTCGAATTCGGAGAGGAAATACGTCTCCGGGATTTGTGGGTAAAAGGCACGCTATATGAGTTATTGTCCACTTCTTTACGAGGTGATGAGTACTATCTGACAAAATTAAGGGCTGAAATTACAGCTGACGATATGGTTGATATTGAGCTTATAAGATATGACCCAGGGGATTATTTGGACTCGGACGGCGATGGCTGGAGTGATTCTGAAGAGGCAATCGCGGGTACAAACCCCAACAGAGTTGACACTGACTATGACATGATTCGGGACCCACAAGACCCCTACCCGCTTGAGATTGCAGATTATGTATTTGCAGTCATAATCATTACTTCGCTGGTAGTTGGTATCTTCCTCTGGCGAAGATATCGTAGAAGAAAAAGGGCTATCGTGCGTTTTTAGGACATTGTCAATACTCCAAAAGGAGTATAATACCGCAGAGGGAAGATCGAACTCGAGGCGCTAGCTGGACCAGGGGGGGAGCCATACGACATCGCTGGAGCCTTATCGCATCAGATAGCGGCTCCCTTTTATGATTTAGTTTTGTTTTGCTCATGTCAGCGCTGATGAAGACATAGGTAGTCATAGGAAACAACTCACCGACAAACAATCACGTTTGAATAATATGGCGGATCCTTGTTTAAGGCACAGTCTAAAAGAGATAAGGAGAGAGAAAAAGGAAAAGGAGGAATTTCCAGCTCTGGATTGAGTTGCCTAGTATCCGAATTCAATATCAACCAAGTCAACTGGACCGAATCAGGCCACTAGTAGTTCACACTGCTGTGTTATCCTAGTTCCTATCTAATATCTATTCATAACACAGTTAATGAAGCTAACAGAAAGCAGCTACTTGGCAGTGTCTGATTTTGAATATTCTATTTCGTATCTTTTCTGGCGAATTTTTGAAAGAATTTGTCGTATTCTTTCGTGCACGTCTTCTTTGCTTTCATCATTAAATGCTCTATTTAGACGCCCAACTGCCGGCTCGCCAATTGACTCAAGCGCACCGCCAGCATAATCACTACTATATGGACCTTTACCATCAATGGCCGCGATTAAAGGTTCAATTGCTCTACTATCTTTAATCCCAAATGAAGCGGTGGTGAAGGCAGCACCGTGGGCCTCATCTTTGTTGCCACTTTTGAGGGCTCTGAGTATAGCTTCTTCAAGTACTGGTTTGTCAATTCTCGTAAGTACCTGATGAATGGCCCAATCCACACTCACTTCCATGAGACCAATTAAGTCTTTTCTCCCCCTAATACTATTAACTCCAAGTGGAAAAGCCTTCAACAACACTCTTATTGCCCTTTCATTGCCAATCTGTCCTAGCTCATTGACCACCTCGAGACAGTTATTACCGTCGGTTTGGGGGTCTTCAAGGGTTTTGGTCAAGCTTTCAACCCGTGCCTTCTGAGCCTCTGTCTCTTTCCCCATCACCTCTTCCGTTGTTTGCTCTTTAGTCGGGGTTTCAACTGAAGACTCCGCTTCCTTTTCATGCATTACCTCGGATAGTGTTGGCTCAAACCCCAAAACCTTAAGCAGGAAATCAGCGAAAGGCTCAATCTCCTCTCGTGAGAAGTGACCAAACGCGATTTCCTCGCCATTAATTTTAAAATTTGTCCAAAAGCCCAGATTTATTTTGAGTTGCTTTACCTCGTCAAATTTGACTCCGTTAACCGTGGTTTTCTTCCAATATATTCCATCGCTGGTAACACAGATTCCTCCCTTACCGGATTTGGTAAAGGTATCATCAACCAGAACCAGAACATCGCTACCATTAGGTATCCCCATGCTCGCAATTGCATTCCTCAACTGCTTCTCCGGTATGTTCGGAGCGATAAGTATCCTTTTAACGAAGTTATTATTAATAAGTTCGTTAACAGAATCTCTCAAATCTGAATCCTTAGCCATAGCAATCCTCCTGATGCGGAAATAGGGAAGTTTCCCAGTTTAGTATCTAATTCATGCGCATTAATTATCGTCTTCGATTCCGCCATTGTCAATACCTCCCACATACCCCTCCTGTAAATAGAAAAACCTTCCTTTTTTCAGTTGCCCATGTATATGTGGCGCACAGTATGTTATATAATAGTGCGATAGTAAGAGTGATGGTAGACAAGTTGCGGAAGTATAACGTTCTCAGACTGGTGGTTGACCCGGTA
>SDBS01006346.1_pt1 | contig 11508 bp, 17 predicted proteins | sample 2277091 | NCBI WGS metagenome assembly SDBS01 (sample SAMN10404972, study PRJNA504765) | marine sediment metagenome | isolation source: marine sediment core GS10_PC15, 163 cmbsf | place: Arctic Ocean: Southern Knipovich Ridge | collected 2010 | reverse complement strand
TGTATTCACAAGGAAAGATGAACACGAAACATCATTCTTAGGAAAAGGGAGAATATAATGTCTTTAAGTCAATTAGAAAAAACAGAAAAGTTCCACAGATTAAAAGACAGAATTAAAAATATAATATTAAGAACAATAAAAGAAAAAGAAATCATACATGGTGAACAGGCAGTTGCAATAAGGCTACCACCACACTTACAAAGACCAACAAGAGATTATGATATTTTTTCAGATACACCCAGACAGGATGCAGACGAAGCAGAAGAAGAATTAGATGAAAGTTTTGGAGGAGACTTTTTTGAAGTAGTACAGGCAGAACATCCAGGAACATTCAAAGTAAAAAGCAAGATAGATGGAAGAACTTATGCAGACTTTTCAGAAAAAGAAGGGAAAGTACCATCAGAAGAAATACAGGGAAATAATTATGTAACAGTCCAATTCATAAAGAGAAGGCTTAGAGCAATACTAAGAGACAAAACAAAAGCATTTAGACACGCAAAAGACAGAGATACCTTAAACAGAATAGCAATACACGAAAAAAGAATGAAGCAACAAAGTCTAGGAACTCAATTAAAGCAAAAGAAAAAACAACAGATGTTAAGTTTAATATCACAAAAGAAGAATCAGCAAATGGATTTTTTTAAGAATAAAGGGCTAAAATTTATATAGAATGGGAGATAAATATTATACTAAACACTTGAAGAAGAAACCTAAACTAACTCCTGAACAAATCAAGGAGAGAACAATGAAAAGAAACAAGGATAAAAAGAAGAAAAGGGGGTACTGAAATGGCAAAAGAAAGAAAAAGAGAAAGTTTTGAAGAACAATTTGGAAGTTTCTTTGAGGAAGTAACACCTGAAGAAAGAAAGAAATACTTGGATGATCTACATGGCTGATGATAATACCTTTTTTGATAATAAAAAGAACAAGCTATATGAAGAGTTCCCAGACATAATCATAGACATCAACAAAAAAAATAAACAGGAGGAGTGAAAATGGGCGATGATTGTTGTTAAAAACAAGGAGGTAATTGAAAATGGTAAATGGAAATAGGATAGATATGTTAGGCAGAATGTCAGATGCTATGAAAAGAAACATAGTTGGACATGATATGAAAGTAGATTTGTTGAAGAAGAAAATCAAAGCTAAGAAGATAGGACATTTAGTAAGTGGCATGGGGCATGGTTAAGATGGGATTCCTAAAGAGTGCGATAGGATTGATTGTAGCAATACCTATAGGTGGTGCAGCAATTAGTGGATTAGGGAGTACATTAACTGGAGGTCTTGCAGGGATTGGAGGAGCAACACAAAGCCTAGTGGGAGTTGGATTATTAGGAAAAGCAGCAGAAACTACTAAGGGATTGTTTAAGTTTTGAGGTTAAGATGGTAACTATAGAACAATTAAAAGCAAGGTCAAGTAGAGCAGTTTGTGGAGCATTTGAGAGAGAAGTGATAGTAGATATAAGAAATGCAGCAGAAGCAGTAAGACTGATAAAATCAAAAGGATTCATGTTTGTAGGAAGTGGCCCTGCTGGACGTGGAAGAAAGAAAATATGGTATGTGCCTAGAGGAGCAGCTTTATTGTGAGGGGAAGTGATTAGATGAAGAATAAACCAATACCATTACATATTTTATTATTTATATTGATTTGTTTAGGCATACTAATAAGAAACATTTATAACTTTTTTATAATTTCCATTGATGGTGGAATCACTTTGATAGAACCTAATTATTTTATAGCTATAACAGAACTAATCATTATTTGCATTACTTTCTTATTTTTATCAATATTCACTTTTAAATCAATACTAAACCATTCAGAAAAATTTGTAGAAAAAATAAGAGGATAAAATGGCATACGTAAACCAAATCTATAATTACGAGCAGCTTAAATCAATTACAAGAATGTTAAAAAGGGCAGATGAACTAACTGGTAGTGATAAAATCGAAATTCTTAAAGAATACAGGGATACTGGAAGTACAAGCGAAAGTAATCTTAAAAGGCTTAATAAACGTATCAGAGAATTAAAAAGTTCACAAAGAAGAGAACTTGAAGAAATAGAAGCAGCAGCTAAAAGAGGAGAATGGGAAAGAGAACAGGAAGTAGCAAGAAGGAAAGCAGCAGCAACAGAAAGAGAAAAGATAGAAGCAAAAGAAGAAGCAAAAAGAGCAAAAGAAGAAGCCAAGAAAGAAGCAGAAAAAAGAGCTAAAGAACTTGAAGAAGCACAGAAAAGATTACAACGTCAAAAAGAAATGGAAGAACTAAGAAAAACCAAAGAAGTAGAAAGAACAGCAGAACAAAAACGCAGAGATGAAGCATCTAAAAAAGCAGCAGAAAAAGCATTAAAAGAGGCAGAAAAAGCAGCCAAGAAAATTGGCATACCAATACCTAAAAAAGAACCAGAACCAAGAGAAGGAATAAGATATTATCAAACTCAAAGAGGAACTGTAACTTTCAGAGCAAGAGGGGCAGCACCACCAGAAGGATCAGTTGAGATTTCTAAAGCACAATATGAAGGTCATACAGCAGCAGATGTTAGTAAAGTATATGTAGGGGTAACAGGTGCAACAATAAAGCCAGTAATACCAGAAGAGATAACAGTAGTAAGGGAAGTAGGAAAAAAAGAATTTAAACCACCAATAAGCATAGCACCAGTCGTAGCAATAAAAGAAGTGGAAGGAAAACAAGTATTTGAGATAAAAGAGGAAGCAAAAGGAGTAGCTGCTTTTATCACTCCAACTGTTACAAGGGAAGAAGAACTGTTAGCAGAGGCAATAGAAAGGGAAAGACAGGAAAGAATAGCAGAGACTTTAAAAAAACAAGAAGTAAAGTTTTTAGCTACAGTACCTGCTGTGGAAGTTAAAAGAGAAATAACACCAGAGGGATTGGTTAGGGAAGTGATAAAAGAAAGATTACCACCAGAAGAATTAGTTAAACAAGTAATCAAAGAAAGAAAACTAGATATTACTCCAGAAGAATTAATAGCACAAATTCAAAAAGAGAGGGGAGTGAGAATAGGGGAAGAAGGTTTTGAGAAAGAAGTAATCAAAAGATATGGTGGTATAATTTTAGAAACTGCAAGAGAAACATTAAGAGGAATAGGACAATTTCTATATGCACCTAGTTATATTCCAGGAGTTAAGCCTAAAATAGATATAGGTCAAGCTGAATTTCTAAGAAGAACAACAGAAGGAGTTATATTTAAAGAACCTGCTGTTCAGACTGCGGCAACAGTTGCAGCATTAATAGCGATAGGGGCTACTCCATTAGGAAGCACTCTTTTAACAGCAGGATTTACAGGGATAGGAGTTAAAAAAGGTACTGAATTTGTAAAAGTACCTACAGCAGAGAAAGCAGCAGAAACTCTTTTTTATCTAACTCCTTTGGCTATAAAAATAGCTAGAAAATTAAAAGTTTCAAAAGTATCAATACCATCAGAAAAAATAAAACCAATAGATGTATCCAAAACGATACAAGTAACAGCAGAAGGAAAAGTTGTTCGGGCAGCACCACTAATAGTTAGACCAAAAATAACACCAGCAGTAATTCCATCACTTCCAACTGTTGTAAGTTTAGAGTTTGGAACAAGAGCATTAATATTGGGTGGTGTTGGAGCAAGAGGGATATTTTTAGGAACTCCAAGCATAGCCCCTCAATTAGCAGCACTACCAATAGGAGCAGAGATTAAGCCAGGAACACCAACAGAAACCCAAATCTTACAGAAAGCATTACAAGAGTTACCATCAGACGTTGTAACAGTTAGAGGTAAAGAAGCTATACCTTTGGCACGTTCTATAATAAGAAAAACAAGAGCAACACAATCAAGATATATGAGGGATTTACCGAGAGAAACAAAAAGATTAGACGAAAGAGGAGTTAATATTATTAGAGATTTAGCTAAAGAAAAAGAAGCAGTTATATTCGGTTCATTCTCAAGAAAAGCACAAACAATAGAAGTAGGAGAACTGGCAAAAGATATAGATGTTAGGTTAATAGGTGCAACACCAGAACAAATAAGAGCCACTCAACTAGAAGCGATAAGAAGATTACAAGCAGCAGGTTATGATGTTAAGGCAGGAAAGGAAGCTTCTGTTTTAGTAAGGCAACCAACAGGAGAATATGCAAAGGCAGTAGAATTTAGAGGAGAGTTTGGTATAGAAGGTGAGGAAGTCCCACCAGAAGTTTTAGGTGTTTTGAAGTTTGGTAAGCCCATAACAATATCAGGGCAAAAGGTTACAACACTAGCAGAGGAACTTAGGGGAGTTACTCAAGGAGTTATAAGAATAAGAAAAGTTAAGAATGGTAAGATAGATATTTACCCACCAGAAAGAAGAATAAAAGATATTCCAGAATTATTTATTAGTGCTGAAACATTAGCAAAGAGTAAGTTAATCCCAAGACCACAACTAAAAAAAGATATTGAAAGGTTAAGGGCTTTATTTCCAGAAGTGGAAGATATATCGGCAGATACAGTTAAAATAAAAATGGCAGATTTCAGCAGAGAAAAAGTAAGCCCACCATCATTTACTCCTTTCTTAGTTCCTAGTCCAGCTATACCATCAGTTGTTGGAGTATCGCCAATTAGCCCACCAAGCCCACCACCACCAGTTCCAGTACCATCAATAACACCATCAGTTATTCCTTCACCACCAAGCCCCCCACTAGTAATAAGTCCAATACCTATTCCTTCACCAATTCCAAGCCCCATTCCTTTACCAGTACCTTCTCCTATTCCAAGTCCATTACCTTCACCACCAAGTCCACCACCTATTATTCCACCATCACCAATCTTTATTAGTCCACCATCACCACCAAGCCCACCCTCAGTAATAAGTCCTGTACCATCAATAACACCATCAATCATTCCTTCACCACCACCAAGTCCACCATCAGTTCCAAGCCCACCATCAGTTCCAAGCCCACCTTTAGTTCCATCTCCACCAAGTATAAGTCCCCCAATTTCACCACCAATTAGTCCACCATCCATACCGCCAAGTCCTCCACCTAGTCCACCTAGTCCACCATCCCCACCAATTATAGAACCTAAAAAAACAGTATTCATAGGTAAAAAATCAGGAGAACAACAAGGTTATGATACCCTAGTCAGAAAAGGAGAAAAGAGGGGAGATAAATTTGGAGTAGTGGCTAAAGGATTACCTAGAAATAAAGCATTAAGAAGAGGTAAAGAAATTGTTGATGAATATTTAGAGGCCTCTTATAGAATTAGAAAATCAAAAGTAAAACCTAAAGTTCAGGATGATTTAAACCCACCAAATTTAAGGAAGTTCAGAAGTCCTGTACCAAAATCAAAATTACCTAGAGATACAATAATAGAGATGGCAAAGCATAGATTAGATTCAGCCAAAGAGGTTCAGCAGATAAGTTATTTCAAAGAATTAGCAGCTAGGAAAAAACAATTACAAACTCAAATAGGTTTTATCAAAACACAACAAAAGAAACAACAGTTACAAACTCAAATATTAGCAACAAAGGAACAACAACAAGTTAGTTTTATCTCAAGCTCAAAGTCAAAGAAGAAAAAAGGTAAACCAATAAAGTTTTTATAAAAAGATTCTCATTCTATTGATTTATATTCTAGAGGATAGAAATGTTTATATATCGATATGTATTACTAATAGTATTATAGGAGGTAATCGAAAATGAACATGAAAGATATAAAAAATACGCCTAAATCAGAAAGGAAAAGCATAGTTCTTTCTGTTAGGGTTACACCAAAAGGCTTAGAATTTTTGAAGACTAATCAAATAAGTGCATCTAAGATATTTGATTGTGCTATGAAAGAATTAGGTTTCAAAGAAAATAATTAAAAATGAGGTTAATATGAAGAAAGGAATTAAGAATTTTTTAATAAAACCTTTTGGTTTTGGAGCAGGTTTGTATTTATATTATTCTTTCTTTGTATGGGGTGAATTTTATCCTTTATGGTATTCCATAGGGTTAGGTTCATTTCTAGCTTTTTTTACGTGGGGTGTTATTATCTTTGGAGTAATCCCTTTTCTAATTAGACTTTGGAAAAAAACAAAAGATAGGAAAAAAGAGTTATGATTATTAGGTATTGTATGGTGTGGTACGGTTCGGTATGGTGAGGTAGGGTTTGGTGCGATTTGGTATGGTGAGGTAGGGTTAGGCGAGTTATGGTATGGTAAGGTAACTTTATTATGAGAACAAAATACAAAACAGATATTGAAAGAATTATGGCAATAGAGTTAGACAAGAATAATATTCAAGCCACCTATGATTTTCCAATAAGATGTAAGTATGGTTATAGGATTGACTTTGCCATTCCTTCTAAGAAGATAGGTATTGAATGTGATGGTGAACATTGGCATAAAGAAAACAATCACCATGACAGGAAGAGAGACCATTTCTTAAAAAGACTTGGTTGGAAGATGATTAGGTTTCCTAGTTCTCGGATTAAACAAAACATTAATTCGTGCATAGATGAAATCAAAAAAATAATGGAGGCAAAAAATGGTAAAAATAAATGTGAAAGTTAAGGGCGTTTCTCCCCTAATAATGAATAGATTTTTCATTGAAGAGAAAAAAACAACAAGGAAGAAGGTTTACATACCTAAAGATGAAGCAGAGAAAAAGACATACAGAACAGAAGAAGGAAAATTGTATATACCTTCAACACATTTTAAGGCTTGTATGGTAAAGGCAAGTACAGACTTCAAGATGGTTGGTAAGAAAAGCTATAAGGAATATGTAAAGTCGGGAATAATAATTGATCCTATAGAAATAGTATTAGACCAACAAGAATATGAAATCCACGAAGAACCTGTTGTAATAGCAAGAGCTAGAGTTATGTCTTGGAGACCTAAAATAAAAGAATGGTCTTGTAATTTCATAATAGAAATAATTGATGATGAAATGATTAATCAATCAACCCTTAAAGAGATTCTTGAGAGTGCAGGGAAGTATAAAGGTGTTGGTGACCATAGGCCAGAGTTTGGCAGATTTGAGGTTGAGGAGTTTAAGATTATTTGATGTTTATCTGCGGTCTGTTGCGGTAGGATATGGTATTGTAAGGTGTGGTTTGGTAGTGTGGAGTGTGGTATGGTAAGATACGGTAAGGTAAGGTTATCATAATCCTATTTCTTTTCTACTGAGTACTTATATATTTCTTAATCTATTTTATACGTAAAGTGGAATATTTAGAGAAAATTAGGATTAATCCAAAAAATAATCAACACCATCTAGTTCTATCTATTAAAAAATTAAAGTTACTAAATGCTGAAAAAGCAATTTTTCTAAGAATAAGAAAAGAGGATTTGATTATTAAAAAGAAAAATGTATAAACTATCAACATCAAGGAAAGGGCAACAGATTTTTGTAAGTATGATGGTAAGTATTCTAGCCCTTATCGTATTGATAATAATAGTTTCACCACTAAAAACGGAAATATCTAAAGCAACAAATGGAACATACTCAACTTATCTAAATTCAAGTAATCCATCTCTTGCAGTAGAACACAAAGCAACAGTCATAATTCTTGATATGAGTATTTTTTATTATATCGGAATAATGATAGCTGCCTCTCTGGCTTACATAACAGGAAAGAAATCCATAACAGGAGCAATAACAGCGATAATGGTTTTTGTAGTAGTTTCTGTTTTAATCTCTCCTTTAAAAAGTCTAATAGTCTTAGCTCGGGATTCAACACATTTAGATTGCACAAGTGCAACAATTACAGTAGGAGGAAAACTAGCTTGTATCGTAACTGACATCTGGTTGTTTTATTTCTTTATAGCAATGGTTTCAGTAGCGATAAGTTATATCTTTGTAACTAAGGTGATAAAGAAATGAAGAAATTAAATATAATCTTATACGTATTCTTCTTAATAGTTTTAAGTAGTTTTATTCTTTCTGGTAGTGGATTAGGTTATCAAGGGATAAATATAACTATATTCTCACCTGTTAATAATTCAGTTCATTATACTACTTTTATTGATTTAAATTGGACTGTTAATTTAACTTCAAATAATGTAAGTTGGTGTGCTTATAGTTTAGATGGTGGGGCGAATAATACGGATATTTTTGAAGATATATTAATTATTGAAGATTTTGAAAATGTTTCAGATTGGAGTGTTGAAGAGGATGTTGGTTCTGTTACATTAGACAGTTCAAAAAAAGTTACAGGGAATTATTCTGGGAATATAACATTGAATGCTAATGGGGCTGGAACAGGAGCTGCAATTACACAACCTTCACCAGCATTAGATTTATCTTCCTATGCAAGAATATCATTTGCAATTTGGGTAGATGAAGATGATTGGGTGACTAATAACATTTTTAAATTTAGGATTAGGAGTAGTGGTTCTGCCTGTCTAACTAATACAATTACTAAATCAGAATTAAATGATGATAGCTGGACAAGATTTTATTTTAATCTAAGTGATGCAAGTGATTGGGGTAGTTTTCTTTGTGATAGTTCCTCAATAGATTATATCAGTTTTGATTTTTTAGATACAGATTCTAATACTCCACCATATGATGTATGGGTTGATGATTTAATAGCAACAGATGGGGGGGAGAATGCGACTTTAAATATAACTTTAACATCTCTCTCAGTTGGTACTCATAATGCAACAATCTACTGCAACGATACATCAGGAAATATGGGGCAGTCTTATTACACTAGATGGTACAATGGAAACTATACTGTATCTGCTCCAGAAGGACAGAGTTTAGACACATCAGTATTAACCTTAAACATATCAAAAGATGATGATTTTATCAGCAATATTAATGTAACTTTTACTTACAATAATACACTACAAACTTTAGTCTCAAACACAAGTTATACTAACTATATAATCTTTAATAAAACAATCACAAATCCAGATATAGATTCAGATACGAATGTACCTTACTTTTGGAATGTAACCATAAATCAATCAGATGGAATTTCGTATGATTTTATTATTAGTGAAAATCAAAGCGTTTTACCTTGGGGGTTGGATAATTGTACTTTATACTCAACACACGCAATCAACTTTAGCTTTAAAGATGAAACGAATAGCTCTACAGTAACCTCTGACATCACAGGAACATTTATTTATTCCACAGACCAGATTACATATAAAACATTTAATCTGGATTTAGACCAAGTTGAGAACTTTTCTATTTGTATCAAGCCACCAGGTACAACTATCTTTTCAAGTTATGAACTCAAATATTCAGCAACAGGTTACCCTTCAAGAAGATATAACGAAAATAATGGTGTGCTTACAAACGCAACAGTCTTATTACCACTTTATCTATTGCAATTAAGTGATGGAATTTATGGAAGATTCAAGGTAGTAGACCAATATCAAGTTCCTTTGGATGATGTTACCATATCTATGAAGAGAACCATAAGCGGGACAGAAAGGGTAATTGAACAGGAGACTACTGACAGCTCTGGACTAGCTACTTTTTGGGTAGATCCAGATGAGAATCATGACTTTACTTTTACAAAGACAGGATACGAAAGTGGGGAGTTTACATTAAGATTAACCACTTCAGAAATATACACAATTACTTTAACTAGCCAAGTAACAGATGAAAACGAATCCATCTCTATAGGATTATGGTACAGATTTTCTCCAATAAATACAATTTTAAACAACAACACAAATTACAATTTTTCATTTACTTTGAACAGTTCTTATAATGATATAACTAATTGTACTTTAAGATTAAAAAATGGAAGCGAGATTCTATCGCAAAGCAGTTCAAGTTTTACTACTTCCAGTTGTGGAATTACAATAGAATACAGTACTGGTAATTTTACTTCAATATTAAGTGAAGCAATTTTTGAAATAAATCATACAAGCATAACAGTTTCACAGCAGTATTCAGTTATATATACCTATCAGGGGGAGTTTTCTTTAATGAGTTTCTTTGATGATTTAAGTGACTTTGCAATGGCTGGATTCAATGATTTCACCAGGATGATTATAGCTTTGATAGTAATATTTATAATAACTGTTTTAGCAGCACAAAATCTAGGATTTACAGATACAGAAAAATTAATCCCTTTAGTAGTGATGTTAGTCTGGTTCTTCTCTTATGTAAATTGGTTTTATTTAAATTTTGCACCAATACCAACAATAGCAGGGTTCGACCTTAAAAAATATATAATCGCAATACTTATAACATTAACAGGGATAGCTTTCCTAATGGAAAAGTTTACAAGATAAAATGGGAAAAATAACTACCTATATAATTGTAATGAGTGGAATTATGTTATTATTCTACTTTGGTGGCTTATTACAGGATTGTACAGGTAGCCTATGTGAAGGGGAAACCCCAAATTCATTACTTTTAAACCAGTTATTAAAACCACAAGATATGCCAAAATTAAGTTTAAGAGATAAGATAATCTTAGCCATAGAAGGAATTGCTGTAGTGGCAGGTGCTATAGCTATAGGAATTCTAACACATAGTTTGGAATCAGCAGTTCTAGCTCCAGTTGCAGTTTACTTGTTTAATTTAATGTGGGACTTTTTATTTGTATTCAATAAAGTAAGAAGTGCAAATCCAGTTTTAGCTGTATTATTCTTTTCACCATTCCTCATATATTTCATAGTTGCAATTTTGGATTGGTGGAGGGGACGTGACTAATGAATCCAGACAACTTTTTGGATATATGGGACATTTGGGTAAACGAGTTAGTCGGAGATGTATGGTTATTTATATTCCTAGCATTGATAATGATTTGGTATTTAGCAGCAAAATCAAAAATATCTACTGAAGTGGCTGTACTTTTTAGCATATTGTTCTTATCAATAATCTTTGCTCAAACTAGTTTAATAATCTTATGGGTATTTATAATATTGGGAGTTGCAGTATTTTTCTACTATAAATATCAAAAAATAATAAGGAGTGGTTAAAATGAGCTTAATGGATATAGTTAAAAAAATAGGTGGGAAAGAAGAAGAAATAGAGTACATACCAAAGGTAGTAGTGGATAAGCAATTAGATGGCCTAAGAAGATTAAAGCAAGTCCAAATGAACGAAGTGGAGAAAGTAAGGCTAAAACAAGAGATAGCAGACTTCAACAGGGAAAGAACAGCAAGGCATATGTTTGGGATAAAAGATAAGAAAGAACTGTTAGAAAAGAAAAGAAACATACTAAGCAAGATAGAAACACAAAATAAAGTAAACATACTAAAACAGAAAAAGAGTTTACTATCAAGCAGCAGTTTACTAAACAACAGAAAAGATGATCTACCTAAGAAAGAAGTAAACATACTTAATAATCATAGCTCGTTTATGAGATAAAGGTCAAGATACATTTTAGAAACACCCCCAGATGTTTTTAAGAATTCTAGTATCTTGACTTTTATTACTGAGTACTTATATATTATCTATTTCCTAAACCTAAAAAGGGAGTGTAAAATATGGTAGATATGAATAATCAAACAAAACTTCTTTTTACTGCATTTGTAGCAATCATTATAGGTGTTGTTCTAATTGGAGCTATAGGTGATGAGGTT
>SDBS01006345.1_pt1 | contig 11510 bp, 2 predicted proteins | sample 2277091 | NCBI WGS metagenome assembly SDBS01 (sample SAMN10404972, study PRJNA504765) | marine sediment metagenome | isolation source: marine sediment core GS10_PC15, 163 cmbsf | place: Arctic Ocean: Southern Knipovich Ridge | collected 2010 | reverse complement strand
ATTTTTCCGTAGGCCGGGCCTTTTTCGAGCCGCAACTTGTCTTTGATGTCTTCGGGTTTTCGACTCTTCGACGTGCCTGCGGGCGCCAGGGCGTTGAAGCCGTTTAGCTTGGCGGTAATGTAGCAACTGCAGGGATGAGGCGTAACGTAGAGCAGGCCGTTGCACGGCAGATATCCTAACAGGCAGCCGCTGCGGACCCAGTGGTTCTGATAATTGGTCCCCGTAGCCAGGTCCACGAACTCCACACCGCGCCGACACGACATCAGAAATCGCTCGGTGATCTTGTTGCGGTAGCAGCGGTGATGGTGGCCGACGTTGAATATTTCCTTCGTTGCAAGCTCTTTTTGCAGTTTGCCCGTATGCAGGTCGAGTGCCTGGATACGGTAATCCACCGCACTCGGGTCCTTGGCCCTGAAGCCGCCGCCCCACGAAGAACCGAACTCGGCATCGGCGTAGACATGGGTCCACACGTTATCGCCCACCACGAACACGTCAGGCGGCGTGCAATGTCCCCAGCCGCCGTAGGCATGCTTCCACATTTGGTGGGCGTCTTTGGCGGCGAAGGCATAGAGTGTGCCCGGCATGGTATGGTATGTGTGGTGCGTGTTGGGCTCCGGCTGGGCAAGCAGGACCACGCCGTCGTGATACACCATCACCGCAAGCAGGTACTCATACATCCCCGCAAAGCCGATCCGCCGCACCGCATCGGCAGGCAGCGCAGGGCGGTCGAGCCGCCAGATATTCATGCCGGAGTCAATGTCCAGACAGTGGATCGCCTCCGTCGTAAGAATGAAGATCTTTCCCTCGCCTGCGGCGAGTTCCAGCCTGCCCCAGGGGTCCTGTGCCTTGGTGGCGCGGATACCCGGAAACGGACCTTTCTTCCAGAGCACGTCGCCGCCGGCAGCGTGGACGGCGCAGACGTATTTGGCAGGCGCCGCCTCGGAGCCTTTCTGGGATGGGTTGATCGAAACGATCAGTCGCCCATCGGTGCAGATTATCTCGTCGGCGTTGGCGGTCTCAGCGTAGATGCGTTTTGTTTTTCCGGTAGCGGCATCGAGGGCACTCACCGGCGCAGCGGCGCCAAGTGTAACATAGACCGTATCTCCCACCGCGACCAGGCGCTTGGGCACATTCGGCGGCATAGTGAACCGGCCTGTGGTAACACCCTTGCCCGTGTCGGGCGTGCCGCTCAATTGAGCCGAGCCCCACTTCGATATGGGGCGCTTCCACAGCAGTACTCCGCTGAAGGCATCGCGTGCGACGAGGAACCACTCGCTCGGCACGGCGTCATCGGCGCCGGCCAGCGTCTCGTCGCAGATGTAGAACAGCCGCCCGCCCGCCGAGACCATTGCACTGACGCTCGGCGTCCAACTGTGGCTGCGAGCCCACATCGGTCCTGCCGTCCACTGGAGATGCTGCGGCGGGCCGACGACGAGATCGTTCGCCACGGCGTTGCCGCCGGCATCGTGGAGATGATGTGTCCACTCATCGATTTCCTCGGGCCATGGCTTGACGGTCTTGTCCCATTTGCCGCCGGACTTAACATACGCCACGCCGTTGGGCGCAAGGACACGCAGGCATTCGGCCATCGCCACCCGGCCGGCGTCGGCGATAACCAGAAGGTTCACCAGATTGTCGGCATAGGGCAGCCGACTTTGGGTCCAGTGCTCCACCGACACTTTGCCGTAAAGCCCCAGCGAGCGAATATGTTTGCGAGCCTTCTCGATATTGCCCGCATCGCCATCCAGCCCGTGGACAAGGAAGCTGTCATTTGCATGGAGCGCGGCGGTGAGTTTGCCGTCGCCGCAGCCGATATGGACGACCAGTCCGCCTTTGACGCCGGTGGCGTCAAGGATCTGCTGTGCCTGGTTGGCGCAGGCAGCTGTTGCTACCGACATCAAAAGAGCAAGTATTGCCATGCAAGCCGGCTTCGGTTGGGTGGCAGCCTTCAAATCGGCTATATGGAACCTTGCCATCCACTTGCGCTTCGCTCCAGTGGCCGCCACCCCTGACTTCGATCGGATAGTCTGCATAGAAACTCCTTTCTGCTTGTGATTACTTGCTGCCGCCCATGCAAAGAACGGTCCCGTTTCGAAGCGACAGATACAACCTGCCCTCGGCGGCGATCATACCGTCGGAAACCGGCGCCGCATCGAGAGTGCTTTCGGCAAGCTTCGTGCCGTCTGTCTTGGCCAGGGCCCAGAGCCGCCCGCCGGTTCGCCCTTCGAACGCGGCCATGGGATCGCCGGGGTCCACCACATCCGGTGGACCGGCAATGAAGAGATGCTTGCCGGCTAAAACCATGCTGCGTATCCGAACCGGCGCCCACTTGTGCCAGACGGGAGGTTCGCTGCGCATGTAGCCCCAGCCTTTGGTCGTCCCGCGGGTTCTGTGGTCCAGCACCGGTTCGTTTTCGTTGCTGTCGGCAAAGAGCAGATAGCCCTTCTTGCCCGGATCAAACAGCGGGCTCTGGAGATTTCGCGAGGTATATGTCTGCACGGCATAGGTCTTTTCAGGACCGACTACAAGCAACTGTCCGGTCTTCGATGCACGATGAGCCAGGTAAAAACCCGGCCATGTGGCTGAGTACATCCAGTACGTGCGGTTGAACCATGAATCGTCGAGAAACCCCCCCGTAGCCAGAACGTGCAGGCCCATCTGTCGCTGCCCCATACTGTAGCCTCCGTGTGCCGCCCTTAGTTCCTTGAGCAGTTGTTTCTGCGTGTTCTCCAGCCACTTGCGCTGATGGGTCTCATAGTCGGCGTTGGGTTCTGCGTCTTGGGCCACAAACGGCTGGTTTGACATATCCATCGCAACCGTTTTGTCATCGGGACCCGGCATGACGTAGGGGACTTCCTGCCGGGCGAGCCTGCGGTCGAATTTTGCCTGCCCGAGATAGATGTAATCACCCTGGCTGACGAGGATGTCCGATTGGGCGCCTTCGATATGGTATCCGGGGATGAACGGCTTGCCTTCAGCATCTTTTCGCCTCGGCGCCCAGGTGTCCAGGCGTGTTTCATTTATGACCCTGCCCGTTTTCGGATCGAGTGCGAAGATGCCGATGCCGCCGTCGAGATAGGACGACCGCCCGGCGGTGCAATAAGCGACTCCGTCTCTGACAAGGATGCTTCCGTGAACTCGCCAGGGCGACTCCAGCCGGCCAAACGCGATGATCCTTCGGTCCGAAGACGCCGCCGTGAACCGCCAGGCTAATTTTCCGTCCGAAGCCCGCAGGCAGTAAACGCGCCCGTCCGCACAGCCGAACAAGACTAATCCGCCATAGACGGTCGGCGGCGAATCGATCCTGCCGTCGGCGGTAAACCGCCACAGCTTACTGCCGTCGCCGGCGCCAAGGGCGTAGACTGTGTGTTCGTCTTTGGCGGCCACATAGACCCGATTGCCGGAAACAACCGGCGGTGTCAGGGGCGAACCCAGGTGAACCTGCCATCGCCGCCTGACAGTTGGTGCAACTTCGCACGTGGCGGCGCCGCTGCGACGTGCATCATGACGGTAGGTCGGCCAGTCGTTTGCATTTTCAATTGTCGATTCTCGATTGTCGATTTTTCCGTAGGCCCGACCCTTTTCCAGCCGCATCCTGACTTGACCGTTTGACCCGGCTTTTCCACTGTCAGAAGTGCTTTCAGGGGCCAGTGCGTTCAGCCCGGTGATCTTGACGCCCGGATAGCAGAAACACGGATTCGGCGGCACGTAGAGCAGCCCGTTGGCGGGCATTACGCCGTACTTGCAGGCGCCGCGAACCCAGTCGTTTTGCGTATGCTCGCCGCCGGTGAGGCTGACGAATTCCGCACCGCGGTTGGGCGTAATGAGGAACTTTTCGGTCGCTTTGCCCTGATAGCAGCGGGGGTGATGCCCCGGCGTGAACACGTCGCCAAGATCGATCCTTGCCGAAACCTCGCCGGTCTTCAAATCACGCCCGACGATACGCTGACCCTCCCGGTGCCAAAACCGTTGGTCGGCAACAAAAAGTTCACCGCGCGGCGTCTGCGCTTTGACGGCCCAGATGCTCTTGCCCGTCTCCACGGAAAATGCCTGCACCTGACCTCGGCTGGGTGCAAGCACAACGTCGTCGTGGACCACAAGCAGCGAAGCGGTCGATTGGGCGGGCACAGACCACAACTCGCCGCCGTTGCGGACGTCCAGGCACAACAGTTGCCGGCCATCCTGGAAAAAGACCCTGCTGTCCCGGGCGGCTAATGAAAGCGGCTGGATCTTCCCGGCGTGTTCCCAGAGTTTGCCGCCGGTCTTTGTGTCGATTGCCAGCAGCTTGTTTGCCCCTTTGCGGAGTATGAGGACTCCGTCAAGGCAGCGAATTTCCTGGGCGCCTTCTGTTGACTCATACGTTGTCAGCGTCTTGCCCGTTGCCGCGTCGAGAACCGATACCGCTGCATCGTATCCTAAGGTCACAAACACGCGATCGGCCTGGGCGACAAGACGTCGCGGAATCGTCTGCGGGATGCTTCGCAGTGCTTTGTTCCGCCAGTGGCTCGATCCCCACCTGGGCATCGGTCGCTTCCAGAGCAGCAGGCCGTTGAATGCGTCCCTCGCGATCAGGGTCCATTTTTCGGGAAGCGACGGCGTCGTAACTCCGGTAAGACCCTCGTCGAAGATGTAGAAAAGCCGACCGTTCGCCGACACCATCGCACACAGACTCGAATTGAACTCGTGGCTGCGGGTCCAGAGCGGACCACACACCCATTTGAGACGCCGGGGCGGACCCACCTGCGTATCCTGCGCAACGGCGTTGTTCGAAGCATCGTGCAGATAGTGCGTCCACTCGTCGATATCACGGGGGCGGGGCTTGACTGTCCTTGTCCACTTGCCGCCGGTCTTGACGTATGCCGCGCCGCCCGGGGCCAGCACACGCATCACCTCCGACATTTCGACATTTCCGAGATCCTCAGCGACGACGAGGTTCACCAGATTGTCCGTATATGGAAGGCTCCTGCCGTCAAACACTTCGACTGATACATCACCGTATAAACCAAGCGACCGAATGTATCGGCGAGCCTGATCGACCTTCCTGGCATCCTTATCCAGGCCGTGGACCAGATAGCGATCATCGGCAAGCAGACCGGCGGTAAGCTTTCCGTCGGCGCAGCCGATATGGACGATCAGACCGCCTTTGACGCCGGTGGCGTCGAGAATTCGACGGGCCTGCTCATCCTGGGAAGATGTCGCGGCGTCTGCCGCAACGCCGGTCCAGCAGATCGCCATCGCAAGGGCAAACACAACTGCCCCATGGCGCTTATTTCTCACGAATGCTGCAATCATAATATACACTCCTGTTAGCTTCAGCGGTCCGCTCCCAGACACACGACATTTCCATCCACCTGCGATATATACAGCCGCCGGCGCGCCGGCGCCAGACCGTCCAGGACCGGCGGTGCTTCCAACTTGCACTCAAATCTTTTTTTGCCGTCGGCGGTTGCAAAGGCAATAAGCCGCCCTCCCTTTCGGCCCTCGTAAGAAGCCCATGCATCGTCAGGATCCAGCACATCCGGCGCACCGGAAACAAAAAGCGTATCTCCCGCCGCCACCATCGCGCTGACCCGGACAGGGACCGAGACGATCCAGCGGTCTGCAATGCGCTGCTTTGATGTTTTCTTCCTGTTCCCCGCAGGCGGCTTGGGATTGGTAGTCCGCCTCAAGGGCGCGGCAAACAATTGATAGCCCTGCGATCCTGCCTTGAACAGCCCGCCGTTTGTGCTCATCCCGGGCCGGGCTCGAATGCCATAAACCGATTGATCGTCAAACACCAGATACTCCGCACGAGCCTTGCCGTCCACAAACCACCTCGTCCGGCTAAACCACGTATCGTCCAGCAGCCCCGCAGTCGAATGGAGTTGCATTCCGTCCTTGGCCTGCGCTGCCTCGGGCTCGCCGAACAAACGCTGCTGCCGCATGTAGATACCCCCCTGATGTCCCACAAGCACATCCGAGAGCAGCCCGGTGTCCGTTGACTGGTTCCGCCCCGCATCCACTTTCATCGTGTGGGGGCTCTTCAACACCCTGCGACTGATCACCTTGCCCGACTCGACATCCAGGCAGTACGCGATGATACCGCCGTCCAGGAACGAGGACCTCCCCGCGGTGAAGTAGACCTTGCCGTCATCGACCAGCACACTGCCATGCACAGGCCATGCCGATTCCAGTCCGCCGAATGCACCGACAAGCCTCTCTTGCGGCGCTGCGCGGAAACGCCAGATGAGTTGTCCGTCGGATGCCCGCAGGCAGTAAACCCATCCGTCGGTGCAACCGAATACTATCGTTCCTTCAGCGGCGGTGGGCGGAGTGTCGATGCGTCCACCCGCCGTGAAATGCCACAGTGGCTTTCCGTTACCGGCGTCGAGTGCCCAAACTCTGTGCGTTGCCTGTGACGCGACGTATACGCGTCCATCGCAAATGACAAGACCCGTCGGCTCGCCGCCGACCTGCCTTTGCCACAATTTTTTCAACGGAAGGTTTGGTGCAGACGGCGTCGAGCCGCTTCGCCGCATATCATGGCGATAGGTCGGCCATTCGTCCGTGCGGTTGTCTTCGGTACTGTTTTGAGCCGGCGAACCATGCGCAGGTCCCTTGATCAGTTGAGTAGTTGCGGGCATGTCCGCTTTTGCCTGTGCCGGCGCCAGGGCAAGGAAGCCGTTTAGCTTTGAGGTAATATAGCAGTCACATGGGTGCGGACTGGCGTAGATCATCCCGTTGCACGGCATCGGACCCAATCGGCACGTTCCCCTTACCCAGTGATTCAGGTCTGTCCGCCCCGAATCCCAGTCGATGAACTCCAACCCGCGATAGCTGGTTATCATGTATGTCTCGGTCGCCTTGTTTCGATAGCAGCGATGGTGATGCCCGTTGTCGAACGCTTCGTGATTGGACATCTTCTGTTTGAGTTGTCCGGTCCCGGGATCAAGCCCAAGGAGAAAATCGTTCTTGAAATCGTGCACCCACACCAGTCCACGGAGTACAAGCACGTCCGCCGGGTGCCCCCAGCCCCAGGAAGAACACTGCCGGTTCCAAAGCTCCTTGCCCGTATCGGCCGAGAAGACGTGCAGCCTGCCTCGAATCTCGCGCCAGTCAATCTTTCGGTCCGGGTTCAACTGTGCAAAAAATACCAGGCCGTCATTGTAGACCAGGCTGCACATGTCGGTTATTCGTATGTTGTACCTCATCTTGTGTTCCGGAACCTGTGGTCGGTCCACGCGCCACTTTTCGCCGCCATCTTTCAGATCCAGTGCCACAAGCTCTCCGGCATCGACGAAGAATACGGCTCCGTCGCCGGCGACCATGCTCAGATGGCTTATCCGCTCCATCGAACCGGTCTTTGACCTGAGCCCCACGTAGTCGCCCTTCTTCCAGAGCATCCGACCGCTTTCGGCGTCGATTGCAGCGACCCACTTGCCAACCGGCGGATCACCCGCTTGCCCGGCGTCTTTGACCGGCAGGGGCCCCGGCTTCTGCTCCTGCTGGTTGATCGAGAGAATCAACTGTCCGTCGAGGCAAAGAATCTCATCGGTAAATGCCGTCCCCTCGAATGTCCGCAGGACCTTACCAGTGGCGGCGTCAAGCTCGCTGAGCGGAGGATTGAATCCCAAGGTAGCATAAACACGGTCGCCCACTGCCACGAGCCTCTTGGGGATGTGTGTCGGAATCGTAAACCGGCAGGTGTAGTCGGCGCTCCAGGCCTTCCATCCCCAGTCCGGCAGGGGTTTTCGCCACAGTTCAATCCCGTTGAAGGCATCCCGCGCCACGAGCACCCACTTGTCCGGCGAACTGCCGTCCATGCTCGCGGGCGCTTCATCGACAATATAGAAAAGCCGCCCCTGGGCCGAGACGATGGCGGTCACATTCGGTGCGGTGTTGTGGTGCCTGGACCAAAACGGTTTAGCCACCCACTTGAGGTGCCTTGGCGGGCCGACCACCGTGTCGGCGGCCACCGCGTTGCCGTCCGGACCGTGCAGCCAGTGTGTCCACTCATCGATCTCATCGGGCCAGGGCTTGACCTTCTTTGACCATTCACCCCGCTGCTTTATATACGCAACACCATTAGGCACAAGAACGCGCATGACTTCGTCCATTTCGATACCTGCGAGGTCCTCGGAGACGAGCAGATTCACCATGTTCTCAGCAAACGGCAGACGGTTGGCAGACAAGTGATTGACCGACACTTTCCCGTATAATCCCAACGACTGAATGTGCTCGCGCGCCCGATCGACGACGCTTGCGTCTTCATCCAGACCGCAAACCAGATAACGATCATTTGCATGCAGCGCGGCGGTGAGTTTGCCGTCGCCACAGCCGATATGAACGACCAGCCCGCCCTTAACCGCGGTGGCTTTAAGTATCTGCTGCACTTGCGCCGTACCCGTCCGAGCGGGCGCAGTCGCCGGCGTTGATGTGAAAACAATGATTAAGAATGCACACAATTTCCCTGTCTGGATGTTATTCACGATAACCTCCTTCTGCTCAGTTGTTCTTGCCCATGCACACCACGCGACCGTTCACAGTTGAAAGATAGAGTCGTTTCCCGGCGGCGATCATACCGTCGAAGACGGGTTCGTCGGCGAGCTTGTACTGGGCGAGTTTGTCTCCGTTGGCGGCGGACAGTGCCCAGAGCAGCCCGCCCTTTCTCCCCTCGAACGCCGCCATGGGATCGGCCGGGTCCAGCACGTCCGGCGCTCCGGCAACAAAGAGATTGGCGCCAGCAAGCGCCATCGACCGCATACGAATGGGGATCCACTTGTGCCACCGGGGCGGATTCTTGCGGGTAAAACCCATGCCCTTGTCGCGGGCCCATGAACGATAGTCCAACATCGGTTCATTGTCGTTGTCGTCGGCGATGAGGAGGTAACCCCTGGTTGCCGGCGTAAACATCGGGCTGTGAATATTTCGGGCCGGATAAGCATGTACCGCGTAGGTTGTATCTTCGCCGATGACCAGCAGGTGTCCGGCCTTGGGGGCGATGTGACCCATCTGGAATCCCGGCCAGGTCTCCGCGTACATCCAGAACGTGCGGTTGAACCAGGAATCCTCGAGAAACCCGCCCGTCGAGAACAAATGCAGCCCTACATCCTGATCGCCCATATGGCCGCGCCTCACCCCCAGGGCCGCGGCTTTGTCAAAGCCCTTTGCCAGGTACGGATTCTCGGCCACGTACGGTTTACCGGCAATGTCAAGCCCGGTGGTCCGGTCGTCTTCGCGGGGTATGTAGCGGGTCCGCTGCTGCTTCAGGTCGGGTGCAAACTTCATCTGGTTGAGATAGACAAAGCCGCCTTCGGCCACCAATAGATCGGATCGCGTCCCCTGGATATGAAAGGCGGGCAGAAACGGCTCGCCGACGGCGTCGGTGCGCCTGCCCCACAGTGTGTCCAGTCTGCCCGTATGAATAACCTTGCCGGTCCTCGGGTTGAGTGCGTAGAAATAAATCCCACCGTCCAGAAAGCTCGACCGCCCGGCGGTGCAGTAGACCATATCGTTTTGTACGAGGACGCTTCCGTGAACACGCCACGTCGACTCCAATTGCCCGTGCGCCACAATGAGCCGCTCAACCGGGGCGACCCTGGAGCGCCACGCCAATTGGCCGTCGGAGGCCCGGAGACAATACACCCAGCCGTCGGCACAACCGAACATAACGCGACCCTGGTGGATCGTCGGCGCAGAATCGATACGACCATCCGCGGTGAACTGCCATAGTTGACCTCCGTCGTCTGCGCTTAGGGCGTAAACGGTATGCCGGTCTTTGGCGGCGAGGTAGACTCGTCCCGCCACAGCGACGGGTGGCGTCAGCGGTCCGCGCAACTCGACGTCCCAGATTTTTTCCAGTTTGGCGCCAACCTCACAGTCGCTCGCCCCGGTCCGCCGGGCATCGTGGCGGTACATGGGCCAACCATCGCCGCCTGCCTTGGCCTTTGAAGCGTCGATCTTGCCCCAGGCAGGTCCCCGCTGGATACTGTCCGCCCCCGCCGCCGGGCCGATCGCATGCAGTTGGTCGTCCGGGGCGGTTGTAAATGCGTTGAGCCCGCTAAGCATGGCGCCGCTGAAGCAGAAGCACTGATGCGGCGGCGTATAAAGCATCCCGTTGCAGGGCATGACACCGTATCGACACGGGCCGCGAACCCAGTCGTTCTGCGTGTGCTCGCCCCCGGTCAGACTGATAAACTCCGCGCCGCGAAACTGCGTGATGAAAAATCGCTCGGTCGCCTTGCCGCGATAGCAGCGCAGATGGTGGCCGCGGCTCTGGACGTCTGACGGATCAATCATCGTCGTTCGTTCGCCGGTGGCAAGGTCGTATCCGGCGATCCCCCCGCCCTCTGCGTGCCACAAAGTGTTCCGGGCAACGTAAAGGTCGTGCGCCCGCATGGACCCGCCGCCGGTACGGATCGTCCAGCGCGGCTTACCCGTCCCGGCGTCGCGGGCGACTATGCGCGAACCGTCGGTTTCAAAGACACTGTCGCCGTAAATAATAAAGGTCCTGTCGCGAGGTCGCGGCTTCTTTGCCTTGGCCTTTTGGCCCTGCTTTTTCGTGGGCTGCTGGACCTGACGTATGTTGGATGTTCGCCACAGTTCCTCGCCGTCGGCAAGTTTCAGGCAAACGGTTTCGGCCTGGTTGCTGTAGATCACACGGCTGCTGTCGGCGGCCAACGACTGCGATTCAAAACGGGCCGCCGGATGATGCCATTGAACTTCTGCGCTGTCGGCGTCAACGGCGACTATCGATCCGCTCGTCCTGCCGCCGGCCTGTTGAAGCGGCGCAAGACGCAACACAAGAGTCCTTCCAGTCAGGATAATTTCCTGTGTGCCCTCGGTCCCCTCAATTGTTCGCAGCGTCTTGCCTGTCGCCGCATCAATGACCGAAAGTGCGCCTTCGTGGCTAAGCGTCGCATACAGCCGTTCGGCATCGGCGACGATGCGGCGGGGCACACTGGGCGGTCGCCCGCGCATGCTGGCGCCCTTCCACTCGTCGGCCCGCCAGTCAGGCAGCGGTCGTTTCCATAGCAGCACGCCGTTGAAGGCATCCCGCGCAATAAGCATCCAGCGTTCCGGCAGACGCGCATCGGTTACGCCCGGCTGACCCTCGTCGAGGACATAGAAAACCCGCCCCTGCGCCGAGACCATCGCGCAGAAGCTGGAGATAAACTCATGACTGCGGCACCACGCAGGCCCCGCCGTCCACTGAAGACGACGCGGCGGGCCCACGCGCCTATCCCGGGCAACGGCGTTGTTCGAGGCATCGTGCAGGAAATGCGACCATTCGTCTATATCTTCCGGGCGTGGTTTTACCGTCTTTTGCCACCGCTGACCTTTTTTGATGAGGGCGACCCCATTTGGAACAAGCACACGGATTACTTCATCCATCGAAATAGCGCCCGGGTCCTCGGTTACAATCAAATTGACAAGATTCTCCGCGTACGGCAGTTTCGTCCCGACGAGCTTCATCGCCGAAACCGGTCCATAGAGGCCCCGCGATCGAATCTGCGCCCGTGCCTTTTCGA
>SDBS01006344.1_pt1 | contig 11512 bp, 10 predicted proteins | sample 2277091 | NCBI WGS metagenome assembly SDBS01 (sample SAMN10404972, study PRJNA504765) | marine sediment metagenome | isolation source: marine sediment core GS10_PC15, 163 cmbsf | place: Arctic Ocean: Southern Knipovich Ridge | collected 2010 | reverse complement strand
AATTTGGAGAAGACAAAAAAATAATGCTACAGTTCGTCTTTGGAATTCTGCTTCTAACCTGAACCATCAGGTGGCTCCATTAGGTGATGACAGGTGGCTCCATTGGGGTGATGATTGACACATATAATTGTAAGGTCGATCTATTATCTACAGATAAAAACCTAACCTCCGCAATAAAAACCCAATATGATATTATTTTCATGGATGTCTATTCGCCAAACGGAGAATACTTAGACTTTGCACTAAAATATAAAAACAAACACAAATCAAATGCCGCACCTATTATAGTAACAACATCATCTGCTTCTGATGATCAAAGAGAAAAAATCAACGAAGCAGGCATTACAGATATTATCACAAAGCCTGTAAATTATGCCCGCCTAATTGATATCGTTAATTATTATGTATTTCAGACACATTCTGATGACTAGCATATTATTTTATTTCAATCAAAAATGAAAATTACACTTATGAATTAAATTTTAACAAACTCGCCAAATACACAATCACAAACATAACTTTTTACTATCGGGATTTCTTTCAAGACAACCTTTGGTATCTAAATCCACCATCGTCGAATCAAACAAGGCTGATTCACATTTATTTTTGGAGCCTAAGTGTTTGTATTCTGAAGAAGAAACTTTTCTTCCATTAGATCTAGCAATTGCGATATCTTTTGTTTTTCGTTTATCCTGGTGGGCTTTAATGCCTATCGCCCCATTAAAAAATCCTTTTTCAATATGTGTGGATGCTTGCTCTACAGCGGAATCGATAAAAACATTGCAGATAGAATCTGCTAATAGTGATACAGGAGGAAGATTAACTGCAGTAGCTGACGACAGTACTGATGCCGCAATCCCACCTGCGATCTTTGTACCTAATTTAACTCCATCACGAATAGCCGCGCCATCTTTTGTTACCATATCTCCAGGCACAAACTGGTTGATCATATTGATAGGCAAAAGTCCGCTATAAGCTTCTCTTATGAATTTAGTGCGAAATGCTAATGGAGTTGATAAGTACCATCCCCAAATATTCTGTTCTAGAATTCCATGATGTTTGCCCCAGTCCAAGGCGAAATCAGCAGTGGCAATTTGTGCAATGGCTGCACCTAAACTATGACCCATAAAGATAATTTTATATTCTTTCAAATCGAGATCGCAACAAGAAAACATTAAAGAATCCAGAATTTGATTTAAAGAGTCCTTTAAAGCCATATAATAACGACCAAAACCCTCATGAATAGCCATTTTTTTGAAGCAAGTATCACCGATTTGCCGGTCACACAATCTCGGTTGAAAATTAGCTAATTCATCAGTGGTTTTTGCATCTGTCCTAAAATTTGTTGTCCAATCTGCATCACTTCTCGAACCATGGAAGACAATTGCAAGTATTTTTTTCTCCTTATGAAGAGCGACAAAACCAGGTATATTTTCTTTTTGTTCACTCCAACTTACATCTAGAAAAGGACCAATCACATTCAAGAGCACTTTATCTTCCAAGGTTGATTCCCCAACAGCGCTTAACCCCATAAATGGTTCTATATGCCAACCTTTTTGTACTTGTTGCCAACCTTTTTGTACTTGATAACCCTTTTGTACAATCATTACCCCTGTTTTTGAAGCTGGCGTTAGTTCGTTATCTAAAATTAGTTCTTCACATAAAGGGAGGCATGCATATAAAGGGACAAATTCATTTGAATTTAGGTCTTCAATGGTGGCATTAGCACGCTTCTCAATTTCTAAAATATGTTCATACTTTTCATTTTGGCGCTCCTCAGCTGGAGACATATAATTCACCATATCATAGGATAGCTCTATAAGTTTAAGTAAATCTCCTTTGTTTTTGTCAAAAATAGGATTAATCTCATCCTGCAGAATTAAAGTTGATTTCTCTTCCAATGCATAATAGATAGATCGTTCAGCTACAGCCTTCAAGCTTTCAGCAATATCCTGTATTTCAAACTCAATTTCTTCCTGCTCCTTTTGTAAACGCACATCTTCCTTTTCCAAAACTTTCTTCTCCTTCTGAAGCTTCGTTGCTTCCTTCTTCTGACGTTTAATTTTTTTCTGTTCCTTTTGTAAACGTACTCTCTCCTTTTGAAGCCTTTCTTCTTTTTTCTTCTGACGCTTAATGTCTTCTTCCTTATCTAATTTTTGACGAACTTTCAAATATAAGTTTCCAACATCTTTAGAAAAAGTGGGGCTTGATTTCAGGTAATCAACTTGAATGGCTTTTAGTCCTTTTAGTGAGAGCTCAATAACACTTCTATCTATATTGGTTTCAAAGGCATCATCATAAGTTGTTCTTAAAACCGACAAAACGAGAGATCCATCTTTAAAACCTCTAACTGAAAATGTCCACGTCCATGGAATATAAAGCTGGCATTTTTCGCCAATTTCAATAAATTTCCTACTATGTTCATATTCACTAATTAACTTTAAATTATTTACTAATGTTTCGTTTGTCATCATATTCGATTCACCTAATACCGTTGTTTTTCAAGCGCTTGTATTTTTAGCACTACACTAACAGAGCTATAAGATACTGGACTAATTAGCATTTAAAGCCAAATTAAAAATATTTGGTTAGAAACACACACACTGGAACAAACTTATCATCTAGAGCTCATGAATATTTTCTAGCAACGTATTATATAGTGTACAAACGCTTTTAAGCAATAAAATTATTGAACAACACTCTGTCGCCAAACGCGAGAAACTAATGCGATTGAAATAATTTTTGCATTTATAATGACGGGATACTCAGACTGCATTTTTTCATTCGTCGAAAATAATTTAATGTTATCTTTTGCTTTTTCAAACTTAACTCTACGCACGATAGTACGGTTATTGGCCAAAGTTATTATACAGATTTTATTGTTTAAAATACTCATATCATCATAAAATGACAAATTTCCAGCAACATAATCGCCTGAATAAAAATGAGGCTCCATTGCAACATCTTCAATTCGTACGAACACAGGCTTGTCAGTATGTTTACAAAAATATTGAATTTCATTTTCGATTTGCTGATCAATATAAATTTCATGTACTTTTTCTGAAGCTTTCGGATAAAAGCCCTCAGTAAATTCAGGCGAGCTCCCTCCGCCATCCAGCAACCATTTTGCATCACAATTGAGATTACAACTTTTAATCGCCTTAACAATTTTGTGAGCACCTTTGATACTTAAGCCTTTTCCTCTACCCGCCTCCCATTGGCGAATAGTTGATTCACCAACAATACAAAGGTCGGCAAATTCAACAATCGTCAAACCTGACATCTGACGAAGAACTCGCAATCTTTTGCCTCGATCCATCTCATTATTGCTCAAAATAAGACCTCTTCTGCTAAAAAATATCCAAATTAGCGTTTTTTATCTTGCTAAAGCGCTAATAACCGCTATTATTGCCTTGTGTGATCAATTATTAGCGGTTATTAACGTATTACAAGAAAATTGTAACACCAAATCGCTAAAAGTGAAAAACACAATGCTCGACTGAGGTGATAATAAAAATCCTACCTATGAAACCTCTGGCGTCAAAAAATAATAAAAATAGCATTATAAATAAATGGATCGTGCGCGTCTAAATTAGACGCAAAGGGAGATATGCTATGAAGCCATTGCTTGATGAGAAAACAATTGAGTTAGTTGAAGCAATTTATAACAAAAACATCAACCAACTTAATAATGCAATTTTAGGTGGCGCAAACATCAATACATTTGTTGATAATAATAAACTGACACCTCTACATTACGCAGTCATTCTCAATTTTTGTGAAGGCGTTCGTATGCTGGTTGAAGCTGGCGCTAATATTATTGCAAGAACAGGCGTCAACACAAGACATCAAACTCCAAAAAGTATCGCCCAATTATTTGAATATTACAAGTTGGAACAATTGCTTGATAAGTACTTACTCCAACATAAAAAAATAATTCAAAAAAACCAACAAAACTGTTAACAAATTAAAAGGAGATTTTTTTATGCTAGTTGTTACAAGAAAACTAAACCAGACACTAATTATTAATGATGATATCGAGATCATTATTTTAAACACAACCGGAAACAAGGTGCGTCTTGGTATTAATGCCCCGAATAATATAAAAATTTATCGAAAAGAATTATACGAGAAGATTTTTGGAACTGATGCTGAAGGAGAAACTAATGAGTAAAAACTTAGATTTTAAAGTTGCACCTAAATTATTAGAACTTGCTTATCAAGGTGATGTCGATGCATTTCTTGCAATCGCTAAAAAAGCTCATCATGAACAACGTTTTGGCTTAGCAACAAACTTTTATCGATTGGCAAATGAAGCGCTTGAGAAGAATTGCCATCGACATAGTGCAGCTTGAAAGGGACAGACCTGACGTGTTGTAACAAGACAATTTGTGATAAAACAAAGAGTTATGAAAAACTAGCCGGGTCTGACACTTGTAAGCTAGTGTAACTCGTCATAAACCCGTTTTGCCAAAGCACGGCTCACGCCTTGCACTTTGGACAATTCTTCTATACTTGCTTTTAAAATCCCTTGTAGCCCACCAAAATGCTTCAATAAACTTGAACGACGTGCGGCTCCCACGCCTTCAATACTTTCTAATACTGATCTTCGCCGTATTTTTTCGCGGCGTTTTCGGTGGCCTGAAATTGCAAACCGATGCGCTTCATCTCTAACATATTGAATCAAGTGTAACGCAGGTGAATCAAACGCTAAGAGTATTGGCGTTCCGCATCCTGATAAATAAATTTTTTCTAACCCCGGCTTACGACCTTCTCCTTTTGCAACACCAATTAATTGAATGTTTTGTATTGACAATTCTTTTAATACTTTTTCAGCTTGATTCAATTGGGTTTTTCCACCATCAATAATAACTAAATCAGGCATCTTATCCTCATCATGCTTTGCTTTAGCAAAACGTCGCGTTAATACTTGGTGCATCGCAGCAACATCATCACCGCCAACAATACCTGTAATATTAAATTGACGATAATCTTGGTTGTAAGAACCTTCCTGATTGAAAACAACACATGAGGCGACGGTTGCTTCGCCCATTGTATGACTCACATCAAAGCACTCTATTCGTTTAAATTTTTTGCTGGAATTTAAGGCCTTTTGAAGTGCAGAAAGCTGTTGACGCACGGATGAAACTTTTAACAAATGCGCTTGTAATGCTTCTTTTGCACTTAACTTCGCCATTGTCATCCACTTTAACAAAAAGCCTCGCTTAGGAACTTTTAGTTTTATTTTTTTGTTTATTTCTGCGCTAATTGCATTTTCTAGTAACTCACCATCTTTAATTTTTGATGACAATAATATTTCCTGGGGTATTTCAGATTGATGATCCAAGTAGTATTGCGTTATAAAATCAGACAACAACTCTTCACAAGAGTTTTCTGTTGATAATTTTGCAAAAAAACTTTTATTACCAATCGTATTGCCTTGGCGAATCATTAACACATAAATACATGCGATATCATTTTTTTTCTCAACAACCAAAACATCAACATCCCCTTTGTCAGTCGTCACACATTGCTTTGATTGAATTTCCCTTAAGCCATAGATTTGATCACGATATTTAGCGGCCACTTCATAGGCTTGATTTTCTGATGTTTTTTCCATCTTCTTTTCTAAAACTGTTACTAATTGATCGCTCTTTCCTGACAAGAATAAAATCGCATGCTTCACATCTTGATTATATTCTTTCTCATTTATGTAGTTGACACACGGCGCTGAGCAACGATTAATTTGATATTGAAGACAAGGCCGTGAACGCGAATTAAAAAAGGTATCTTTGCAATGACGAAGCTTAAAAAACTTTTGAAGAAAATCAATCACCTCTCGAACGATCGTTGATTGAGGATATGGGCCAAAACAATGGCCTTTAATTTTTTGCCGACTACGCTGTCGCATCAAGCGTGGATATTTATGATCTGATAAGATAATATAAGTATAGCTTTTATCATCTCTAAAAATAATATTATAACGAGGCCGATACTTTTTTATTAAATTATACTCTAAAAGCAAAGCTTCATGCTCTGTTTGAGTAATGATAACCTCAACATGCGCGACTTTTTTAATCAGCGCTAACGTCTTTGGGTGCAGCGTTTGCTTTTGGAAATAACTTGCTAATCGCTTTTTCAGATTGAGGGCTTTACCGATATATATCACCACACCATCTTGATTAAACATTTGATAAACACCAGGTCGCGTGGTGAGATTTTTTAGAAATGTTTTAGGATCAAAAGTAACCGAAGAATCTGGAAGAAAAACTTTAGGTTGTTGGCGGTCTTTCAAAGTCATTGCATATACCCATTAGTTTGGAACATGATGGGCATAATTCTATATGTTTTCAATCATACCATGCTGCAATGCCAAATGTGTTAATTCAACATCACTTTTCACGCCCAATTTTTCAAACAATCGATATCGATATGTATTAACTGTTTTTGGACTTAAATGCAAAATCTCAGCAATTTCTTGTGGTTTTTTCCCGCGAGTAATCATTAACATAACTTGCAATTCTCGTTCAGATAAATGCTCAAAAGTAGTCTTTGTGTCAGTGGAATAACGTTTTAAGGCAAGTTTTTGCGCAATCCCAGGGCTAATATAACGCTGACCTACAGCAACTGCTTTAATCGCTCGAATCATTTCCTCTGTGGTGCTATCTTTTGTAATATATCCAGCGGCACCTTCCTCGAGTAAACGAGTTGGGAAAATATCACTTTCGCAGACAGTTAACGCTAAAACCCTAACATCTGGGTTTGCGCGAAGAATTTTACGCGATGCTTCCATACCGCCCATCCCAGGCATCTGCAAATCCATTAAAACAACATCAGGCTCATTTTCTCGAGTAAGCCGGATTGCATCTTCTCCATTTGAAGCTTCAGCAATCACATGGATTCCACTGACTTCATCCAAAATACTAGCTATGCCTTTTCGAATTAATTGATGATCATCAACGATAAGGACCTTAATTGTCTTATGGTGAGAACGCAAGTCCCCTGGATTTTTTGTAGCCAATTGATGGTACTCCCCTGTTTTTTAATTTTGCATAACATCTAACATTTTGGCGGAGAGGGAGGGATTCGAACCCCCGGAGCCCTTGCGAGCTCAGCGGTTTTCAAGACCGCCGCATTCAACCACTCTGCCACCTCTCCAATAATTTCTAAGGGGGGTTCTCACTCCCTACGGTCGGGATTGCGCTTCGCTATCCATGCTTCACGCCATTCAGGTCCCAGCCCTTAAGCATACTAAAATTTTCCATGTCGTCAATGAATTTCCTACAAGTTTGTAAGAAAACACCTTGAAGAAAGCTAATCTTGTCACCATATTAGATATGTCATATAATCGAGTGCAAATTAGATTACAAAGAGAGGCAAATAAAATGTTTAGCAACCAAACCAGGGTAATTAATTCTTCAACTGTTGTTTCGAGCGCCATTCAAGTGCTACGAAAGACCTACTTACTATTGAGCGCAACGTTGATTTTTAGTGCACTATTAGCCATTTGGGCAATGACAAACAACATCGTCATTAGTCCTTTTGTCGTTATTATTGGCTATCTTGGTCTGCTTTTTTTAACAACCAAATTACGTAATAGCCCTTGGGGCATTGTGTCGGTTTTTGCTTTAACCGGCTTGCTTGGCTTATCGCTCGGCCCTATTTTAAATTTTTATATTAAAGGTTTCAGTAATGGCGGCCAATTAGTCACAATGGCACTGGGATCAACAGGCGTAATATTCCTTTCTCTGTCTGCCTATGCAATCACGAGTAAGAAAAATTTCAGCTATCTTGGCGGATTTATTTTTGCTGGAATCACAATTGCTTTCATTGTCGGACTTGTTAATATCTTTTTAAATATCCCAACATTACAATTACTCGTATCAGGTGCCTTTGCTCTGCTTTGCTGTGGCTTAATCCTATTTCAAACCAGCGCGATCATTAACGGCGGCGAACGAAATTATATTATGGCGACAATTACTTTATACATTGCGATTTTCAACATATTTCTAGCATTACTGCAAATCTTTGGTGCATTTGGTGGGAGTAGGAGTTAATTCCGTTAATCATTTTGGCAAAACACTTGTTAAATTGTCATGTTGTTTGCAACGTAATCTTTTTTGAGATCAAAATGCTCCTGTTTATAATCCGGTCTTTCCTGTAATAAACGCATAATCACCGCATCATTCTTTCGACGTGCAACAATGTCGAAATATTCATCAGGCAGCGCCAAGCTTTGACTAAGAACCAAATGTTCTAAAATAGCCACTATCCAACTTCCTGTAATGTTATCATTATCATCTTGCGAAGAAACAGGCGACGTAATTAAATCTTTTTCTACATTAATTTCAGGGAAAACTGTTTGTATCACATTTTTTATGACAATCGGGACATTTCCCGCACTCATTGGATTAAAATATCCTATTCTAGGTTTGTTTAAATGATCCAAATCAAAATGAATATATAACGCAACCCAATGCAAGTTGCTCTTTCCAATGCGCGTATTAAAATAAATAGGCAAGATAAAATTTTCACAGGGCGTTTTTTTCTGTGTTTGCGAACCAGCAACAATTGTTTGTAATAATTGTTCATCCAATGACTCAGAAAACAGCCCTTTAAAGTCTTTCTTAAAAGCGCATATTGGTTGACATATTTGAACGTTATATTTTCCAACATAATGTTCGAGTAATAACATCAGCTGTTCGCTTGTATATTCTTGAGGTTGTTTTGCACCACTTGTATCTTGAGCAGACCGATGAAAGAAAGCGGCATTACTATCGCTTACATCTTCTTGTTTATCTGGCACTGATAAATTCTCTGTTACTGCTGATTTATCTGACAACTGTTTAAAGGCAGCCAATTGTTCTTTTAAACGCAAAATTTTATCTTGGTATGGACGCACTAAAGCTGCTTTTTTAAGGGCTCTGATTTCATGACTAAGCCGAGCATTCCCCATTTTCTCTGTATATTTTAATACGGTTTCATTTGCTGTATTCAACATGTGAATATTTGCGCCATGATTAGCAAAAAATTCTAATAGCATAGAATCATCATGATCTACCGCTGCATGTAAAGGCGTATTGCCATTGTGATCAACTGTATCTAAGGTCGCACCAATTTTTAAACACGCAGAGACCATATTCTGATCATGGTTGCTTATTGCAGCAAAAAGTTGTTCATTATAATCCGCCAGGTTCCAATTCAACGCAACGGCGATACTTTTTGCGTTCTCAGTTTTCTGAAGTCTAACGGCTTCTTTGAAAAGCGAAATACCATTATCACCTGTAGCAATAATTTGTTGTTGAAATTCTGCCACACTTAAAGCGGTCAAAATAACTTGCAATGATTCAATTGAACCAAAACACAATATAAAATATAACAGTGTCTTTGACTCGCCATCAATATCACAAAATGAATCCAGCAACAACCTTCGATCTAAATCAACCAACCGTTTTAATTCTTTTTGACCATCGATACGTACTGCTGTTAAACACGCTTCACTTCTGCTTTTCGGAAAATAAACTTCACCGCTCGTTAATAATTTCGGATAGGTTTCATGTAGTGCAACAATCGTACGCTTTATCGCCTTACTGGGAATTAATATTTTTTGATCCAGCTTTTCATTTGTACGGGGGCTTGTGTCATGATTTTTTAACCATTCTTCAATTGCTTCACGCTCATAAGTTTCGCCATCTAATGTCATCACGGGATCATCCATGACTAACTGTGTAATAACACAGCGACATTCATTTTGTACCTCAAACTTACCAGAATGTATATCAACTGATTCAGCTTGTCCGGAAACACTGTCATGACAATTTGAGTTAAGCAAAAAATGACGTGAATTTTTCTCGGTCTGAGCCTGAATTTGAACCAGAAAATGATCGCTAATTGAATTATTGTCAAGATCTACGGATACAATTCTTTGGTTTATTTGCAACATAGCTAAAAGCAATTTTGTTCCAAGCTCAGTAATACCATTGTTTTGCAAAACTAACGTTGTGATGCTCCGGTTTTTAATCAGCATCTTTGTGAACGCTTGAACAGCAGCATCACCCAATGGTAAATTCGATAAATCACAGCTTGTAACAGATGAGTTTTTTTCTAATGCATTAAATAAAACACTAAGATGATTATAGTTAATTCGCAAATGAACAAGCGTATCGTAAAGAATAAGCTCATTTTGATTGGAGCCAAGAATACGCCCATCTGGTAAGGTTAATTTTATTAAATGAGCACTGTTAAGCGCGTTTTGTCCAATACAAGAGCATAAATCATAATATTCCCTCGCATCTACGGGCAGTAATTTAGCAAAACCCACCGGCTTATCCGTCTCGTCAAGAGATATGTGCCCTTCAGAAGCGAGGGTCCCTTCAGAAGATTTTAGTAATTTTCCATCTTGGTCGAATAAATATGCCCTATAAAGCCAATAACTAGAGTTATTATAGGACGATTCAATGTATATCTTATCGCTAGACAAATATTCTACATGGGGCGAATCACCGCCACCTATGTTAATTACGTTTTGGCCTATCTTTATAGATGTTGTAGAAGAGTCAATATCACCAATCCTATTTCTCTTAACATTCGTGCTAAGAAAAACTGGATTGCCATTATCACAAAGACCATAAAAACCACAACTGTAGTCTGAACCATAACTAGTATAGCCGATCGAATTAATACCATCAGCGCTTAAGACCTCATTTGATGCACGATATTTATACTTACCATGAATGTTGTCATAGGCTCTGTATTTGTTTTCAACCATTAGAAATTGATCTGAATAACCGATACTACCATTCAATGTTTTTAATATTTCAGCATCATTGCTTGAAATAATGTACGTTAGATTATTGCTTCCCAGACCCGACTCTGGAGATTGAACACCACGCTTTGTGTAACCGATCGCAAAATTTCCAGCAGCCAACTTGACAATGCTCTTGACTGTAAAGTCTTTTGCAATTTCTTCAGATGGAAAATCTTGACTCGTTTCTGTATTGACATCCCATTGCTTAATGACACCATCACTATCGATAGTGAAAACCCGGTTATTTTTACTTAGAAGAGGAAAAGGAGTAATCCAATGACCATCACCGCCCTTCCAGGCATATTGAACATTTTTTAAGTCCAATTTTATTAATGTATTTTGATGTATTTGGTTTGCAAGTTGATCAAGAAAATTATCTAACATATTATCCCCTTAAAAAAAGTGTAAGTTATAAAACGACAACTGCTTTGGTCGTTAATTGAGCGCGAGTGGCTGCAATGGCTTGGATTATAGTCCCTCAAAAAAATTTAGATATAAAAAATTTGCCAAATGAAATGATGCCTTGCAAAATATATTACGTCAAAAACCAACTCAAGCCATCAAGCATCTAGGAACAAACATAACCATTTGAATAATGGAAAAGCTTGCAAAACCAACCTTTGATTAAAATCGTCAATTATACCTAAACTCAAGCAAACGTCTTACTATTCCAGCCCCAGTCGCTCTTGGAAAGATCAAAAAAGT
>SDBS01006342.1_pt1 | contig 11512 bp, 10 predicted proteins | sample 2277091 | NCBI WGS metagenome assembly SDBS01 (sample SAMN10404972, study PRJNA504765) | marine sediment metagenome | isolation source: marine sediment core GS10_PC15, 163 cmbsf | place: Arctic Ocean: Southern Knipovich Ridge | collected 2010 | reverse complement strand
GGCGGCCATACCCATGGCCCAATCTTCAAATGGATCCCATAAACCATCCAGGAGCAGCGCATCGGTTAGTTCTTGATGGCCATAGCGTAGTTCTCCACCCCTGGCTCGTACCAGGAATGGTGCGTTGCTCATGCTCTCCATTCCACCCGCGACGAATAGGTCTCCATCACCTGCCTTGATAGCCTGTGACGCAAACATCCCCGTCTTCAATCCTGATCCGCAAACCTTGTTTACTGTCGTGGCTCCCACGGTCGGTGGTATGCCCGCGAATATCGATGCCTGTCGAGCAGGCGCTTGCCCGAGACCGGCCGAGACTACGTTACCCATCAACACTTCGTCGATTTCATCCGTAGGGCCCAAACCCGCACGATCGAGAGCGGCTTTGATTACAGCCGCGCCCAATTCTATGGCCGAGAGTTTGCTCAGCGCTCCCTGGAATCGTCCCATCGGAGTCCTCGCTGCACTCAGAATAAGCGCATCTCTTGAATTTTTATCCTCTGTCATGGTTGTCCTCGTGGGAGTTTGGTTGAGTGGTGTGCCTCGCGGAGTAGAATCCTCAGATGATTATGGGAAAAAGCCAGAACACTCTGTCGCTCGCCGCAGGGATGAATGGCAAGCGGGAGGTGGGGTTGGTAACCCCCATCAAGGCTTTTCCCTTGGAAGATGCCCGCGGATCGCTGCGAGGTGCTTTACTTTGTTGATTCTTCATTGGTCCAGAGGTTGCGAAGAAGACGATACGTCTCTTCAAGGTTTTCGGGGATGACTCGTGTGTCTGCCGTCGTAGCCATGAAATTCGTGTCACCTCGCCAGCGAGGGACAATATGGAGGTGTACGTGCTCTTCAATCCCGGCTCCTGCAGCCTCCCCGATGTTTGAGCCGATGTTGAAGCCATCGACATTATAGGCTCTCCGCAGAACAACCAGCGCTTGCTGTGTGAGCAGCATCAGCTCCGTGAGGATCTCACTGGAGAGGGTCTCGAGGGTATCGATGTGTGTGTAGGGGACGACCATGAGATGACCGTTGGAATAAGGGTAGCGGTTCAGGACGACAAAGGCATGCTTGCCGCGGTGCAGGATGAGGTTTTCCGGGCCGTCCTGTTGTTCCACGAGGGTGCAAAACAGGCAGCCGTCCTCTTGTGTGTCTTCCAGGATGTATTTCATGCGCCAGGGTGCCCAAAGAAGCTTCATATCTGAATGCATCGATTGTAGCAGAGAATAGCCTGTGCTGAAAACTTAGCTGGCACACATCATGCACACAGGGGTAGAATGAATCCATGTTATCCGAAGTGCGCCTGCGAAAATCGCTCCCGGTATCAGGTCTGGGTCAACCATTCCGTTATGTAGAAAGTGTCGGTTCCACCAATGATCTGGCGGCATCCCTTGCAAGTGAAGGAGCGACCCACGGCACACTCGTCATAGCGGATTCGCAAATGGCCGGGAGAGGCAGGGCAGGAAAGAGATGGATTACACCAAAGCGGAGTGCGCTTGCATTCAGCTTGGTGATACGCCCTGGGTCGATGACGACTGAAGAACTTGGCGGGCTTGTGGTCTTAGGCGCGCTTGGGGTCGTAGAAGCGCTGAAGAGTCTTGCAATTGAGCCAGAGATTAAGTGGCCAAATGATGTCATTGTCGCTGGAAAAAAGATCGCCGGTGTATTGGTGGAAGCCTCCTGGCTGGGTGATGAACTGGAATACGCCATTCTGGGGATCGGAGTGAACATTCACCCCGAATCGGTTCCGAAGAGCGAGGATTTGGACTTCCCGGCTACGTGTGTTGATGAAGAAGCCGGTGCTCACTGTGATCGGACTGAAACTCTCACCGCGATTTTAGAGAGTATCGGGAGTTGGCTGCCCCTGGTTGGATCGGATGAAATGGTCCGGGAATGGGAAAAGAATCTTGCTTATCGTGATTGTATCGTGACGCTGGAGGGACCCGGATTGAACTTCACCGGGGAAATAGCTGGGTTGTCGCCAGAAGGACAATTGCGGATAAAGTTAGAGGATGAAAAGGTGATATCAGTCCGTGGGGGAGAGGTTCACCTCATGCCTATTGACAGCGGTTTGAACTGAGCTAAACTTTGCCTGATCTGCTCGCCACCGTTCGCTGGGCTGAGGATCGAGCGAGAGGGTTTCTGGAGGTCGATGATGTTCGATGATTTGCGTGAAATGACCGATGGCAGCTCGATGTTTGATGAGCCTGTGGAAAGTCCGTTCAGCATCGAGGAAGAGCGCTATACCGGCGGTAGTGGTGGAAATTTCCTCGGCATGACTCCGGGACAGCGTTTCTTCATCTCTTTGCTGCTCCTGGGCACTGTCATTGTGCTGGGCATGATGTGCTTGATGGTCACCCAGAGGGTTATGTTCTTCTAAGCTACTCCATGTCCATCGTAATAGAGAAAAAGGGCGTAGATCGTACGCCCTTTTTAAATTTATGAGGATGATGCGCCTTGATGAGAGCCGGAGGATGTGCTCAGTGTCCGGCAATTTCACCGTCCGAATCTTATGGTGTGAGGATCATGCGTGATTCAACCGCAGCTTCTACCTGCCCACGTGTCCACAGCATGGGATGGTACTCGATGTTCCGCCACGGATCGATCATGTCGTCATAATGTTTGTGGAACGTGTTGCCACTCTGCCCTGTGGTGTGCATCGACTGCGAGTTCTCAAAATACTGCAGATCGACAACCTGCCGGTAGGAGGGCAGACTGACAAGACTGAAGGGCTCATTCATGTTATAAGACGTGGCGTTCACTGCTCCTGCAGTGCCGTCGGTTTCAACAGGTCCCCGATTGAGCAGCCATTCGATCGGTGGTATGCCGCTCTTTCCCAAGGTTTGGTTCTCAAACGTTGCAGTATGGAGGTCACCCCAGCGCCATTTTGAGGCGTTGCTTCCCAGGGCATCGTCGAGGTATTCGAGACTGTCAGCGAGTGCTATGAGCAGGATTTCCTCCTGACTCTCGACTTCCTCCGTTCGGATGTCGTCGAACCATTCGATAGAACCTTTCTCCAGAAGCCGGGTCAGCGCTACGCCCAAATCCCATCGTATCTTTGAGACTAATTGTTCTCCGAGCTCGTCTGCGAATACTTGCTCAACCATGCTCAACTTTAGAGTTTCAAATAGGGCGGCTTGAGCGCTATCCCTGTGCATGTCCCCATCCCATACCCGCAACATGTCAAGCGCCTGCGCTTGCGCAGGGTCATCGGGAGAAATTTGAAGGATGTAGGGCAGGATGTCCAGTGCGGCGACCGAGATACTATCCCCCTGCATACGCTGCATGTCTTCGAATGAGAGCAAGTCATCCCCTTCGATCATTTCAATGATGCGGCGTGCGCGATAGCCGGGATCCCAATCCATGGAAATGAAGTACGGGTATTCATCTCCCACGACTGCATGATTTGCCGTGACGATGTACCCCTCCGGCGGATTAAAAGAGCGTGGAAGCTCTTCAAAAGATATGAAGTCTATCCATTCGTAGTCTCCGGTCCAACCCGGCACCGGGAGTGAGCCATCGCCTCTGCGGCGGATGGGGATGAGACCTGGAGATTGATATCCAATATTGCCCTCTCGATCCGCGTAGAGCATGTTCTGACTCGGGACATTCCAATCGCGGGTGGCTACCCGGAACTCATCCCAGTTCTGAGCTTTACTCAGGAGCAGTAGGCTGTTGAAGATCCTGCCTGGTTCGAGCGCAGTCCATTTCAGGGCAAGGGGCTCCCAACCAAAAGCCCATTCTTCCTCACTCCCACCGACGATATCGTTGATGATGGGCCCATGCCGGGTGGATCTCGAGAAAACCACGACGGGTTCATCCTCGCCTGCCACAATGATCTCTTCCCTCACGATTTCCATGTCCTCCCACTTCCCTAAGTATTCGTACTGATCGGGATTCTCTGGGTTGATCTTTTCGACAAAGAGATCTTGTACATCTGGTCCGAGATTGGTGAGACCCCAGGCGATGTTATCGTTGTGGCCGATGATGACAGCGGGAGCTGATGGAAATGTCACGCCGGTGACGTTGTATGGGCAATCTGGACCTACAGGGTCACAATGCAATCCGATTTCATACCAGATGGAAGGCATTTGGATGCCAAGGTGAGGATCATTGGCCAATAATGGGGTGCCGCTCTCCGTCCGTGTGCCGGAGATCGCCCAGCTGTTGCTGCCGATGTTTTGCCCGCTCCCAAAATAATCCGAGTTGAAAGGATCGGCCGGCACCGCCTGCAGTGAAGCCGAGTTAATGGGGTGGGGGACGATGACAGGATAGCCTTCACCATAGGGGGGCATGAGCGTTTCAAGACCTGAGACGCCGACCCGAGCAACAATGTGGGCTCTGGCGAGTTCACTATTCATGTTCCCACCGAGGTTCCAGGCCATAAACTTCGCCCAGGTCATTGAGTTTATGAGCGTCCAGGGTTCAGGTTCGTAATCCACGCCGTTCAGCCGCAAGAGCTGAAATTCGATGCTTTTGCCATCGGGGTGGATTTTCAAGAAGGCATTCACGCCCTCCCCATAGGCTTCGAACACACTGCGTACTTCCGGGTCCATCAGTTCGATCTCTTCTTCTGCTGTTCTGTGCCAGCCAATCGTTCGAACAAACTTATCCGTCTCGAGGCCGGATGCTCCCAGAATTTCTGATAATCGACCCGTTCCAATCCTGCGCCAGAACTCCATCTGCCAGAACCGATCTTGAGCCTCGACGAATCCCTGAGCCATGAATAGATCATGTGGATTTTGTGCATAAATGTGGGGGATGCCATAGGAATCCCTCAGCACTTCGACGCGCGCCTGCAAACCCGGGAGCTGCAATTCTCCATCGGTTTTTGGGAATTGCGCACGAACGCTTATTGCCCCTACGATGAGGACGAATCCCAGCACAACGGCAACCAGGATGAGTAGAAATCTCCAGAATGACATACTGAACTCCTTGGGAAACGGATAATGCGTATGTGTTTTCTAGCATCGAAGCTGTCCGGAGTCAAATTTGATCAAGGAATAAGCGATACCTTGAGCCCATAGCATTTTTCGCAATTCTCATCTAACCTCAGGTATGTATAATGTGGAAGATCCAACTCTTGGGATACCCTGTTTGATGGAACGATACGGATCCTGCCGCGGTATACGTGTTGGCTGCAAGGATAAGATATTGGAAGGACGCCGTGTCATCACGGTGGGATGCTTGAAAGAAATTACACGGGACTTGGATGAGAAGAATGAGGGATGACCTGAGGTCATGAAACCACGGACCATCGCCGCGTTGATTCTGGCATCCGTTAGTTTTTGTATCGGTCTATACTCTGTCGTGATGGGTGATCGTACGACGGCTTCTCCCGGTTCATCTCTCATCAGCCTTTTCCAAGGTGACGGCATCAGTTCCTGGCTTTCGGGGTTTGAGGACGAACGAACGACCATCCTGGTGCTTGGCGTCGATCGCTTTGATCGACCCGATCCTGTTCTGCAGGCTGTGTGGATCATCACCCTCCATCCAACAGAGAAGGAAGTCCTGTTCTCTGGAGTTCCCACAGACCTAGCCCTGGATGATGCCGGGGTTGTCCGATTAAGTTCTTTTTTCGCCTGGAACTCTGAATCAGGTGTGACGCCGCCGTTCATCGAAGCTCTTGAGAGAGCGTTACGAATACAAGTCGATACCATCGCGGTCCTGGATGAGGGCGGCTTCGCCGCACTCGTCGATTATCTCGGGGGTTTACCGGTCGAAGGCGGGCTGTTGAATGGGGATCAGGTAATCGCGCTCCACACTGTCTTCCAAGATGACCCGGTTGGACTCGTTCGACTGCAGGCAAGTGTGCTTGAAAATATCGAACCTCAGATTCGAAAGCTAGGGGCGGCGCCTTATTTAGAACCTCTACTCGCCTTGATCCCGGAACATGCACAGCTCTCGGAGCACACGGCGCAGTTTGTGCTCAGCATCTCTCATCTGCTCCCGCTGGAAGAGGAGCAGGTGCGCGTCGAAGTCATCCTCTCTCCAGTCCCCTAATCCCAATCTGGGATATCTTAGCCACTGAGATCAGCCGCGATGGCCGCGCACACTACATATCTTATGTAAAGCACCATGAGATCCGTTCTGTTAAGATTGAGGCTGGCGTAGGACCCTGTGTAAGAGTTGAAGATTTGAGCACTTTTTTGCTGTAAATCACCTATTTTCATGCCCTGGAGAGTGTGTTTCTTGGGTCGCTGCGGTATAATTAACCAACACTCCGCCGAAGGCGGTTTTTCTACTCTTTAAATCGATTGCGAGAACAGAATCCATGGAAATCGGTGCCGTTCGCCAGGTTGACATAGACGATCAAATGCGGGATGCATACCTCGATTACGCTATGAGCGTAATCGTCGCTCGCGCCCTTCCTGATGCCCGTGACGGTTTGAAACCCGTGCATCGACGCATCCTATTTGCGATGCACGAGATGGGCATACGGCCAAATTCTTCCTTCCGAAAATCCGCCCGAATTGTGGGTGAGGTCCTTGGGAAATTTCATCCCCACAGCGATACTGCTGTATATGACTCCATGGCAAGAATGGCGCAGGGTTTCTCTATGCGCTACCTTCTGGTGGATGGTCAAGGGAATTTCGGTTCGATCGACGGGGACCCGCCAGCGGCAATGCGCTACACCGAAGCACGTATGGGCGCGTTGGCGTCAGAGCTGCTCGTGGATATCGAGAAGGAGACGGTGGATTTTATCGATAACTTCGATGGCTCCCTTACTGAACCTACGGTTCTCCCCGCCCGGCTGCCGAATCTACTCCTGAATGGTTCCTCCGGTATCGCGGTAGGGATGGCAACGAACATCCCCCCGCATAACCTCAACGAATTGTCTGCTGCAATCACACACATGGTTGAAAACTATGATCGCCTTGACGATATCGGGTTTGATGAACTCATGGGTTTTATCCAGGGACCCGATTTTCCGACAGGCGGGATTATCGTCGGCTCGGAGGGGATCAAACAAGCCTACAGCACGGGAAAAGGACGTTTGGTTGTGCGAGGGCTGGCGCACATCGAGGAGATGGGATCCAATCGACACCGTATTGTGGTTACCGAGATACCTTATCAGGTCAATAAATCCGTCCTAATCGCGCGCATCGCTGAATTGGTTCGAGGAGGACGCTTGAGTGATATCTCCGATCTTCGCGACGAATCAGATCGGACAGGGCTTAGCATTGTCATCGAACTCAAGCGAAGCGCCCAGCCGAAAAAAGTCCTCAACCAGCTGTACAAATACACACAGCTGCAGACTACGTTCGGTGTGCAGCTTCTCGCACTTGTGGATAATGAGCCGCGCACACTTTCTTTGAAGAGAGCGCTTCAGGTTTACATCGAGCATCGTAGAAATGTTATTACGAGGCGATCCGAATTCGAATTGAGGAAAGCGCAAGCCCGAAAGCACATCCTGGATGGTCTCCTTATCGCGCTGACGAAGCTCGACGATGTCATCGATACCATCCGCAAATCCGCCGATGCGGAAAAAGCAAAGGAACGATTAATCAAGCGCTTCGACCTTTCGGAGATCCAGGCTCAGGCCATCCTCGATCTGCAGTTACGACGGTTGGCCGCGCTTGAGAGGAAGAAGATCGAGGAAGAACACAAATCGGTATTGGATACGATTGGTTACCTGGAAGACTTGCTCACAAAGCCCAAGAAAATCCTGGCGTTGATCATCAAGGATCTAGGGGAGCTCACAGAAAAGTATGGTGATCCCCGACGAACGCAAATCGCCCATGATGCTAAAGAGATATTCAGCGACGAAGACTTAGTCCCCGATGAAGCTGTTCTTGTGAGCATCACGCAGCGCGGCTATGTCAAGCGGGTGCTGGCGAAGACCTACCGCAGGCAGGGGCGGGGTGGGCGCGGTGTGCAAGGTCATTCGATAAAGGACGAAGATGAAGTCCTGATGATGTTCCCCGCTCGCACGCTCGACACGATCCTGTTCTTCTCCGATCGCGGCAAGGTGTACTCCGTGAAAGCCTATCAGATTCCAGATGCAGATAGGACAGCTCGAGGCATTCCGGTGGTGAACATCCTGGCGATTGACCCCGATGAATCGATAACCGCAGCGCGTGCAGTTCCGGATTTCAAAGCGGCAAGTTACTGTACGATGGTCACAAAAAACGGCAAGATCAAGCGCGTGGAGCTCTCCGATTTTGCCGCCGTCAGGCCGTCGGGTTTAATTGCAATTGGTTTGGATAAAAATGATTTTCTTGGTTGGGTGCGCGCCACGGGAGGGGACGACGAGATTATTATCGTCACGGAAAAGGGGCAATCCTTACGGTTTCATGAGACCCAGGTGCGCTCCATGGGCAGGCCGGCGCGAGGCGTGCGCGCCATCAAGCTCAGAAAAGGTGACCATGTAGCCGGGGTAAATGTGGTTAAGGAGGGCAGTGATCTCCTTGTAGTCACACGCAAGGGGTACGGAAAACGAACTCCGCTAACCGAATACCCCTCACGTAATCGAGCCTCTATGGGCGTGCTCACGCTGAGCCGCAACAAGATGAAACAAACTGGAGATATCGCCGCCGCGAGGGTTGTGGATGAAGACGATGATCTCACCATCATCTCAAGCGGGGGCATTGTCCTGCGGACTAAAGTGAAGCAAATTAAACAAGCCAGCAGGGCGACTATGGGCGTCCGAGTGATAGACCTTAAGAAGGGCGAGACCGTGGCTTCCGTTGCCAGGACGTCGGCAAAGGAGTTGAAGCAAGTGGGCGTCGATGAAAAGGATAACGGGAAAAAAAGAAAAGGGAAGAAATCTTAGCGAGCGCAAATACGATTTTACAAATGGTGAAACAAGGTTGGAAGCTGGAAATCGAGGCGCATCCATATGCGCCTCGATTTTGATGTACTCGATTAAAAAATCAGGGCATCCCCTGACCAGGTGAGCTGATCGGTCGGTCCACCCTCGTTCGTGAGCACGCGTGCCAGGTTGCTGAATTCATCCGCGTTACCACTCGTGTAGAATTGAACCTCGCCTCTCGTTCTGATGCTGTTCCCAATTTCGTGTTCCGCGAGCAGGCGCGCCGTCTGCCTGGCTATAGCTGGCGAGGGATCGATGATCTCCACGCCAGACCCAACAATCTTCTCGAGCGTGGGGATGATGAATGCGTAATGTGTGCATGCAAGCACAAAAGTATCCACACCCTCTTCGAGAAGAGGCTCTACGGCGGAGGATAAGATATCCTCTACTATGGGTCCGCTGACTTGGCCGGATTCAATCAGCGGCACCAAACCGGGCAGGGTTTGCTCCATGATTGTCACGCCTTCTGTGAAGCGTTCAACCACCGAAGAGAAAAGCTTGCCCTGGAATGTGGTGGGCGTTGCCAGGACACCCACAACGCCGCTGTGGGTCGTCCCCGCGGCTGGTTTTACTGCCGGCTCCATACCCACGAAAGGTAGTTCAGGAAATTCGTCTCGTAAATCGTGCAAAGCAGCAGCTGAGGCCGTATTGCACGCAACGACGATAATTTTTGATTCTCTTGCAAGCAAGAATTCCGTGATCGAGAATGAAAACGAACGGATTTCCTCGAGTGTGCGTGAACCATACGGCACATGAGCCTGGTCGGCGAGGTAGATGATGTTTTCCTCGGGGAGTTGGGCGTGGATGTGGTTAACAATCGACAGCCCGCCTACGCCTGAGTCAAACACGCCGATTGGAAAATCTGACATCGTGGGATGCTCCAAATCACCACACTCCGGGGTCGCTGATCTCGGTCATCTGGATGCGGGACCGAGGAGGTTGTGTATTATTGTTGGAAGCGAATCCTATCACAGCGTGAGGGAGGGTAAAAGAAAAAGTGCAGCACACTGTGCTGCACCAGGAGATCCGGGTTACATCCGCTTTTCTTTGAGACGAGCCCTTTTTCCGGTGCGATCTCGGAGAAAATAGAGCTGGGCGCGTCGAACGTGTGCGCGGCGCATGACTTCGACTTTCTCAATCCGGGGGGAGCGCATCGGGAAGGTGCGTTCGACACCTATGCCGTGGGAGGCGGTTCGTCGGACCGTGAAGTTGGTGTTGTTGCCGCCTTTACGAATGCGAATAACCGTGCCGCGGAATTCTTGGACGCGTTCCCGCTCGCCCTCTTTAATACGGATGTGTACGTTGACAGTGTCCCCGGGTCGCATCTCGGGGATGTTTGGATTGATTGGAGCCTCGACGGCTTTAATAAGATCAGCCATTTTCATTCCATCCTTGAACAGATCTACACACACGATCTGCCGCCCGATCCAGCGGGGCGGCGAAGCGATAGTATACCACAGGGGAGAAACCAGCGTCTAGGTGAATACTCCCCACCGCAAGCAGTGGGGTTTTCTTGCCAGGAGCTTCATAAAGAGGTGAAGGGTAGAATTCGCATTATCCACGGTCAAGGTGGGACTGAGCCAACAAGATCCCTGCGAGTGTCTTTGCATCGCGGATTTCGCCGTCCTGGATCATGTGCTGGACTTCCTGCCAGGAGATTTTCAGCGGCTCCAGGACCTCGTCCGCATCCGGGGGAAGGGGCGAGGATCGCAGTCCTCGTGCGAGAAAGATGTGCAGAATTTCTGTGGAATAACCAGGCGCCAGGTACACGCTGCCAAGTGGGATGATTTCGTCTGGAGCAAGGCCGAGTTCCTCCCTACACTCGCGGATTGCACAATCCTGCGGCTTTTCTCCCTGTTCAAGTGTACCCGCAGGTATTTCAAGCAGCATTTTCCCCACTGGATGACGATACTGACGTACAAACCATACACCGCCATCCACATCGATGGGAACGAGGGCAACCGCGCCGTGATGCTCGACCACATCCACGCGGTGAACTATTCCGTCAGGGTATTGAACCTGATCCACCCGGACGTTGAAGACCTTGCCCTGGAACACAGAATCCGATTGTTCAGTAGGGTATGCCATAGCTTATGCTCGAAAGAAAAGGGGCGACCATTTGGTCGCCCCGGATGGCGTCGTTAGGTCGATCAGGGGATGATGAGTTCATCACCAGGGTAAATCATGCTTGATGTAAGGTTATTCGCATCGATGATGGCCTGGGGATCCACGCTGTATTGTCGTGCAATCTGCCAGATCCACTCCCCCGGTTTGACGATGTGTATCGTCACACCTTCGGGCGTCTCTGATCCGGGGGTGCCAGTTGTCCCGGGCGTTGCAGACGTCACAGGAGTTGCCGTCGGTGGTGCTGAGTCAACCGGGATTTTGAGCACCATGCCCACTTCGATCGACCCCGGGTTGGTCAATTGGTTGGCGTCGATGATCGCTTGGGGATCGACATTGAAATCCCGCGCAATCTGCCAGATCCAATCACCAGATTTGACCGTGTACTCCACGTACTCGACGGAGGGCGTTGGAGTTGCTGAAGCGAGAAGGATCGAAGGTGTGGAAGTAACCTCCCCTCCCGAAGTTGCGTCCACTTCGGGGGTAGGTGTATACGTTCCACTGATACCTTGTTCGGCCATGGCGGTCTGCGTCAGGATCGCAGATCGTACGGCGTCCATCGTCGCCTGCGTCTCAGACTGAGCG
>SDBS01006341.1_pt1 | contig 11513 bp, 8 predicted proteins | sample 2277091 | NCBI WGS metagenome assembly SDBS01 (sample SAMN10404972, study PRJNA504765) | marine sediment metagenome | isolation source: marine sediment core GS10_PC15, 163 cmbsf | place: Arctic Ocean: Southern Knipovich Ridge | collected 2010 | reverse complement strand
GGTGCGTCGATCTGGGTGGGGCGAATCACCGCCGTCTTGACCCTGGTGCTGATCAACGAGCTCGTCATTCTGATTCCGGTCGCATTCATCCGCCCCGGGGATCTCCAGCTGATGACTGGATTCGGGTGGTGGATCCTGGTGCCGTTTGTCCTCGCGCCCGTGGTGCTCGTATTCCTGGCTCACGCGGTGAGCATGATGGCTCGAGCACGAACCGCATGGCTTGTGCTCGATGTCATCGGATTCATGGCCGCCGCGGTGGTGGTGTGGGCCATTCTCCGTCCGTTGGTGCTGTGGGGAAACCACACCGCGGTGTGGATCGTGGGGCTCGCGTTCATCATGGCGGCGGTCGTCGCCCTCGCCCTTGCCGGTGCAGCCGGTGTGATATTCGGGAAAACCGATCTGCGCCGCGTTCACGGCGCCCTGTCACTCACGCTGTGGATCAGCCTTGCAGCGGCCTGGGCCGGCGCAGCGTCCTACGGTTTATGGGTTAACGACTTCGGCCCGCGAGACCTCGGTGATATCCGGCTTGAACGAGTCGATCCGACTGGCAACTGGGTGGTCGTCATCGGCACAGCACCCTCGAGATTCGGTATTGAACGTCGATTCATCGTTTCCGTGAAAGACGGGCGCTACGTGACACTCCCGCGACACCTCACGCGTCCATCCTGGTACCAGCGACCGCCGGTGTTTTCGGGTTCGGGGGAGGTCGCGGCCTGGTTTGTTGACGAGCGGAAAGACAAACCGCAGGATCTTTGGTGGGTCGACCTCACGGCTGACGAACCAAAGCCGGTTCAGACGACCATTACTTCCTCAGACCTTCGGGAAATCGCGTTGTCACCGGACGGCTCCCGGATCCTGATCGCGACTCGGGACGGGCTCGTCAGCGTGTACGACCTCGTCGATGAGAGCCTGGTGTCGATGGCTCGTCTTCCCGAGGAGATCAAGAACCCTCAGTGCACCTTCACCAGCGCGACGACAGCGCTCTGTCGAGAGTTGTGGCGAGAATGGGATGATGAAGATAGAACGTGGCGGGCGGCAGAATTCGACTTTGGCTCCGGTGAAGTGTCGGTCACCGGTGAGATTGAGTTCTCAGAAAATGACTCTTGGCCGTCATTAACCGATACTCTGTCGTCGCTAAAGGTCCTCAGTGATTGCCCCGGGGAAAACTGCCGTCTCCGGCTTCACGACCCACGCACCGGTGCGATGCAGGAAGAACGACCCCTCCCCAAATGGACAACGCATGCGGATTTCCTGGGAGACGGGCGGGTTTTCGTCAAGCAAAGCGATTGGCCCCGAACGCTGGCTGTCGGGTTGGAGAACGCAAACACGGGTGAGTGGATCATCCACGAGTTTGACGAAAGTCCGGGAGTGAGACTGGGCCGGGAAGCGTTGCCGGCCCAACTCCTGATGGAAGATCCCGAGCGCGACCCATTGGGATTCGCGTTGAACGGGCCCTTCGAGCTGTTCAACCTCGAGACCGGCGAAATACGACTGATCGACCCCGGTAATTCCACGGATGGCGGTCCTTGCGAGCTGCTAGGCGCCTACTGGAGGGCAGTCGCAGCCGTGCAATGGGACCCGGGAATCTGGCATCTCTTGCTCAATACCAGCAAGGGCGTCATCCGCTGGGATCCCGAAACCGACGAGCTGGTGACGGTTGCGGGTGGAGCGGGGTAGGGGAGCCCGCAAGAGCTTCGCCGCAGACCATAACCGGGAAACCCCTGGGACCGCCGACCCGGGGACCGCCGAGCTCCAGCTCGGCATCTTTCGTGGCATGCCATGAAATTCTGTCTTGTATTGATGGAATTTCATGGTAATGTATGAGCATGATCCAGCGTGAATTTATCTTGAGTACTCTGAAAAATGCCCTGATTCGCAGTCGAGTTGTGGTGTTGGTTGGACCCCGGCAATGCGGCAAGACAACGCTGGCAAGGCATCTGCTCTCAGAGGATTCCGTCAATTACTTTGACCTGGAAGATCCCGCCAGCCTGGCCCGGCTGGATGAGCCGATGACGGCGCTCAGCCCTTTGCGGGGCCTGGTAGTGATTGACGAGGTACAACGACGACCGGATCTCTTTCCGGTCCTGCGCGTGCTGGTCGACCGAAAAGACTGTCCCGCGCGTTTCCTTATTCTCGGCAGTGCCTCGGGCGACCTTCTGCGACAGACCTCTGAGAGCCTGGCCGGCCGGATGGAAGGCGTGACCATCGGTGGCTTTTCGCTGAATGAACTTGGGGCGGAGGTGGAGCAGACGTTATGGCTGCGCGGTGGATTTCCGCTTTCCTATTTAGCGCCCACCGAGGCCGGTAGTGGCGCGTGGAGAAAGAGTTTTATCCAGACCCTGCTAGAACGTGATTTTCCTCAGTGGGGGGTCCGCGTGCCGGCGGTCGCACTGCAGCGTTTCTGGACCATGCTGGCGCACTATCACGGGCAGACCTGGAATGCGGCAGAGCCCGCCAGAGCTTTGGGAGTGAGCGAATCCACCACCCGACGCCACTTGGATCTGCTGACGGACGCACTCTTGGTTCGGCAGTTGCAGCCTTATCACGTCAACATCCGCAAACGACAGGTCAAGGCCCCCAAGACCTACGTACGCGACAGTGGCCTGTTGCATCAGCTACTCGGAGTCGACACGCTCAAGACATTGATGACACACCCGAAGGTGGGTGCGTCATGGGAAGGATTCGTGATCGAGCAGGTGCTGACGGCGGTTGGTCATGATGAAGCATTTTTCTGGGCCACGCACCAGGGGGCGGAGATCGACTTGGTGTTGCGCCGGGGTGGTGAACTCCTGGGAGTGGAGTGCAAACGTACCGATGCGCCGCGTATGACTCCCTCCATCAGAGTTGCACAGAAGGACCTGGGGTTGGCACGGGTCGCAGTGTTGTACCCCGGTTTGAAGCGGTTCCCCATTTCAGACACTGTTGAGGCAGTTCCGCTGAGAACGATCGGCGAAGGAGGAGAGGTTTTCGAGGGGGATGCCCCATGAGATCCTCAATGCTCAGAGACCCGCATTCCTACGCCATCTCGAGCTCGGTGCCCTCGCGAAGCAGGTCGAGGTAGGCCGCGTAGCTGAAAACACGGTCGCGGCGGCGTCCGGTGGTCTCCACCAGTATGCCGGCATCGATCAAGGCGTTGATCGCCTTTCCGGCGGTCGGTTTGGTCGCGCCGAATAACTCCGTCACCCCCGCCACCGTGACGATCGGGTGCCGCGGCAGCTCCTCGAACAGGCGGGCCGCCGTCACCGTGGTGGCCGGATGTGCGAGCGCGGCAGCACGGTCGTTATTCACCAGAGCGAAGAGATCGCGCACCGTGGTCGTCGTTTCATCCGCGGTGACCCGCACCCCCTCGAGGAAGAACGCGACCCACCCCTCCCAATCACCGTCGGTGCGGATAGCGCTGAGAAGGCGGTAGTACTCCTCGCGGTGGCGCTTGAAGAACAGGCTGAGGTAGAGCAGCGGTTCTGCGAGCAGTCCCCAGTGCTCGAGCAGGAGCGTGATCAGCATCCTGCCGACGCGTCCGTTGCCGTCGAGGTATGGGTGGATGGTCTCGATCTGGGCGTGCAGCAAAGCGGACCTGACGAGCGGGTGAGCCCGGCTCTTGGCATGCATTGCCCGCTCGAACGCGGTGAGCGCATCACCGAGGGCATGCGGCGGCGGTGGCACGAAGACGGCGTTGCCCGGGCGAGTTCCGCCGACCCAGTTCTGGCTGCGCCGCACCTCCCCGGGCGGCGTGCCTCTCCCGGGTCGGCCTGCCATCAGCCGGCGGTGAATCTGGTTGAGCAGGCGAATGCTGAGCGGCAAGCCCTTCGCCCGTCGGAGCTCGGAACGGGCGAACGCGAACGCCGACAGGTAGTTGCACACCTCGTCGACGTCAGAACCCGACGGTGCCTTATCTGGGCTCGTCGCCTCGTATGTGAGGAGATCAACCAGTGTGGCCTGGGTGCCCTCGATCTGTGACGAAAGCACCGCCTCTTTGCGCACGAACGCGTACACCAGCCAGTCGACCGAAGGCACGATCTCTCCCGCCACGGCCAGCCGCGCGAGGCTCGCTTCGGCCGCACCCAGTGTCTCCGCCAGTGACGGGTCGATCTGCAGTGCAGGCTTTCTCGGGGGCAGGGGATAGGGAATGAATGCCCGTACCTCCTCGCCAGCGACCTTCGTTTTCTCGTACCTGCCGGTGACCCTCTTCATCATCTCTCCCGTTAGGAAACCATTCTTTCCTATCCTCGCATGAAAGTAAAGGTTTCTTTATTATCTTTTTTGTTCCTGTTGGGCACTTACCGCCGGGGCGGAGACTCGCTGCAAGGCCGCTTCCACCACGATCCCGCCTGGAGCCCTTGCGGTGCAGGCGCCCCGCCATGGAGGCCCATTCAGCGGTAGAGTGAGCAAGCCAATCACTCAGTCATCGATCGGAATACCCTTATCCTTGCACCACTCGAGCAGCACTTCCCTGGTGCGTTCTTTTTCGAACCGATACCACGCGTCGAGCAGATCGAGATCCTCCAGAAACGCCTTGTAGCGGGCGTAGGCGCCTCGCCGAGAGAAGATCTCCCGAACCTTGTTCTTCAACCCCGGAATCTGACGATCCACGAACTGCCAGACGAGGTCCTTCCCGAGATCGAAATCGTACTTATTGGGGATCACCACATAGTCGTCGTTCTCCATGACGTCTTCGGGCAGCTCGTCAACCCCCGCCATATCGGAACGAAAGTACGTCTGTCCCGTGGAACGCGAGACATACGCTTCATGTTCGTACGGGTCTCCGACGTTGATGAACTCGAAGGCGTACTCCAGATCGGAAAACTTCATCTCAACCTCCCTCTTCCACGCGCTTCCAAAATGACCGCTTGCGGCCGTGCGCCTCTCGGATTTTGGCCACGTAATCTTCGTGGGTCGGGCTTCCCTGCCAGTCGGCGACCGATCCCGCGAGCCTCTCGAGTGTCGCCAGATAACCGGCGCCGTACCCGTAGGCCTTGGTGAAGCCGCGAGCGAGGATCGAATCGAGAAGGGCGCGATAGACGAGGATGGCCGCCAGCGCATGACCGGCCGCGTTGAAGGCCCCGGCGATGGGCGTCATCGTTTCCCAGCGAGAACCGTCGAGCTGGTCCGCCCTGGTCGCGACGTATGACGCTGCATCATCCAATCGGTCGTGCTCGACGAGAAACACGAGGTCCGAGAGCAAAAAGTCCGGCTCCGCCCGGATCAGCTCCCAGCCTTCCTCCACGACCCTCTCGCGTTCGCCTTCGCCGATCAGTGCCAGGAGGTCGGCCAACGTGTGGTCCGACCGGTGGCGCCGAAACCGCATCCAGGCAAGCTCGGTCGCGCCTGCGGCGTCACCGACCCGCTCCAGCGCGGTCATCAAAAGAGCCTCTCGTCTCGATTCTTCGAAACTGTTGCGACCAGTTGATTTGCGCAACCACTCCAGCGCCTTCTCGGCATCGCCGGCCTCCAGGTGGGCCTCACCGATATCAATATGATCTGCGGCAGTGAGGCGTGATGATCGCGTCCGCCGACACCACGTCACGAGATCCGGGTCTCCCAGGTGGGCTGCCAGCGCCTCCAACGCTGCGAACAGCGACCATCGGTTCTCTTTCCTTGGTTCAGCCTTCGCGGCCGCCTTGAAACGATCCGCTAAACGGAGCAGGCTATTCCTCGGGAGATACTCAGGCGCTCGGCCAACCAGGTAGTCGGTGATCCCATACTTATCTTCCCCGCAGAGGCGAACCACCGTCTCCTCGAGAAACTCGCTGTCCTCACAGCGCTGGGCATAGCCTACGAAGTGATCCGTCGCGTCGAATCGAAAGACGCCGGACACGTGACCGCTCGAGTCGTCGCAGGCCTCGATGATGGGCCCGAACGCGGAGAAAAATGCGGCCACATTTTCGACTCCGGTGCGCGGGTCAGGGTTGGCAGCCTCGAGGTCTTGGAGAAGGTCGCAACAGTCCATCGCGTATTCCGCAGTGTACCGCCAGTCGATGAAGTGCCTTCGGTCGGTTAGAGAGGCGAGGCCTTCGAGGTTGTCTTGGAACCGCCTCAGATTCCCCTCCGGTGATGCCAGCAGCCGCCCCACCATCTCGGCCGCGTCGTCATGCCGGGAGGCCATCTCCAGCAGCGCGTCGGCCAGCGACTCCGCACCGATATCGATGAGCTTCGACCGCGTGTCATCGTCCATAATGGTGACCTCCAGTGGCTGCAGGTTTCGCCAACCGACGATCCCTTGCAGCCCGTTCCAGAAGAAACATAACGCGGCCTGAATCTGAATCAACAGCCCCACCGATCACGACTTCAGACTTTGCAAAAAGCACAAACAGCGACACCTCATCGGGACATGTCGATGCCGTCGACATGAGACGACAAAGTGTCGATGAAATGCAATACCGATGCGGTGATCCAACCCAGGCGACGCAGGCCCTAACCGGGCACCCCCTGGGACCGCCGAGCTCCAGCTCGGCATTCTTAGCGTGCCGGGTCAGATGATTCCGACAATCTCGGTCGTGAAGCACGAGAAAAAGGAAAGATCGTCGGAAGGTCTGAAACGTTCGGCGAAGGGCTCCGGTGGAAAGTGCGCACGTTGCCATCCCCGTGTCCGGGTTTGCCGCGTGCAGCTACCACGCCCACAATCCGTGCAAAAGAGCACGTCCAGGTATATATTCTTACTAGTAAGATTCGGAGGTGTGACGATGAAAGCCAACGCAACGACAAAAATGTCGTCAAAGGGGCAGGTGGTCATTCCGGAGGAAGTTCGGAATGCTCTCGGTCTGAAAGCCGGTTCGAAGTTTGTTGTCGTCGGGGAGGGTGATGTGGTCATTCTCAAAGTGATCAACCCTCCGTCGATGTCGGATTTTGATGACATCATTCAAGAGGCGCGGCGACAGGCGCGACAAGCCGGTATGAAACGCTCAGACGTTACCGCTGCCCTCAGGGCGGTGCGCGCCGGTTGATGAAGGTCGTTGTCGACACCAACGTCCTGATCTCTGGCGTCTTCTTCGGCGGAATGCCGTCGCGGGTCCTGGAGGCATGGCGGGATGGGAGAGTCAATCTCGTCGCGTCCCCTGACATCGTGGAGGAGTACCGGCGGGTCGGAGAGCAGCTGGCAGCCCAGTTCCCAGGTGTCTCGCTGGCGCCCCTCCTGGCGCTCCTTGTGATGACCGCTGAAATCATCGAGCCACCAGGGCTCCCCGAACAGGTTTCGAGAGACCCGGATGACGACAAGTTCATTGCGTGCGCCCTCGCGGGCGATTGTGAGTTCATCATCAGCGGAGACAAAGATCTTTTGGAGGTATCCGGTTACCAGGGGGTGAAGATCGTCGCGCCTCGGGAGTTCCTCGAATCTTTTCTCTGACCTTGGACCATCAAGCCCCGGCCTGTCACGGCGCATCTGAAAGCGAAGCCGCGAAGCGGCGACAGATAATTAGCCTGGGGCGTCAGCCCCAGGAAAAGCCATCCCAATTTCATCAAGCCCTGAAAGGGCGACAGATTTCGGCTGCGGCGTGAGCCGCAGCCATCATCTTGTGAAGGGATGCCGCACTCGGGGCAGGTTCCGTACAGATTGGAAGTTGAACATCCAATTTGTACACACGAAACTCCTCGCAGTTTTGTGCCCCGCACCAAATACGAAGTCAATGGATTGCCCAGGTAGGAGAAGTGCTCGAATCATGTCGCCGGCGCCTTTTCCTGTTCATCTGATGGGTACAACCCATCAATATACCTGACATTCACGATTGACATTCGCATCTATCAGGGTTAAATTCATATTGTGAATCGCGACCTTCAGGCTATTCTCGCGTATGACAACCCCTGGCTGGAGGATGTCGGGACCCTCTCCGGTTGGCTGGGATCTCATCTCCCACCGACGTACCTCCCCCGACACGTGGCGGCGACGGCCGGGGACCTCTGGCGGACTCCCGGCAGGGCGCACCTAGTGGTGGGCCCCCGCCAGGCGGGCAAGTCAACCACCATCTGGGTTCATCTCACCGCGCTCGGCGGCCCGGTCCTCTTCATCGACTGCGAGCAGACACTGGTGCAGGAGTGGTGCCGGTCGGCGCCGCTCTTCCTCGGCGAGCTGGAAGGCGTGCTCGGACGCCCAACGACGCTCTTTTTCGAAGAGGCGCAACACCTGGAGAACGCCGGGCTGTTCCTCAAGGGGCTGGTGGACCGCAACGTCGGCGCGCCAATCCTGGTGACCGGTAGCTCATCCTTCCACCTCGGCGCCCGGGTCCGCGAGTCGCTGGCCGGCCGGGCGACCCGGATCCGCCTGCTACCGTTCTCCCTGGCCGAGGTGTGTGCCGACCTCCCGGAACAGCCCTCTGTCCCCCATGAGCGGGCGATCCTCACTTGCTTCGAGCGGCACGTTCGCTTCGGCGGCTATCCGGAGGCGTGGCTCGCCGAGAATCCCGAGGACATCCTCACCGGTCTCGTGGAATCCGTGATTCTGAGGGACGCCACCGACCTCTTCCGGATCGCGCGTCCCGATGCGTTTCGCAAGCTCCTCCGCCTCGCCGCGGCGCAGGTCGGAAACCTCGTCAACCTGTCGGAGTGGGCCTCGGTCCTGGGGATCAGCAGAGACACGGTGGCGTCCTACCTCGAAATCCTGGAATCGAGCCACGTGGTGGCGAGGATCCCGCCGTTCGTGGGTGGGAAGCGCTCGGAGCTGACCCGGTCCGGGAAGGTCTTCTTCGTGGACCAGGGGCTTCGCAATCGACTGGTGCACGACTTTCGACTGCCGGGCGAGCGCGCGGACAGTGGCGCCACCCTGGAGAGCTGGGTGTTCACGGAGCTCCTAAAGGCGGCGCCCACCGATACCGGCGTGCACTTCTGGCGCAGCACCTCGAAGGCCGAGGTGGACTTCGTACTCGACCTCCCGGGGTCGCTTGTGGGCGTCGAGGTCAAGGCTGGCCGGCTCGGCCGACAGACGATTCCCCGATCGGCCCGCAGCTTCATCGACGCTTACAGCCCCGAACTGTTTCTCATCGTGGCCATCGACGGCGCGGGCAGCAAGCGCATCGGGGACACCGAGATCCGCTGGGTTCCCCCGCACCACATCGCCGACACCGTCGGCGGATCCCCCCGATTCCCCGGTTGACCCCGCGCCGCGACCCGTAATTGGCCACCGACCCTCAGACCACCGACCCTCAGACCACCGACCCTCAGACCACCGACCCCGGGGCCACCGACCCCGGGACGGCCGGCCCTGGGACCGCCGACCCTGGGACCGCCGAGCTCCAGCTCGGCATTCTCCACAGATGCCTCCGCGACGGGAAGATTCACAATCCGAACCCCACCGTTTCAATTCGGTTCCGCCGGCAAGATGCCGGCGGTCCCAGGATCGGCGATCGGTGCATTACCCGATATGCATCCGGTAACCAATCGCCTTGCGAAGTAACGCGGTGAGTGCTTGCCAGGTTGACATGAAAGATCCGATGACTATAATACACAAAAGATGTATATTTTGTGCATTACAGTAGGGATTGATACATGATCAGGGACATCCTCCTCACTCAGCGGCGGGAGCTCGAGCACCGGCTCCAGGAACGCTATGTAGAACGCGAGCTCGACGTGCAGCACCCGTCACACGACCTCATACGAGTGGTTTTGGGCCCGCGCCGCGCAGGCAAGTCGTTCTTCGCCATGCGTCTCGTTCAGAGCACAGGCCACTTCGGCTACGTGAACTTCGATGACGAGCGGCTGACGGAGCTCGACGACTACGACGCGCTCATCACGGCGCTCGATGGGCTCTACGAACAGCCCAGGCATCTGCTGCTCGACGAAGTGCAGAACCTGCCGCGGTGGGAGCTGCTGGTGAACCGCCTGCAACGGCAGGGCTATCGGCTGGTTGTGACCGGCAGCAACGCTCATCTCCTCAGCTCGGAGCTGGCGACTCATCTCACCGGCCGCCACCTCCCGATCGTGCTCTTCCCGTTCACCTTCGTCGAATATCTTCGGTCGCTCGAACGCTCCCTGACAGATCAGGAGAAAGCCCAGGCGCTACGTACCTACATCGAAATTGGCGGCTACCCGGAACCCCTCATGAAGGAAATTCCACACCGGGATTACCTCACCACCTTGCTGCGTTCGATTTTGTACAAGGATGTCGTCGTCCGGCATCGCATCCGAGCGCCGCAAGGCCTCGAGGACATGACCACCTACCTGATGACGAACGTGGCGCAGAGGTACTCACTCAACAGCCTTGTGAAGGCGACACGACTGCGCAGCGTGCATACGGTGGAGAAGTACCTCCGCCACCTTGAAGAGGCATTTATTTTTTTCTCACTCCGGCGCTTTTCATTCAAGGTGCGGGAGCAGACGCGGGCGAACCGCAAGATCTACTGCACTGACAATGGCATGGTCACATCGTCGTCCTTTCGCTTCAGCCCCAACCTGGGCAAGCTCTATGAGAACGTCGTAGCCATCACGCTCCGCAGGCATGAGATGGACGGCACGATCGAATGTTTCTACTGGCAAAGCTCGCAACAGGAGGAGGTCGATTTCGTCGTCAAGCAGGGCACGCGTATCACACAACTGATCCAGGTGTGCGTCTCGGTGGATGCCCCAAGGACGAAGGCTCGTGAAACGCGCGCGCTCCTGAAGGCCTCGTCCGAGCTCGGATGCAAGGACCTGGTAATCCTCACCGATTCCACCGAAGCAGAGGAAGATGCCTCCTGGTACGGCACCGTGGGCAGGGTTCGCTACGTGCCGGTATGGAAATGGCTGCTGGCGAACTCCACCACGTTGGAGGCCACGTAGTCGAGCGGGCGCTCCCCCTGGGACCGCCGAGCTCCAGCTCGGCATTTCTCGCGTGCAGGCCAGACAATTCGAGATGTTGGTCCACATAGTGGCTGATTTGAACAGAAATTTTGACGATTTTCGTCCTGATCAACCACTTCGGGAGAAAAATCTACAGAAAACGAGCCTAATCGACCACTCAGAATAGGTGCCACTCCCTGGAAATAAGGATGGAAACCATCACCATAGATGGAACCCCTGGGACCGCCGAGCTCCAGCTCGGCATTGTCCGCAGTATATGCCCTGTGAGATAAACGGGTCAGGTGTGGAGGTTCTCGAGGCCCGCCTCCTTGGCCCACGTGACCGCCTGCTTCCACTCCTCGTTGGTCAGCCGGCGGGCGATCGCGGGATGGTCGAAGGCCTTGTACTCGGGTCGGTACTGATCCATGAGGTTGAGATAGGTGTCTTTCCCCAACTCCTCGGCAATCCAGCGAACGAGCCGGTCGGTGCCGCCGATGTTGTTGGGCATCACGAGGTGGCGGACGATGAGCCCGCGGGTGGCGATGCCGCGCGAATCGGTTTCCAGGCCGCCCACCTGCCGGTGCATTTCGCGGATCACCGCCGCTGCAACCTCGGGGTAGTCGGACGCATCTGACGAGTACTTTGCCGCCAGCTCGCCGTCCTGATACTTGAAATCCGGCAGGTAGATGTCGACGATGCCGTCGAGCTTTTTGATCACCTCGAGGTTGTCGTAGCTGCCGGTGTTGAAGACCAGCGGCAGCCGCAGGCCC
>SDBS01006339.1_pt1 | contig 11514 bp, 9 predicted proteins | sample 2277091 | NCBI WGS metagenome assembly SDBS01 (sample SAMN10404972, study PRJNA504765) | marine sediment metagenome | isolation source: marine sediment core GS10_PC15, 163 cmbsf | place: Arctic Ocean: Southern Knipovich Ridge | collected 2010 | reverse complement strand
AAGGCATCCCCTAGGGAACCCTACCCTATGCCTCTATCATTATCAAGCACAACTCATCGAAAAATGTACCGTACCCCTTTAATTCACCCGTTAAGTGCAATTGTCAAGAAATGTTTTTGTATAACTCATCCACAAATTCTTGAATAGTCGCAACAGACTTATTAAGGAGACCAAGGACATTTATGCTAGTTCCCTCAAACATAAAGGAAACCCATCGAGTGATAACATGATCCAATCCTCCACGAGGGTCTGACGCAATAGCATCTCCCATGAATTGGGCTGGGACTCCGAAAATCTTGACTGCTCCTGGCTTTGAGGTTACGCTACTCCCTGGGCCTCTCCTTATCGTAACGCTTCCATGTTGTCCCTTTACAGAATAGGTTTCAGTCTCTTTTCTTTCTTGCGGTACGAGTCTTTCGTGTTTGTTTTCGTTAAGCACAGAGCACAGATCATATAGCCATGTATCATTGCACTTGAAAGGCTGTATCGAAAGGAGAAGGTCATATACCGCAACAGACTGTGATTGTAGCCCTGGCAATACAGCACCAACACGAGACCTGAAGTCTTGTTTCGTTTTTGCATATGGAAAGTAGATGTTTTTGGGATCTGGCTGTGCACTTGCTGAACGGCTGGGCTTGCAGCACGCTTCGTATATGTCGTGAGCCATATAGTCAAGTGAACTCCTTAGATTCTCCATAAGATTTTTCACGGGAATCCTCAAGTCCATTGATTTGTTTCTTAAAGCATCGTCATATTTAGCTTTGATCTCCTTATGCTGTTCGGAAGCTGCTTTAAGGATTGCAGCAACATCGTTTTTTCTTGACATCATTTTACTCCTAACGACGAGCTAACTGGACTAATTCCGGGGACACCATACTTAATTCCAGCCGTCCTCTGCGTCCCAAAGCTCCCCAGTAATTCAGCCCAGCCTCTGTCCTCTATCAAAACCTATCATTATCAAGCACAACTCATCGAAAAATGTGCCGTACCCCTTTAATTACCTTATTATAGCCGTTGAATTTGCAGTTAATGCTTTCGAATTCATTCTTTTATCAATCTTCTTAAGGAGTTCAGGCCAATTACCAGCCAAATCTGGCATGTTAGGTGTTCGCCATTCTTCAATTTGTCGGAGACTGATTAGAAACAGTTGCATATTAGGACTAACACTCTCGATGGGATTATTCTCTACATCTCTCTGAAGCCTTTGCCAGACTAAACGGCCAAAACCGCCAATAGAGCCAATTTCACCCTTCATGTAGACAAGATTCTCGTCGGCAAGCATGTGTTCAAGGCTTTCACGATATTTGTCAACGCTTCCTCCCGACCCAATACTTAGACAATGGTTTCCACCAATAACAGTCTCGGGAGCAAAATGTGGGCTTTTATAGACGGTTACGCAGGGCCTTGCACCTCCCAGGACTTTGTTATCCACTTTAAGGCCAACTGTGATAATATGGGTATCTCCAACTTGCATGTCATGACTAATATCGCTATAGATTTGTTTCGCTTCTTTTGACCAATTATCTGCAACCCATTCGGGATCAAAGCATTCATCTGCCGCTGGTTTCATTCTTCTTAGAAATAGCTGCATACTCCTGAGTAATGTGAGACCAATTCCTACATCGCCTGCCAAACCGGCGACAATGAATTTGCCTACGGGAAAGGCTTTTTGAAGGACATCCATGGTTATCCCAGTGTCTCCACATGTCACGCGAACATCTGACATGACAACACCATATCCAAACATTGTTGATGAGCCGATTACCCACGTCATATCAGTTTCGCACCAAGGCAAAGCTCTCCGGATCGTGGGGCCGCCCCGCGGTCAGGAGAAGCGACATGTTCGCACCTAAATCAGTTTACTATTGTTTGTTTTCACGGGCTCTGCGTATTTCATCAGCTTGCCTTTTTACATACTCGTAAGTTCCTTGGCCGACACCACAAGCAGATTGGAGCGTATCTAATGGCTCCTTCCTGAGTTTGTTGTCGTTAAGTACTTTCCAGCCAGCAAGCGGGTCACCATCGCGAGTGAACAGGCCAACAAGAACACGTTCTTTTGTTTGGAGGGCTATTTCATGAGCCTTAGAAATAGCCTCCTCCTCGTTCTCGATGTCTTCGAGTGGAATGTGAACGTCCAGACCAAGAGGTCCGCATTTGCATAGAATAAACTCCATAGGTACGCCTCCCATTTACGCTGAACATGAAATCATCCGTGAATGAATAAGCTCATATCATCATTATCAAGCACAACTCATCGAAAAACGTACCGTACCACTTTAATTCGAGGGGTCAAACCACGATACTTCTAATGCTTGGGATGAGCGGGCTGCTTCACCGGGTCCGCTCCGTCCTGTTCGGTAAGTCTTTCAGCATCATAATGAGCTTTCTCAAACGATTCATGTTCTCTTCAAGTTCCTTCACATCGTGCTCACGGAGTCCATGGACGAACTCATTTCTAAAATTAGCGACCGATTTATATAGGGCTTCACCTTCCGGAGAAACTTTATTGAGAAGATGATATCTGAAGGTATAGGGTACAGCTCCTCGTTTACACTTTGGGATCCTCATTTTGAGGCGACGTTGGAAGTCAACCCACATTCCAAGAAACTCGCCAGTCTTTGTTCGGATAGCACTTGTGTGTGTGAGATCTGGAGCGGATCCAAACAGGCTCTCGAAAAGAATTGATGCCAGTTCAAAATATGTTTCAACTTTGGTCTTTTCGACTGTTATCCCGTTTCCAGAGTGGTAAAGTTGATTGCGAATGCGATGATACCATTCAATTTCGTCAAGACTGAGTCCAACGATCCGATCTGAGGCGTGTTTCTCAAGAAGGTCTAGAAGAGCAGGAAAAGACTCGCTGGCAGAATCCAGATCCTTCCGGCTTGGACCAGAACTACTGCGAGCCCGTTTAGGAAGGCCTAGATATGTCTTAACTGTCAGCTCGACTCCATTATCGATACTCACCATGGCGATACGGCGGTCGAAATCCCCACCCTGTGCTAAGTGATCAACTGCATGTTGTAGAAGCTCACGAGGTCCGTCTGTCCATGGTGCTGCCATATTTTCCTCTACCAAATTCCGGGGACACCATATAATGGCACTAAGTTAAGCATTTTTAATCGCCTTACAGGTTGTCTAAGAGTGCAGTCTGATTGGAAATCTCGGTGATTTCGCTGGCAAACAAACTGCTCTTTGGGCTACAATTCCCTTAACCCAACTTTCGCAGTTAGGCACCTAAATCGAGGCTTTTGATAGCGCCAAGGCGGTTAGTTTCCACCACAAAGCTTACGGTTCAACTGATAGCTATACACCTTTGGCGGCGGTTGCTTTGGCAGATTCATCCTCAGTTTATCCAGTATTATCCGCTGTTCAAGTTCCGGTTGGCTGTATCGACGCATCTCGAGCATTCGGCCATCAGTTGTCGGTATCCGCACATCTATCATAATAATTGTACTGAGCTTATCAAGTACATCTCGTGCTGTCAGGCCGCTGGCGTGGTATCGAAGTTTTTGTCGCAGAGTAATCATCAGGCAATACGACAAAAAAGCTACAAATATATGTGCCTCAACTCTATGCTCAAGCTGATGATAAACCGGACGGACAGCCAGGTCGCTTTTTAAGCTCTTAAATGCAGCTTCGACCTGGGTAAGCAAAACATATCTTTCCCAGATGACATTGGGGTCCGTTTCGGTGAGATTAGTTCTCAGCAAATACATGCCGTCACGCAGGATCATTTTCTTATAAGTATCCCTGTCCAAGCTATAGCTGAAATTCTTCGGCGTAACTCTGCTGCCTTGCGCAGGTATTATCAGATCAACACATTTGACGGATTTGCCTGCCTGCTGTTTCAAGCCCCCAAGCCTTTCGAGTAGCTTGTCACGATTACGACAGTTCTTACGCAGTTTTGCAAGTCCCTGCAGATATTTACGCAATTTATGTTTGCGTATAGCTCGTTCTTTAGCTCTGCGGGCATTGCTCTTTGCCAGGACATATAGTTCATTATCTTCAGCTAACAGTTTTACCACAACATTATCGTTGACCTGCTTCCATTCCAACTCGGCCAGCTTGTATTCAAGTTTATTGAGCATAGCTCTTGGGGTGCCAACGAGATATTGTATATTTTCATCACGCATCTGAGCCAGCACTTCTTCTGTTGGAATTCCTCGGTCCATTACCCACACCCTGCGGGCTTTACCGTACATCGATTCTATTTTCTTAAGAAAGAACCGTAACGTAGTCTTGTCCAGAGTATTACCCGGCAAAACTTCATAACCTATTGGAAAACCTTCAGGTGTGACAATAAGGGCTATTACCACTTGCCTGCAATCAGAGCGTTTATCCCTGCTATAGCCGAACCTGGCTTTGGGATTTTGCTCACATAAACCTTCAAAGTATGTACTGGTCAGATCATAAAGCAGCACATCAAATTCAATGCCGAACATGTCCTCCCATTTGGATTTAAGGTGTTTGCACAAGTCCTCTTTATGCTCTAATATCCTGTCAAGACAACGATACAGCCGATCTTTAGCTGCTATTCGATAATCGGTACTCAATAGTTCATCCATCGCGGTCTTGTCAAACCATTGCCTGTGTATATAAAATTCGCTGCCTGGACGTATAAGACGATTAACCACCAAAAGTTTTAATACCTTTGCCCAGGAAATATCTGAACGACAACTGTCAAGGCGGTTCGCCCAGAATTCGTCAAGCCCAAGCTTCTGCCACAGTTCGCATCCCAGCCAACAGTCACCGAATGAGCGAGGCCGACATAACTGCATCTGGGAAAGCTTCACCTTTATCGAGTCGATATCGCAATCTGCGATCGCGGCATCATCAGCAAAAAGCAGTTTCTGCTGTGTTTTACCTGTGTCCTGATCAAAAACTTCCAGCGTTTTGCGCCATGTGTCTTCTTGTGATGCGGTTATTTCACCGAGATACAAGACTGTTCGCTGAACTGTCTTGCCGTTGATGACCCTGCGATTTTCCACGACACTGAAATATTTGTGCCATTTGCCGTTCTTCTTGCGTTTATAACTTCTCAGAAACATGCTGATAGTTTCGCATCAGAAAAACAGCTTTGCAATAGGGCAGGTCTTCACCATGTAAGGTTTGAGGGTATTTACCGGGAAAATGAAACACTATGGGGGAAAAAATTTTTCAAAATCACAATTTTACCGCCTAACTGCGAAAGTTGGGTTAACTTAGTGCCATTGGGGACACCATACTTAATTCCAGTCGATGTTGTACCCATATAAAATACAAAAAAATTCTGACCTGTCAAGAAAGAAATGACAAACAAATAGGCGCTTTCTTTTCGCTTAATACAGTGATTTGACTTAGGCAACGGTGTACTCAACCGTTTTAATCCTTGGATTATCACTTAATTTTGGGTAATTCGACAAACCAGCACCAATCATGTGTGAATACGAAAATGGTGCGAAATATCGCACCCTTTTGGTTGAGTGCCGTCTCTTGGACATTTTTTTCAAATCTACTTGAAATTAAACTCAAAATTTGGTATAATGCGTCTAACTATGGATAGTTCATAGTTCGTTATTCGTATACATCTGACATCTGACATCTGACATCTGACATCTGACATCATGAGATTACCCAAATTGCCATCGTTTTACAAAACGCCGGAAAACAGGACTTTTTTGTCATATCAGTCCGAAATTGCGGAGAAACAGAGAAATAGAGAGTGTGTTTCACTATCAATTATGCAAAACAAACCCAATTTCCAAAAAAGTCAAATGAACGCAACCTCTTGTGCAACAACGGATTATGAAAATAAATCCAATTGGACACTTGGTGAAAACAAACCCAATCAAAGCCAATTGAACCCAATTTCAAACCCGGCATCTATTTCACCCGGTTTTCGAGGTGATTTTCTCTCGGGTGTTTCTTTTCGATCAACGCAACTTCGCGTCGATAGTCTTCCGGGTAATCCATATCCGAAAGCACTCCTGAAGTTGTCACAGTTAGCTCAAAAAGGTCTTCCGGGTGGGCGTACAGAAGCCCCCGCAGGCCCACGTTATCGTATTGCGTCAGGATCTCATTGCGATAGACCTCACAGAACAGGATGGGATGTCCTCGTTTGCTTTGGTAGAGCGGCACAAGGATTTGCTTTTCAACAGTAGCGAAGGATTGAAGCATTTGGTCAATTAGTTTCGTGGTGATAGAAGGCTGGTCGCCGAGCGCCACTAAAACCGTCCGGCATTGTTGCGGCAGGTCGCGAAGGCCACAGCGTACCGAAGATAACATACCGGATTTGTAGTTGGAATTATTCACGATGGAAACCGGCCGACCTGATAATTCATGGCTTATTCGTTTCCCTTGGCAGCCCACAACCACGTAAACCTCGTCAACGTGGCTTGCGAGGAGCTGATCGACGATATGGGCAATAACTGTTTTGCCGCCGAAGGGCAAGAGTAGTTTCTGGACGCCCATTCGACGTGAGAGGCCTGCGGCAAGAACTATGGCACAAATCATGGCTGATCCATCTTCGTTGTGGGTTTGTGAGCAATGCCTTTTCGCCGGAGGGCAACTAACTCAGCAGTGATACTCGTTGCGATCTCGGGTACCGTAACAGCGCCGATGTCCAGCCCGATGGGTGCAAAGACGCGGTCGAATTCTTCTTCAGTGGCGAGGCCGGATTCAACGAAATTCTCGCGAATCAGGGCTACTTTTCGCTTGCTGCCGATCATACCGATATAGGCGGCGGGCGTATGGATGCACACTTCAAGGGCCTCGGCGTCAAGCTTGTGCCCGCGGGTAACAAGTACGATATAGGTATCGCCTGCGATGGGCAGAGCCGCAATCTGTTTTGGAATATCACCACAATGGGCTGTCGTCCCTTCCGGGAAAAGGGATGGATTGGTGAATTCTTGTCGATCATCTATGACAGTGATATCAAAGCCAACAAAGCTGGCCTGAAGCGCAAGCGCCTGGCCGATATGCCCTCCGCCTGCGATTACCAGAAGGGGTGTGGGAATCACCGGCTCGACCAGGACCTCCGTAAAGGAATCCGGATTTTGGGAGCTTTCCGTGAACAGTTGTGGCCTCTCGCGGGCCAGGCAGGAGCGAATGTTATCTGTGCCCGGAAAGGCGGCGTCCGATGGAATGGCCTCTTGCCGAAACCACTGAGATGTAATTTCCGTCTGCGCAGTAGTGCGTGCGGTGGTGAGTATGACACCTCTTTGTCGCTGCCGGGTAGCTTCGGCCACCTGGGCGTAAGTTGCTCTGTCTTTTGCGACCGTTGGGTCGATGAGGATGCGCATAGTCCCTCCACAGATCGGAACGTCATCGGCCCTGCCGGCACCGTAAAGATTCAGGTCAAAAACGATTGGATATTCCGATCGGCAAGCTTCAACTGCGCGGCGCTGAGCCTCTGCTTCCACTTTGCCGCCGCCGAGAGTACCCCAGATTTTGCCGGTCTCATCGATGATGGCCTTTACTCCTGCCTTGCGGGGCGTGGAGCCATCAGCTTTGAGGACTAAAGCCACGGCAAAAGACCGGCCGCTATCTATGAACTCTACGACTTTCTGATGAATGTCTGTCGGGCCGTGATTTCTGTCCATTTTGCTCTCCTGGAGTCGGTGTCCGATTCGTTACGATTGCTTAAGCAAGGCGCTGCGCATCGGCATAGAACGAATGCGGATGCCGGTTGCAGCGAAGACGGCGTTTGCGATAGCAGGGGCAATTGCAATAATAGGTGTCTCCCCACCTCCGGCCGAAGGTACGTCAGTTTTGTTTATCAGATGTACATCGATTTTGGGAACATCCTTGAACCGTGGTACCAAATACCCGGCGAAGCCGGCGTTCAGAATTTTGCCGTTTTCGAATTGCATTTCTTCGCGCAGCGCAGCACCCAGGCCCATGATGATGCACCCTTGTACCTGAGAGAGCAGGTTGGCCGGATTCTGGATGGGGCCACATTCAAAGGTTTCACAGACATGATTTACTTTTATCCGGCCTCGTTTGCGGTCAATACCCACTTCCACACAGGCTGCCACAACAGAATTCTTTTCCGTTCCGCAAGCCAGTCCGACGCCTAATTCAGAAGTAACCTTTTTTCTGCGCGCAGACCAATCGAAGTGCCTGGCAGCGGCCTCAAGGACAGTTCGTATGCGTTGGTTCTCAAGATGAGCAAGCCTGAAAGCAAGCGGGTCCGCCCCTGCTGCCGCGGCAAGTTCATCCATAAAAGACTCCCGGGCAAAGTTGTTAGCGGTCGCAGCGAGGCACCGGTATGAGCCCTGGCGTAAAGGAGAATCGGAACCCACCGATAGGATTCTTGTGTTGGCTATATTGTAGGGTGTATCTATTGCTGAACCACCGGCATTGATGTTAGTAAATTCCCATGCAACAAGTGAGCCGTTTGCATCCAGTCCACCCTTGCATTCGATGACTGCTGCCGGCCGGAAATAGGCCCAGGTGAACTCCTCGGCGCGTGTCCAGTGTACGGCCACAGGACGTCCGAACGCCTTGGCTAATCGAGCAGCTTCTTCTGCCGCTTCACCTGTATGTTTGCCCCCGAATCCACCGCCCATATCGGGCACGATAACTCGGACGCGGTCAGTCGGAATTTGGAATGTCCGGGCTAAGTTCCCTTGTACTCGCTGGGGGCCATCGACGCCGGTCCATACAGTCAACTTGCCGTTATTCCACTCTGCTATAGCCGCCCTTGGTTCCATTGGGGTATGCTGAATGTAGGCCACTTCGTAGGTTTCGCTGAGGACCTTGCTCGCCTCGGCAATGCCTTTGTCAATAGAGCCCCTGGTTCTGGAACGTGACCTTCCACCTATCCGGGCATTTTTCTTAAGATGGGAATACAGATCTTTACTCGACGGTTGAGAAATGGTTTTCCATGATGCAGTTTTTGCAATTGCTTCCAGAGCCTTGGCCGCACGAAATGACGATGGCGCAGCGCATCCGATGAACTGTTCATCCCGAACAACAACTACATCTTTCATAGCTTTAGCTTTGGAAAGATCAATTGAAGTAAGGGTAGCCCCATAAGAGGCCGGACGCAGTATTTTCCCGTAAAGCATATTGGGCCGCGTTATATCCGAAGGATAATGGTGTGCTCCAGTCACTATGTCCCGGCTGTTCGGCCTGGAAACTGAAGTGCCAAGTGCCTGCCATTGATTTACGGGCGTAAGAGTGACGTCGGAGGGGATGCTTTGCTTAAAAGCCTTATCAATGTCCTTTGTTTTGGCCAGATCCGCATAGGTGAGAGTCTGTCTCGTTGTCCGGTTAGTGATAGTGCCATTGCGCACATTTAAGGCGTCAGTGTCCACCTTCCATTGCTCGGCTGCAAGACGGGTTAACAACTCGCGGGCAGTTGCGGCACCTCGGCGTACGGCGGGGACTGTGGAAGGTGTCGTCCGGCTGCCGGCGGTTATTCCATCATCTGGGACCAGAGCCGTGTCGGACATAACCAGGCGAATACGGTCAACCGAAACTCGCAGCTCTTCTGCGGCTGCCTGCGTTAGTTGTGCTCGCGGACCCTGGCCTTCCTCGACTTTGCCGGTCATGACAGTGATTGTGCTATCCCGGTTAAGGTGGATTCGTGCGGCAACGGTTATGGACCGTCCACTCCGGCCGCGTCGCTGACCGAGAGAAACTCCCTGTGTCACTGTAATCAGAAGCCCCGTGCCTAACATTTGCACGAATGTGCGCCGGCTTAGTTTAATCTCGGAATTCGACTCCTCGGTAGGTTCAGAGCGGTTGGGCTCGAGCATTTCTTTGGCAAAGGTATTTTCTATCATAGTATTTTCACCTCCGAAATTTGCGCTGCAGCACGGTGAACAGCCTTTAGTATTTTCGTATATCCGTTGCACCGGCATATGTTGACATTCATCCATTCAGTGATCTGTTCATCCGTAGGTTGTGGATTATTTTTAAGAAGTGCCACAGTGCTTAAAATCATACCTGACGTACAATAGCCACACTGAATTGCACCCTCGTCGAGGAACGCCTGCTGAACGGGATGAAGAGAATCACCATCAGCAAGTCCTTCGATTGTTGTGATCGTTTTCTTATCAGCCAAGGCAACCGGCGTAACGCAGGAGAGGGTTCGTCTGCCATCCATTAACACAGTGCAGGCACCACATCGACCTTCGCCACAACCGTACTTGGTGCCTGTCAGATGCAGTTCTTCTCTTAGAACATCAAGCAGGGACCGTTCCGAGTCGGTAACGACGGTTCTTTTTTTGCCATTAACGGTCAGAGTAATTTTGGCATCCATAACTATCCTCCACTAAACCTGGATTTCCCAGACCAAATCCAGCCGGCACGCTGCCAGCCTTTCCGAACCACATTATAAGCAAATTTGTGGATTGAGAACAGTCCTTTTCGCTAAATTTCTTTCTTTCCTTAGGTTGAGGTGACCCACCTGAACACTCCGCCATACAGAGCTTGAATATTCAGGACAGACTTGATAATATATTGTATATTTCGGTTACACATAGATAGGAAAAAGTGCAAATGAAACATATTGAGAACATGATTGCTTCTGCTAAGTTACATTTGGGAGCCATTAAGTTTGACCGCAATGAACTTTCGGGCGCATTTGGTGATATCGGCACGGACTTCCCTCTGATTGTGGGGATGATTATCGCTTCCGGCCTTGATGTTGCAAGCGTCTTGATTATGTTTGGCGCGATGCAGCTTCTCACAGGTTTCATTTATGGACTTCCTATGCCTGTCCAGCCGTTGAAGGCCGTAGCGGTCTTAGTGATTGCCCAAAAGCTAAGTGGAAACATTATTTACGGGGCAGGATTGGCTATTGGAATCACGATGTTTCTTTTAACGGTGACCGGTTTGGTTGACTGGCTCGCCCGAGTAATTCCCAAAAGCGTCATTCGAGGGATTCAGTTTGGATTGGGACTCAAACTCGCATCAATTGCGCTCAAGAATTACGTGATGGTGGACGGTGTCCCTGGTTACTGTTTGGCAGCAATTGGATTCGTGTTGATCATTTTTCTTATCGGTAATCGGAAATACCCTCCAGCCATATTTGTTATTATATTGGGCATGGTTTATGCTTTTCTCTTTAAATTGGACGCCGCAGAGGTAGTTCAAAGCGCAGGATTCAGCTTACCTCAATTCCACATGCCCACGTTACCGGATATTCTTACAGGTTTTGTTGTGCTGGCGCTACCACAAATCCCCCTTTCTCTTGGTAACTCGATATTTGCGACAAGGCAGCTTACCCAAGATTTATTTCCTGAGAGATCTATTACTGTACGCAAAATAAGTCTTACCTATGCAGTGATTAATCTTATCAACCCTTTCCTGAGCGGTATTCCCACCTGTCATGGCTCCGGAGGAATGGCAGGGCACTATACATTTGGCGGTCGCACGGGTGGGTCGGTAATTATTTATGGATCACTATATCTGTTATTAGGATTCTTCTTTAGTACAGGCTTTGAAAATATTATTAAGATTTTCCCCTTACCTGTTTTGGGAGTAATTCTTGTTTTTGAGAGTCTAACTTTGATGATGTTAGTT
>SDBS01006338.1_pt1 | contig 11514 bp, 13 predicted proteins | sample 2277091 | NCBI WGS metagenome assembly SDBS01 (sample SAMN10404972, study PRJNA504765) | marine sediment metagenome | isolation source: marine sediment core GS10_PC15, 163 cmbsf | place: Arctic Ocean: Southern Knipovich Ridge | collected 2010 | reverse complement strand
ACGCGAATACATGTGTTATGGATGAGAAGTACGACAAAAAATAATAGATAGGTGGTTATATCTACTGCCTCACATTTGTATGAGAGATATGTCTTGAAAACGATTTATTGAATACTGCCTCCATCAAAATCCGAACCCTCGATCAGGCAGACCCAATGCCCAAACTAACTGTTGATTTGCCCGACACAGAAAACAACATTTCCTAAAAATGGCAACTCTAATATACACCTGTTATCCGTGGTACATGGTCAAGCGGGTCAATGCCCCAGCCCTGATCAACATCACCCCTGTCGGCAAGGTTCCACTTCACATTACGCTTCAGGGTTGTGTACTCTCTCCTCACCGTCATATAACGGCTATCACCAAGCGAGAACAACGTCTGCATACACACGTACTTTATTATCAAGTCCTGACATACTTCAGGGATGTAGAAATAAGGCTGGGTGTAGATGGTCAACCCGCATAAGTCAGTCGTCTCAGCAAGGTCTATCACAGGCGGCCTGCGCCGATACTGTATCTCGAAGTATTTATACGTGTGGGTGCCGCACTCATCAGCGGCCGTTGGGTCGAACATCGGTTCAAACCACACCCCTAATACTTCCGTGGGTATTGTGCCGTGGGCGGGTTGCGACGGGACAGCCGTGCCGCACCCGTCATAGCCTGATTCAAACACAAAGAAACGATATACGCCGTAATAACTGGGGGAGTCGCCATCGGGTATCTGGCCGATTATATGCTCCTGCCGTGTCTTGTACAGCAACGGCTCCAAATGCCGCCAGTCAGCCACGTACAACCCACAGTCATCTTCCTCGCCCACGTCTAACAACTCCCGTATGCTGTCTATCTTCTCGGCATACTGGATATAGAACGACCCGTCACGCCCCGCTATATAAGCGGGAACACCGACAACCTCGGTGCCGTCCCAGTCTTCCTCGATGAGGGCCACAGCGTTAGCACCGATGGATATAACAATACGCGCCTTGGACAACTGCACCTCGAAAGGTAGCTTGCGCATCGCCTCGTTAGCCCAGCGCACGAGCCGGGATTGTGTTACCACACCAATCGGTGCCTCGTTTATAAGATCACGCACACTAAGTTCAAAATCAGTCCAGTGCATAGCCATAGGCTAACTCCTATCTGACCGGTCGTATTTTGTCATATCAGGCTCATGCTCAAACTCGGTTTTCAGTACGTCTACCATCTCATTGACGCCCAGCATGTTCACTAATATCTCCCGTGAAATATCATGTTTCTGGCCCACTGGCATAGCAACGCCGAACTTGTGTTTCCACAACTTCTTCAGCGCCTCGCCATCAGCCTCGACAAGCAACCTGGGCATCTCGAACTTGATGCCCGAACCCTTTGTGTCGGGTTTGGGAAGTAACTTAGCCCCGTGCTTTTCCATCCATGCGTTGAATTGCTCATGGGCATCCCACAGCTTGGTGTCATCCACCTCGTAGATTTCCACCATAGGCAGGCGGCCGTCACAGGTGGGGCTGCGGTCGATGCGGTCTTTTATCATGTCGGCCCATGCTTTCTCATCGGCCTTTGTCTTCCTCGGCAAGTCCCAATCACCGAAGACCGCCTTGGCGTATCCCCTGTTGAACTCCTCTTTTATCTTAGGGAGAAGCGTAAATTCAACAGAGTCATTATCACCATAGTAGTCTTGGCTCTCCCACACCAATGGCTTATCACCCTTGTAGATGATGATTACATCAGGGGACTCCTCGCGGATACCCTCTTCCTTCTCAGAAATTGTTCGTTTGGGCATTGTCTAAATCCTCCAGAAAGTTATTTATGTACTGGCAGGGATGCCCGAGGTTTTCAGGCACCCCCGCCAAACAAACAAGAAAAAGACGACAACTCTAATAGTTGACATTCACAATATCCACCCAGATGCGCGTGTTGTCGATTGCCACCGCTTCAAGCGCGATGAAGGTGCCCTCGTTGAGATTGGCGACATCTTGGATTAAGTCCCAAGAGCCTGCAACACCCTCAAGGTAATCACCGACCGCTACATTAGTACATAGCGCATCCGCAAGCGCCTGCACGATACCGCGTGTCTTGACCATGTAGAGGTTATCAACATAGGTCTCAAAGGCACTCGGATAGCCGTGGGTCATCGCTGTCAGGTTGTCAACAACGACAATACCGGCGGGCAAACCTATCTTGGTGAGTGCTGCGGAAACCTGTGTCTCGTACTGATGTACACCGACAGCGGCATATTCCACAACACCCTGGTTGTCCTGATGAGCGCCCACGGGGAACCCACCAAGACCGGCGGCAACAGCCACATACGCCTCAGTTGCAGCTGTGGCGGCACGAGGTGCGCCGGGTGGCAATGCCGTGCCGAACGGGTACTGGTCGGCGACGAGTCGCGCAAAGTCCCAGTAACACACACCGCTCATGGGAATATCAACAACGGTAAGACAAGCATCGATCGTGTGGTTATAAACACAACGAAAGACCTCGCCATGAGGAGAGCCATTGCCTTCTTCAACAATAACAAAAGATGCGTTGATAGCCAATTAAGCTCACCTCCTTAGTAAGCGACATTCACAATCATGACCCACCCCATGGTGTCATCAGTGGTGACTACCTCAAGAGAAATAAACGTACCCTCGTTGGTGTTGGCGGCATCTTCCACCAACTCCCAAGAGGCTGCGTGTCCCTCAAGGTAATCGCCAACGATGGGGCCAGCGCTACACAGACCGTCGATACGAGCCTGTACGATGCCGCGTGTCTTGACTATGTAGAGTTTATCAAGCTGACTCCAAATCTTTGCCTTCTTGAGACCGCACGCATCATAACTGAAGTTGAACGGCCAATGAGAAGACATCGCATTTGGTGAACCAGCAAGGTTAGCCACGACACACACACCGGCGGGCATACCCCTGAGCGTAAGCGCGGCTCCAACGGTCGTCTCGTACTGATGTACGCCGATGGCCGCATACTCCACGACACCCTGGTTATCCTGATGACCCGTGAGTGGGAAACCTGTCGCGGCTACGTACGCCTCGGCGGCGGCTGTTGCAGCTATCGGAGCAGCCGGTATTGGTGTACCGCTGCGGCCCCAAGGCTGTTGGTCGCTCACAAGCCGGGCAAAGTCCCAAAACGGCACCCCACCGATGGGGATGGCATTCTGGCCAAGGCAGGCGTCGATGGTGTGGTTGTAAACACACCTGAACATCTCACCGTGAGGCGAGTTCTGCCCTTCTTCTACCATTGGATATGAAGCATTAAGAGCCATTTAACTCGCCTCCTTAACTTGCGGCTGTAGTCGGGTCTTCCGCTACGACTGTGCTAAACAGCCTGAAGTGGTTCTCGGGATTACGTACCGCGTACTGAAGGTTCGACCTGATCTTGCTGATCTCCGCATGGTTGTTTTGGTACAACACCCATGGATAGGTCACTATCAGTGAACGGGATGCGTATTCAAGATGGATTCCAGGCATATACAGCCCGAAAATATCGACCCCATCTGCGCCGTTGGGCATTCTATCGCCACCCCATTCCATCTGCATGTTCATAAAGGTCATGGGCATGGGTTCGCCGTGGTATAAGCTCTGCTTGCCAAGCGTCGGGCTTATCTTCGTGTTGTACTGCTTAACCTCCATGAGCCTATGGAAAGCGGTGAGTGGTGACATCGAACAAACCAAGTGGGTCGGGCGCTTGCCATCTACCCTCGACCGTAAGTACAACGGCCAGATGATAGACGACACCGTGCCAGCCCACAGTATCCACGCCACGCGGTAGGTGTTACTCTGCCAGCGCGGGTAGGCAATCCTGTTTATGCCTGCGTAGTTGGCAGCACCAACAGCGTCGTTGACACCAACGTCAAGCCCTGTGAGAACGCCGGGGAGAATACCCACACCATTCCAGATGCTATCGCTAATGTCTTCGAGCATGTTGTTATAGGCTGCCTGGAGCAGGTCGGCCTTGATGTCCATAATGGACGCAGGATCGCAGGAATAAAACTCTAACTCGGCTTCAGGCACCGTCATCTCGGCGAACTTCTGCTTGAAGTCCAAGTGAGCATATGTCCTGCGCTTAATGACTGAATGTGCATAGTCAGGGGCAATGTACTCAGTACCTCTGATAAGAGGAGCGTTGACATTGACAGGCCATCGTATCTGGCCGCCAACCTTATTCTTCGCTTCTTTTATCTTGATACCTGATTTCAGCGGCCATGTATCGTGGTCAGCGAATATGTCCGCTAAGTATTCCCATTCCCATGCAAGCACTCTATCTTGTGTTTGGTTATCAGCGTCATTGTGCTTGTATGCCAATGAAATTCAACTCCTTTTTTATCCCGGCTTTTCTTTAGCCCAGACGGGGTTTTCATCCATAAACTTGGGTATGTCCAAGCTGCCGTCCGGTAAGCGGGGAGTTTTGTGAGAAGCAGGTTTCGGGGGTTTCCCCGTTGCTTTGAGAGCACGTCTTTCAGCGCCTTTCGGTTTTCGCTTCTCGCGTGTGGAGTTGACCTTATCCTTCACAACTTTGCCTATGTCGTCCCGGAATGTCTCGCTTACGTTAGCGCTGAGGTAAGTCGAGTCCGGGCCGATTATCATGGGCATGTACTGCTCAGGGGTAAGTCCTTTACCCTCAAAATGAGTCTTCACTTTATTTACGAAGTCAGCAGGGCTGGGGGTGCTATCACCCAGTTGTCCCTGCAGCTTATCATATGCGTCTTTAAGACGACCCTCGTAGACAGTCTGCGCCTCGGCCTGCCGCTGTTGTGTGACGGCATCCTGTTTCATACCACCGACGCCGCCTTCCACCATATCGAGCCGCCGCGTGAGCTTGTTGATATTCTCAACCAACCCCGGCACCACCGGGTCGTTCTTATAATCGGCTGGCACGGCCATCGCATCGGACGGGGGGGGTGCTGGCTTGTCGCCTTTCTTAACGTAGTTATCAACCATATCAAACAGTGTCCTGTCACTTTTCATGGCCTCAATGAGACCCGCGTATTCCTCCATTTCCTTGGCCGTCTTGGAATCCTCCATGCGCTTTTGTGTGTAGTCAATGTGGCGCATGTATCCGGCGACAGTCTCTTCTTTCGTCAAGACGGTGCCATCGGTAAGCGTCAGGAACGGGGTCTCGCCATTGGGTTCAACAGCAGGTTGCTCACTGGCGATGTCAACTGCTTCATGTTCTTCAACCTCAGCCTCGTCCACATCATCCTCGCCGCCCTCACCGCGAGCCTCGGCCATCTCCTTGAAGCTCTTATAGTTCTCAAGTTCAGCCACGTACCCCGTGGGGTCGGTGAACTCTTTCTCAGTGTCTTCAGTTATGTCTGTTTCTTTACTCATCAAGATACACGTCCTTTTTCAGTTGTTCATCTGGTAACGTATCCCTATAGTTCTTCTGGTCGTCATAACCCATATCCGTCATCCCGTTATAAGGTGGTCTCAGATGCTCCAACACCCGTGGTGGCATAGGGCCCATCCTGAACTCCGGGTGATAGCGCTGGTACTTCTGGCCTATGTGATCGGCAATGATAAAGAACTTAGCAGCCTCGTGCGCCTCGGGGGTGAACAGATACCGATACTTAGGTTGCCTTGCAAGACGCTCAGGGTACATGACCTGTTGGATAGCGCGGGGGAGGGTGGGGTGAGCAAGGTTCAGGTAAAGCTCTACATACAACGCCAGCAACCCTTCAACATCCTCAAACGGCACATTGAAGTATATCCACGGGCTGGGGAAATATGATTTTGGCGGCTCAATACCTTTTCGCATTTGGCAACTCCTCATGGAACCCATCCCGACTATGTGTAGCCTTATATTCCTCGGCCGTGCCAGGTGGCTCGTCGTAGTTGGCTGGCTTGACTTTGGCAGCCTGCATTATTTGCTCTTCCTCACACTTGCCGCCGAAAAGGTCAAACGGCTGCCAGTTGGAAGTACCCTTAGCTTTTATGCCCAGCCCAAGCCCCACGAACATGCCTGCGCCCATGAGCAATCCGATGATGATACCGTATCCCATTGCCTCCATTATTCTGCTCCTCTTGTTTGTTGTTTGCCTGCCGCTTCCTGTTGTTGCATCTGTTCAGCCTGCGCCTGCTTTTCCTTCTGTCTGTCAACCGACTTGCGGACGGTCGCATCCTCGGTATCCTCGGCAACGGCCTCAAGGTCATAGATAGTGATGCCGGTTACCGGGTTAGCTGCCGTGTATAACTGCATCGCCCTCTGCAACTTGGCTTCAGGCGTCAGCATTGTCAGTGGTGTCAGCCTGATGCGCACGTCATAACGACCCGCTGACATATCATTCAGGAACGTCAGGTTGCCGTCTTTATCCTCTATTTCCTCGTTCAATACCTTAAAGTTGTTCTCCAGCCCACCGACACGCATCTGCATCTGTTCGGTCATATACTTTTGGATCACGGGCATCAGCTTTTTGCCGATGCGTTGCAACACGTCCTCTAACTCACGCTGATACTCGCGCCACCGCGCACGGCCTGCTTGTTTAAGCTGTTGTAGCATCGGCTCCGATGCGCGTTCCATCGGTGGGTATGCGCCCATCTCAACATCGCTGACACCTGTTATTGTCTCGATGTGTTTGACGTTCACATAGAACCCTTTTATTATCTCGTTCGATAACGGCGGGGGTACAACCCACTGGAAGACCTCGCTGGGGTTGCCCTGAACCGGCACGATGGCACCGGCGATGGGGACTATTTGATTAGTGTCTATGGTTATCGCATCAACGTTAATGACAACATAAGGCGTGGCGAACAGGCCGAGGTAATCGGTGAATCGGCTCATCCACAGGTTGACCATCTCCTGAAGGGACATGCACCGCTCCAACACGCTCCACTGGTATATATCAGTGGCGGTGTCCTGGGTGGTCATGATACAGAACGGGTGTGTGCCGCGGCCTTCTTCATCGGTATAAGGCGTCTCGTCATCGTCAAGAACGAGGAAGTTGGGGCCACCGAACACAACGCGCCGCCAGCCGTTGTACTTGAGGCGCTTGCCATCGGGGTTGTCCTCAAGCATCTCATCGTGTTCTTTGTTATGCTTGTTGATGAACTTGATGATGGGGTTAGCAGCTATGGCCTGCTGTATGGCAGCTTCCAGCTCTTCCTCTGACATGGGCTGCCCAGTCTCCTGGCTTACAGCCTTCCCCTGCTGCGCCATCTGCCGCGCCATCTCACGTAACTTGTTTTCTATCTCCACCACTTGCGCCTGATGCGCCGGGATATGCACGGGATGGTCTTGTTCGAGTATAACCCGTGGTGGCTTGATCCGCTGAAACTCTTCATGCTCGCTGTTCAACTCGTCCTCTGTCACATCATCGGGTATCGGTTCAAGCGCATCGGTGCGTAGGTACAACTCGTGGATAAGCACCATGTGGGTGTAGTCCATATCGCCGCCGCGCTCGTTTATTATCTCATAAGCATCCTCATCGGACTCATGCCCCGCCGGTGCATATGTCAGCTTCTGCCATTTCTTGGGGAACATATCACGCACTTGAAGCGCCGTCATCCACTCACTATGCCAATGGTAGTTGCCATCGAGATCAGGACGACGTACACCCGGCTCACCCATGTAGTTATAAGGGTCAATGACTTCGATGCGCGTGGGTATCATGCGGTCGGTGTCGTGGGTTACTTTAAACACCGCATAGCCTTTGACGAGTGAGTCGAGCAACGCGCCGTACATCTGCACGGTGAACCGATCCTGCTCACAGGCTTGGCGTAATACCTCGCTCCATATCTCCGAAAGCTCGTTGGTGGGGGGTTCTTTTGTCATGGGGATGACCTGAAACACTATCTGTGAGTCCGTCAGGTTAGCGGCGATGATATCCATATGCGGCCCGACTATGTTGAACACGACCATAGCCAGCCCGCGCCTGCGGTAGACACGCCATTGCTTGCCGATGTAAAAGTCCCACGCCCGTTGGTGGCGGTCATGTATGGGCTTGTAGAAGCCCCGGCAAGTCTCGTGGAGCTGTTTACCGAATGTCGCGAGATCAGTCGCGTCCTCAAGGTTATAAGCCTTAGCTTCTGCTTTTGTTATTGTAGGCATTTATACACGTAACCATTCTTTATCATCCCAGGATTCCCAGTCTTCCTTCGCATCTTCTGCTGACACCCTTGGCAAATCAGCCGTCTCTAAGGGGTTGAAGTCGGGCAGTTTTATCATCACCTCAAAGTCCACATGATCGCTCATCGCGTCGGCCACATCGTCTGATGAGCCACGGGACAAAGCACCGACAAACCCAAGCAACTCTTGTTCCAACACGCCCCCGCGCATCCCTGGCGCGTGCCATACACGATGTGTTTCATAAGGCCCTTCAAGCCGCGTGACACGCACGCCCTTGGAGTCACCAGTGCCGCGTGTTATCCGCACCACCTGGATGTTCAAGTCGCCCCCCCAGCGCGGGTCGCCTGCAAGCCCCTCGACATACTGGGCCTGTAGAGCGTTGCCCTCGATGCCGACCTTGCGGCAATCCCACTTGGCGTATAATTCTTCTATCTTCCTTTTTGACTGTGCCGTGGTCATCTTTTGGCGAACTGTTTCGAGCACTATCAGCCACCGCAACCTTGTTTTAGGGTCTGTCCAGTGTGCCGCCACAACAATGCCGACATAATCATTGTGGCGCTTGATGCCATAGGCCGGGTCAACGGTCATGATGTTGGTCGTCTCGTTGACGGGTATCTTGCGGTACTTGTAGATGGGCCTATTGGTGTCGGGATCGGCGCCTATTTTCTCCTCGCCGCAAACATAGTACTCCGTCGGGATGCCCTTGTCGTTCAGTTCGGTGCTGGTGGTGTAGTAGCAGAAGTTCTCGGGGTTGAAGGTGCGGTCTTCGGGCGGGATGGGGTCATTAAGCATCTGACAACCAAATTTATACGCGCCATGCTTGGATTTCCACTTCAGGATGACCTTTCTTGATTGTTTCTCTGGCCATATGACATCAGATTCCTGCTCGTCTGACCAAGCTGATAACAGGTACACGGCACAATCATCTTCCGGTTCGATGTTCGCCAACGGCTGATTGTAAAGGAACGTCTTGTCTTTGAACTTCTCGCAAAACCTTGGTGCGAGTTCTTCCATTATTGCATTATTAACATCGGCAAAATGCCATCTGGTAGCGGCATAGAAGCGCCTCGTTCTGTCACCATCACCCAAGTAGTCAAGATTCTTCCAACCTTCGATGACCTTCAATATCTGGTCGATGGTGCCCACATTCTTCTCGTTGTGCGGATCATCATTAATGAGCACCCCAAAATGATCGCCAGTCTTAGGAGCCTCAAATGAACCAGCCATAATGCTCGGTTCCTTCCTGCTACTCTCCCTATTCCACAATTTCAACTTGCTCTGTGTGCCCCAGTTTTTAACAGCATTATCAGGAGGGCACCAATCAGGATAACAAGTGCGAAACAGCGTATTAAGCGTGAAGATGGGGCGTATAGCCTCGCCGACAATTCTTTCCGCTAAGTCAAGGTGCTGTGAGTTAATAAGGACGCACTCTTCAGGGTCATTCAGGAGTACCCATATCGTCCCCGCCGTTGTTATCAACTGTGTCTTCAAGTGGAAACGGGGAATAAGATACAATACTTCCGTGTGCGGTATCTGCCCCCTCATGCACGCCATGAACAACTCTATCATCTCTAAGTGAAACCACTTCAGTGGGAATATTTTGGCTTTCGGGTTTGTCTCCCAATCCATGTCCGTCGGCCACAGAATGCACTGTATCAGCACATTCATGTCCATTATCCCCAGCTTTGCCAGCGTGGTGATCTTTTCCGATGGAGATAGTTGATTCCATTCCGTCTTCCCCTCTTTGCAATATGGCTTCAGAGCGGGGTGATACGGGGGGTTCAGATTCATTAGCACTCTCCGGTGGCATTATAATAGCCGCCACCGTTTTGAACGATGCCGGGTTGTCCTTGGCTTTGAGCGTCTGTTGGTGTAAAGCCTCAACAAGCAACGGAGTCATCAGCGGGACAAGGTACTTGCGCCAGTTGACAACGATGGGGTTGACGCGCCCGTACATGGTCTCCCTGTTGATGGGGCGGTATTCACCGGGGTAACGAGCATCGTGGAACATCAGCTTGCCATCGTCATCGAGCTTTTTGATAAGGTCGTCAGCAACGCCCTTAACGCGCATCTTGGACAACTTGCCACTCTTAACGTACTCATAGACCTCAAGTACGATTTGGTCAAATTGCTCGTCACTTATTACTTTTTGTGCTTCACTTGCCATCATGCGTCCGGATCGAAATGACCCCCTGTCGTGTCGCGTTCACCCTCGTTCGGCTCCATCCATTCGGGCAATGGTCTTATATCCCACCAGTAGCGCTCCTTGCCGATGGGTTTCTTATGGTTGCACATGCCCATCTCAGGCCAGTTGTGGAACTCCACGGCTACCTTGGGGCGGCCTAAAAGCGTCTCAGACATCGGGTAGATACTCCACGAGCCCGCCTTGAGCTGGCGGGCTACAGCCATGCACTTCTCACCGAGGGTCGTCAGGTCAGCGGCGCTACATGAGCAACCACGCCTGCCACCGTGGACAGCCCGTGCTTCCTCTGGTGATAGGTCAAGGACAACGGTATCGATGACCTGCGGCTGTTTGCGCGTATATGCCCCATCAGGGAAGGGGCTTGGCTTTATAATACCTGACATAATAGTCTAATATAGGGGACGTTTTGTCCCCTATGAGACATGTTGCCCGTTGTAACGGGACTTTATGTCCCCAAGGTGTAGCATATGCTACACTTATAGTATGACTACCATAAAAAAATAGCCCTGTCAAGGGGTAAATGTAAAAAAGTTGGGAAAACTTACGGGGGGGGCTAGGGTTGCTTTTCTTCCACCACCTCCACATCAAGCGCCGTGGGACTGAGGCTGACGATATCGATGCCGTCGCCCCTGAGCCATTCGAGGAAGTTATTGAACCGCTCAGTGAATATCCAGGTGCTGCCGAACCGGCCCGTCACATAGCCGCTCTCGGTCACTGTCTCGTCGAAATACTGCTTCCCTTGCATATCAACGCCGCACAGCACGATGCGCTTCGATCCTTTCTGCACAGCTAACTGGATAGCCTTTGATGATATAGTGCAGTAGCCGCGCAACAGACCGGGGATAATAGCATAGGGATGGTAGTTGGGGGCGTGATAACTGAGGTGCGGGCCGGAGTGGTAGATATAAGGGAGGTTGGGGTATGTCTCATACATATAGCCCGAGTCGAAAATAGGCGTGGGGTATGGCTCCTCAAGCAGGTAAGCCTTGGCTATGTAATCCCTCGCGGCGTCTCGGAACCACGTGTAGAGCTTTGGCAGGCTGCTGTCCTCGGCTATCCATATATGCTTCTGCACCCTTGGTATCATAATGCCGTAGTTGACAGTAACCACAAAAGCATCGGGCGGGATGCGATGCCAGTGAGCCTTGCCCTGGAGACCGGGGGCGAGGACGTAGGTAGTCTCGGGGAACTTGAAGTCAATTTCTAAAATGTCGAGGGCCATTCTATATCACTCCCACACTTTCCGCATGCATAACAAAACC
>SDBS01006337.1_pt1 | contig 11514 bp, 11 predicted proteins | sample 2277091 | NCBI WGS metagenome assembly SDBS01 (sample SAMN10404972, study PRJNA504765) | marine sediment metagenome | isolation source: marine sediment core GS10_PC15, 163 cmbsf | place: Arctic Ocean: Southern Knipovich Ridge | collected 2010 | reverse complement strand
CCTTTCCTCCTTTCTATATGGTTTTTTTGGATATACCATATTAAGGAGATGTCTTGTTCAGGGTGGTCAATATTGCGTTATCACAGACCCTTTTTGTTGATCAATTTTAGGTTAGCACAACCACACTTACGCAAACATTTTCAGCCAGTGCGTTACCCTCGGCTCCCTTGCGGTATACTCATACATATTGCAAACTCATCCACTATTGTGGTATTGGTAAGATATGTCTTGCGATTATTAGGCTGCTTAATTTGTTTTAGGGATGCAAACAATAAAGAGGATATTCATCATGTCTAAATTTATTGAGGTTCTAATTGTCTCATTTATAGGAGTATTAGTGACTATATTAACATTTTATGGAATCTATCATGCGTTTACTAAGCATAGTACTGGCTCTGGTTTCATATCTGTCTTTGCACCTCCTTACGCTTGGTATATGGGCGCAGAGGGGATCTTTTGGCACGATGACTTTGCCAGTGTTGATTGGGATTTACGTTTAAAGAATGATGTTAAAGCCACGGCTGCTCTTTTAGGTTACTCAAGCGTTATAGACGAAACTAAAGTAAAAGATTATGGTAGGGCTGTTGAGACATTTGCTGGGGAGATTAAGAATTATCCCCCTGAAAAAAAAGAATATCTCGAAAAATTTGGATTGATCTATATAAACTATACCGAGTCTATTTTAGATGACACTGTTGAATGCTTTACAAAGGCCATGTCGGAGGGTATTCAACTGATGTTTGTAAAAAGCCCCAAGACAGTGGCGATAGAGGAAATTATGCTTATGTACAAAGGTGCAGAGGAGATAGTTAATGAAACAAAGATAGATATGCTTGCAATGACTGAAATGTTCAAGGAAAATTACTCGAAAAAGAGAAAGTTGTCGAATGGGAAGAAGGACAAACTAATTACTTATTTTTCTCTATCAAAGCAGAAAGGCCTTTATAAGATTAGAAGCACATATGCCGATATTTTTGGGCATCCTCCATCAGATTTATAGTTTGATTATTTAAAGAGACCTCTAACAACTCATTCGAGCCTACGTTTGTGATCTAATGCGGCTCAATTCGTCCTGTAACCAGTAATTCACGATTGCTTCAGTGAAGTATGAAAAAACTGCCCACTTTCGGACGGACTCCCTACCTGTCGTAACAGGTCACGGTGTTGCATCAAAGTTTTCTTCCGTGAATTAGCCCACAATTCCAGCTGGGGCTTCGCCCGCTGCCCTTTCGGGTATAAATTGTTAAAGAGCAAAATTATTTCAAAGGGCCTTGCTTTAATCCTTTTAAAAAGCCCGTAACTACTTGATCCCTGGTACGTGCTTTGATGTCCGGCAACCTTAGATCGTTTAATATAAAAGCCCTGACGCGGTCATTTGCCCTTTTTACCGTCATTGACTGTCATTTCCGATAGATTCAACCCTGCATAGCTCAACCTTTCTCTGCCTTTGTGTACGGCTCCGTGTCACGCAGATTCCTTGCTCAGATAGTTGCTGTTCAAGTCTTTTTAACTGCTTGCCAAGGCTATGAGCATCCTCCGGCCAGCCGTTCTTACCGACAAACTCCTGGTTGTCTGTATTCTTTAGTGCCTGATGCAATTCGGTCATTGTCCCCGTGAATATGCCTACGCTATTAATTAAATGAGCGATTGCCAAAATAATAGGATCAGTCGTATCAGGTTCAGGATTAGTCACATTTGTGACTATTTTGTCTTCACTATGTACATTTGTACCTAATCCTTCTTTTTGGGACACCTGTCCCAGTTTTTCTTCTTTTTGCTTATCAAGCTGTATCCCGGATACACCTTCCCACCTCCCCGGAAGCCACGCACTTGATACCGCAACAGCTAAACCGATGCTTAACGGCTCCAAGACGGCTATCAAGAAAAATATGAACATAGAAGCCGCCCTGGTTTCGTCTATATTGAATATTCTTGCCGTTGCAAATATAGGTGCTGAATATGCTTCGTTATTAATGGAGTGTCTTTGTAGGGCTGCCTTTTCGGTAATAACCTCTGTTAAACGTTCCTGTAAGCCTTCATACCCTGCGTTCTCTCGTTCCCTAAGACGCTTGGTTACATAAGAATCCGGCAGGCCGGATAAGGTCTTATCAATGGTTTCTATTCGGTTCCGTAAAAGTGTTTCCTCTTGGTTAAGAGCATCCAAAGTCACAGAATTTGATTTAAGTCCTAAAAAACCCCGGACATGGTTTTGAGATAGATAACCCATTATCTCAACAGAGGTCAGCAGAACCAGGGCCACAATCACCGTTGCATAAAAGCCCCTGGACAACCAATTCAGGATATTCCATCGACGGTGAAGGTGGATCACCGTGAGGATTTTGCCAAGCTCCATGCCGCAACCCATAAAAACAATGGTAATGACAGCACTAGCAAAAACCGCTGATAAACCACTAATAGATATAAATGCGCTGGTTCCGAAAACAAGGATAAGTGTTAATGTTAAAAGAGCCTTGTGCATTATAAGCCTATGGTGTGTAATTCCTAGTGTTTACATTCATAAAACGTTTATCAAATATTCGGTATTTTTATTTTACCCTTGTTACCCCCTTAACCTCGAATCTGTCCTGCTTTGAAGCATGCCTGAAGTATGCCTAAAGCATACCTGGGATATGCTTGGGGTAACTCTGCCGCGCTTTAGTCCTTTCCTTGTCTGAAAGAAATTTATCCATAGACCTATACTCTGCTATTCGGAAAGAATAATTATCTCAAAAAACCATAGCCTAATGCCCTTTTATTTCATTCAGAGCGATTTTTACGGCCTTTCTGATCCGGCTTTTTACCAAAACGATATAACCATAACGCACAATCATTAGCAGAGCATCTTGTGATTTCGATATATTGCCAGTTTGAACATTGCAGGCAGGCTTCGCGGATTGCCTTCATAGGCGTAAGCGATTTTTTAACAACCCCATGCTTTGTTAAAATTTTATGTTTGACAGCCAATGTTCTTTGGTTCCTTACTCTTTATGCCCCATCTCCTTTACTTGTCGGGATGGTTAATCCGGTTAATTTGCTCATGAGATGATCCTTTTATTGCTCTGTATGAACGCTTCAAGATCCTGGATGTCAATATACTGTTTTCGACCACCAGGAAATTGAACGACTGGAATCTGTCCCGCCCAGATCCGTTCTCGCATAGCCCAAACGGTCAAACCCAGGTAAGAAGCTGCATCTTTCAAGGGTAACAGCCTGGGGAGCATTGGATTTGAAATCCCTTGCGCTTGTTTTTTCTCAACTATTCCAGTGCGTTTTGACATAGTGTGCTTAAATTGTGTCTGTATTATTCCTTCATTTTACTAAGCAGGATACAGCCTTGAACGTCCGGCCATTCATTGCGGACACGTTCACATTCTCTTTCACGATCCTCGTCTTGTTGGGTTTGCCCCCCCGTTTATGGCCTCAAGGCCGGGGGACCAAGGTCATATTCAGGCTAAGGAATGTAATGTTACTACCCCCGTTCTACTTCCAGCATCGTTTAAAACGGTTAAGTTTCGCCTTCGTTATCTTCGTTATCTTCATCGCGACAAAATTTTTTAAATTTATTAAGAGCTTCATAGCGGTCAGGTTTTCCGGCTTCTTGTTCGGCACTCAGCGCCTTTATAGCAGCTACGTCTGCATGAATAGAGCGAAGGTCAATTTCAACCTTTTGTGGAGCATAAGCACCATCGAGCTTCCATGATTGATCTAATGCTTTCAAGGATACACCAGGATCAACATTATCCACGTGTTTCTTTAATTTGTAAACGCGATGCCGCCGGGTCAACCCCTCTTCCTGCATCAACTCCGCTACCGCAATTTGTATGTCCGGTTTCTTCATCAATGAGCATCCCAGGGATTTAGCAGAATCTCTGGAACTGCAATCGTGCGACAACAAGGCCGCTTCTGTCTGGCTTTTGCCTTCAGACACTTGTAAAGTAAATTCTCTCTCTTTTTCCGTTAGATTCTCAAAGCTCTCTGGCAAAGGCTTTATTCGCTTTAACCTCTTGCAGATAGCAGCCGGGCTGACATTGAAATACTTTGCTATTTCCGTTTGTGTTTTACCCTCTTCCAGCATCTTTAAAATTATAGTGTCATCTGTCTTTCTCATATTGTTTGCCTCTCACTAAGTTAAAATGGTTAATCGGTTAATTAACAGGCATATTCAATTAATTGTCCGGTTGTTATTTAACTGGTTGTCAACGCTTCTTGTGCAATATTAATTAAGTTATAGAAGTGGTTGATTTCTTTGATTAGCTCCCGCCTTTGTTTTCCCGCCCTTTTATTTTCCAACCATGATCCTGCGCCTTCTGTTTTATTCTGCAAGGATTCAAGCTTACTTTGTGCAGCAAGTATGCGTTCCTTGAAAGCCTGGATATCATCATAAATTTCTGTATTTGACAAAAGTATCATAAATATACGCAACCTCTTTATTTTATCCTTTTTAAATACCCACCATCCACCCGCCAGAGAAGAGGCCCCAACCCCAGCACACCTGTTTATTAACCAATCATCTTCAAATAGTCTTCCTCACTCTCAAATTTGAGTTGCTTCCATATAGGCATATCTTTTATCCCTTCCCCAGCCCCCCCCTTTTCATCCGTAACATCGTAACAGTCTTTTAAATTCAATAGGTTATCTTGTTTTTCATCCGTTACATCATTTTTATCTGTTACGCTTTGTTTTGCATCTAACTCGTTGATATTATTGTCTTGTAACGGTGTTACGCTTGAAATAGGGGGTATAAGAGGAATATAACGTTTGAAGGCATCGTTGAAGCTGTCTAACTCGTAACCTTTTTTCAGATTTTCACCGATACGCATGGTTTTTGATTTAATAGAAAACGGCTTTAACTGCCTTGCAAGCCCATTTTGAGTTAATCCTTTGCCGCGGTTCCAGTCGCACCAGGGACTTTCTTTTTTATCTTTTAGCGCTTCAACCAAATCGTCTGAAAATATCCGCTCTCCTAAATGAGAGTCAAAAATATCCTGAATATCCTGTAACAGTTTTGGGCCTGTTGAGTCGTCTGTGCTGTCAAACATTCCGAGCATGGACTTTCTAATCAACTCCGGCCAGCTATCCCCGGCAACCTCGGCAATAGCAAATAACGGCATCCAATTATCAGTCATGCGATCACTGTTTGTCTGTGGTATGTCCGGTCGTGTTATGGATAATTCGTCCAGGTTATCATTAGCCCATCTCTGGCACTTCCGGCGGATGTCAAAACACTCGGCCTCGAAATCAATATCCAGCTTTGCGGTGTTTTCATTTAAGGTCTTGCGCCTCAGTTTTATAATGATAGATCGATCCTTTAATGTATCCGGCAACGTACCGATCATAGAAATAGCCTTTGGCCCCCAAGTTGAAAACTTAACGGGCTCATGATTCTCCCCCTCTACCCGGATTACGAAAGCAGTCGTCCTGGTATGCCCACTGTTGAATACCCCCCTCAATTCATTATTGTCTTTCAAGAAGGTATCGGCCTCGTCTATCAACAAGGTGGGATGGTATTTGTCGACAGTTCTAAATACAGCGGGAGGACTAATATTTGACGCCGTTAAACCTTTATTTACTATGCCTTGTAGCGTTTCCAGCAGCAGAGTTTTGCCACACCGCTTAACAGGTGAAATTATCCCTATCAATGGCAAAATACGGAAAGCGTCCTGGCAGTAAGTCAGCACCGTCCAGGCAGCAATGGCCTCCGCCGCACCTTCAGGTAGTATGATATATTTTGATAATTCTTCAGATATAGAGTTTAACAGCATAGCTCCGTCAATCTCATATTCATACGGCTCCACTTCCGTGACAATTTCAGTCGTTCCGCCGGTCTTTTCCCGCTTGATTAGTTCCTTAATAAATTGGTCAATAACGCTTTTTCTGACGCCATACTCTTCTGAAATGCGATTACGTTCTAGTTCCCGGGTAAACACGTCAAGGTCGATAATTTCCAGTACTTTCGATATTAAATCGCTCTTTTGTAATTCTTCGGTTAAACTAAATTCCTCTTCCATTTTCGGGCCTCTTTGTCCTTGTAAAGTTTGTATTTAAGTTTGTCACTGCCATGTATTAAAATATCCCGGTGATACTCCCAAAGTGGCAACATTTGTAATAATGGCGCATATAGCTCCAGGTCCTCCGGCGGTATTTTCAACATCAGCTTTCTTGTCCGGCGCCATAGCTTTGAAACATAGCTGCAATACTTTTCTTCCCAGCCTCTAAATTGCGTTAACAGTTCGGCCTTGCGCTTGCGGCCCTCAATATCCCGCCTGACCTGTGGGGTGATTTCCCCCCGCTCAATTCCAAGGTGTTTGAGCGCATCCTGGAAGGTTAGGCCATGCAATTTTTGTACGAAGTCGATGACGTCACCACTCTCTTGACAGCCGAAACATTTGAAACGGTTATCGTCAAAGACAAAGAATGAAGGTGTTTTTTCTGCATGGAGAGGACACAGGCCGATATGCCGGGTTCCGCGCTGTTGCAGGTCAACACCTGCCGATTTAACTACTGACACAATATCAATATTTTGTTTAAATTCCGCTATCATCTTCGTTTTTTAAGGCCATTCTTGCCAAGGATTAAAACCTTCATTCCTCACCCTCCGGCAAAACAGGGTTACGACGGAACCACTCATTAAAGTCCCGCACTGTGTAGAATACCTTTCGCGAAATGCGATAGTATTTTGGACCTATCTTCCGATACCTCCAATTTGCCAGTGTCCCTATTTTTATACCATAAACCTGTTCGACCTCTATGGGCGTCATGGCGAGCTTAGGCAATGTTAAGTCTTTGTAACGGTAATGTTGCTTTTTCATATTATCCCTCTTCATTTCTTTAGCCCTCAGTGATAGGGATTGGGAAAATTAGAAGGCGCCCTTATTTTCGGGGTGTGTACAATAGCTCGGATAAAAGGGGGTGGCAAAAATGAAGTGTGGTTTAATAGAAAGGAAAAGGTGTGTTTTTTAAAAGAAAATTATTAAATTGAGTTTTTATACTGAAGATGGTCAAGAAAATCGTCATAGTTCTCCCGGGCGACAAGTTTTGACAGGGGCTTTTCCCGCCAGTTTAATTCAACCTGATCTTGCTTAATATACCGCAGTGCACCAGGACAGGTTGTGAAACAATCAAGATTAAGAGAGTCACCTTTGTTGGGGCATGAGGCACAAATAATATCAAGGCTTGTTCTGCTGACTTTAGAAAATTTCTTACGTAGAACATCGGGGAAATACTTTTTATTCTGACTTCTCTCGTAAGCCTTATAAAAGGCGTGTTTGGCCGTGTCCGCTTTTATATTAAGCTCCTCGGCTATTTCCTTAAAACCCATATATTTCTTTCGCAACTTCCATATCTTTAGTTGCTGCCAGGCTTCTTTTCTTTCTCTGGTTTTGTCTATCTCCCAGGAGGAATAGGCTTTCATGTGTCTTTTGTCGAGTTCCGGGTGATCGGTGTTTACTTGTAGCGCCTCCCTTTGCAATAGATGGACGATGTCAATAAAATTACTAAATTCTTCTTCTAGTTCACCTTTTTTTACCCGGAGGTCTATTAACAACAATCTCTGGTAGGGGAGCAATCCCTCAAAGGCATTTGACACTCGTTTGAATGGTGCTTCCGGAAGATGATAATCTTCACACTTGTTCTCTGGGAGTATTTGTATAACCCCCTTGGGAAGATGAAACTCTTTCCAGGATAGGAGGCTTTCATAAAGCTCTCTATTTTCTTTCTCAGGATCAAACAATTCCAGTAAGCCTTCAGCCCTTTTTCTGTCCTTAGTCCTCAGGCTATACAGACCATCTAAATATGAAGAAATTTTGGGAGTAGTGAAACCAAGTTTAGAGAGGAAGGGGAGAAGCTTTTTTACAAACGCATCAAATTCAGGACGGTCAGCGTCATCCTGAAAACAGGACTTAAGCTCTGCAAAGGCTTCCTGATACTCAAAATTTTCTTTAAGAAAATCAATACACAATATTATAGAACTTTCATAGTGTTCTGCTCTTAGGTCATTCGTGTCTTTCATTGTCTGATCCTCTCCAGACTCCTCAAAGTTAATCCGGGGAAGCGGGAGAGGATGTCCCGCTTGTCGGCTCGCGTTGCCTATCCCCGGATCTTGTATTTTATATATAACAAATCGCGCCTTTACCTGATATCAGGCACTTACGCTATATTTATTTTTTAGCGTTCTCTTTTCTCTATAATCAAGTCCGGGCTGAACGGGTCTGGTAAATTCCAGCCAATAAGTTTGTCGTTTCGGAAGACAAGATATTGTTTCTCTGGGAGAGGTGGCATGAATCCAAATGAGAGACAGGCTCCTACAGAATCAAAAGAATATTCTTTAAATGTCCACACTTCCCTGATATCGTTTTCACTTATAAGCCGCTTTGCCACTCGGTATGGATTCCCAACGACATTTCGTACCTCTTGAGAAGTCATACCAATTTGAAGTTTTCCTTTATTGACGGCTGATGTAATAGGTGTTGAGGTATAAAATGCACAACCGGAAATAATCGCTAAAAATAAAACAATTAATACTATCAGTATTTTTTTCATAATTCCCCCCTTTAAGTTGCCAGGAGCAAGGGATTCACAAAAAAGCAAGTCCCCTGCGCCCGGTTTTTAATTACTTGAAAATAATAGTTAAAAATGGTACAAAAGGGCGCAAGGGATTTTTTTCCTTGCAATTGTGCTTGTAATACTGTGCTTTTTTTGTACCTACTGTGTCTGTTTTTTTCAAAAATAACCTAACATTTCCCAACATAAAAAGCAATAAAAAAGCCAACGAAATCAGATTAATAGCTGAAATCATTGGCTTTTCAAATTGGACATTTTTGGACTTAAAATCCCTCGATCCTAGTGATTGTACGAGTTCAAGTCTCGTCCCGGGCACCATATAAAAACCAACGATGCCGTTGGTTACATCGAAGCCTCTTGGGTGCGACCAGGGGGCTTTTTTGTGTTACCTAAACAACGGATGTTCGGATTCGCTCCCGGCACACCAAGCCTCCGGAATATGAAGGGTCGATTCATGGCTTGACACACAATCATCATTTTGCCATACAATATTGTCTTAAAAGCAAATCCTTTTCTTTTCAATAAATTCTGAGCGTCGATTATGAATCCTTTCTCAATTATAACAAACTTGCGTATACAAGATGTGTTGGACATTTTGTTTCTTACCGTGGTTGCTTATCATCTATATATCTGGTTTTGGGGAACAAAGGCCTTTAAGGCCCTGGTGGGTCTTTTGGCTTTGGGAATCGTCTTTACAATAGCACAATCCTGGGGTCTTTTCCTCACTACCTGGGTTTTTCAGATCCTCTGGCAGGTACTGGTTGTACTTTTAATAATCCTCTTTCAATCGGAGATCAGGCAGGTGCTGGAAAGGGTCAACCCTCTTAAGGTGATAGGGAGGCGTGCCTTTCCCGGAAAAGATGACTGGGTTCCGAACTTAGTTAAGGTAGTATTTATGCTGGCCAAACGGAAAATCGGCGCTCTTTTAATTTTCGAGCGCTTGGATTTGGTGGATGAGCATGTTACCGGGGGCGTTCTATTGGAAGGTGAGCCTACATCGGAGCTTCTTATGAGCATCTTTCATAAGGAGTCCCCTTTGCACGATGGGGCCATGCTCATACGAAATGATAGAGTGGCCAAGGTGTCCTGCTATCTTCCTCTGAGTTCGGCCAAGGGGCTCCCTAAAGAATGGGGAACCAGACATAGAGCAGCACAAGGTCTTTCCGAGCGTTGTGATGCTTGTGTATTGGTGGTTTCTGAAGAGCGGGGGGAGATATCTCTGGCTCGCGATGGTCAGATGATACAGGTAACGGATCCAGAACAACTTCAAGGGCTTCTTGTTGATGCAGTTACACCGGTTCGCCCTAAACGAACCAGACGGGATAGGCTTAGTTCGCTTCTGACCCATCGTTGGCCCGTGAAATTGGGCAGCTTAGGTTTGGTAGGCATCTTTTGGCTGTTGCTGGCGGGACAGCAGAACTTTGAGGTGTCTTTAAAACTTCCTATAGAGATAAAAAACTTGCCGGCAAATATGAAAGTCCTGGAGCCTGTAAATCCAGAGGTGAAGATCACTTTTCGAGGCCTTAGAAAGGATGCAAGTACGCTGAACAAAAGAAACACACACGCGGAACTCGACCTTTCTTTGGCCGGCGTTGGCAACAGGGTCTTTCGCATCACCCGTGATCAGATCGTGCTCCCAAACGATAGAGTCTATGTTGTTCAAATAAATCCATCCAGGATTAAATTCAAAATTGGCAAATAACCTTCTATTTCGACATAGAAAACCCGGACCTTTGGTCCAGGCCAGAGATAAATGGCTCTGCCGATGTAAGCTCCTGCAAGGGAAAAAGATTTGAAATATACAATTTTTGATACTCCGGTGTTAAAGACGCTTTTGCGCTGGTTTTCGATATTTATTTTAAGAATCGCAGGGTGGCGTACAGAAGGCCGGCTTCCGGTTATTCCTAAATTTGTTCTTGTCGGGGCTCCACATACATCAAACCGGGATTTCCCATACGGTTTATTCATACTATTTGTTTTCAGGACCAAAATATATTGGCTGGGAAAAGAGGCCCTATTTCGTATGCCATTTAAATGGTTTTTTAAATGGTTAGGGGGAATACCTGTCGACCGATCCAAATCAAGCAACATTGTTGCCAAGTCGATTCAACGATTTCATCAGAATGAAAAGCTGATCCTTATGATTGCGCCGGCCGGAACTCGTAAAAGGGTCAAGAAGTGGAAAACAGGATTTTATCATATCGCCAATGGCGCAAATGTTCCGATTGTACTTGGCTTTCTTGATTATCGGCAAAAGGCTGGAGGAATAGGTCCGGTGATCTACCCAACCGGGGATATTAAAGCTGATATGAAGACTATCAGAGCTTTTTACGACGGTGTTACCGGCAAATATCCAGAAAAATCAATGGCTCCCGCTGATATCCGAAGCGGATTCAATAATTCCTCATAGAAAGGAATTATGGCACAATAAACCCGATTAAAAGTTTAAAGTGCCTAAAGTGATCTAAAGTGCCTAAAGTTATGGTATTCTGTCAATTTGATTATAATTGGTCTCGCCGTAGGCGAGTTCCACAACCCTGGCCCAGACCGATTACCAATACTCTATACTCTAAAAGTCAGGTCTGGAATGATGCATAGCCTACATCAATAAATATGAACGAGTCGCACCAGGGCGGGCTTTAGCTCACTTCAAACTTTAGGCACTTTTGGGTTTCTCCGACTTTGGCGGATCCAGGATAGGTCTTTTGACCGGTCTGCTCCCCGCCGCGAAGCACTGCCGTAAGGCAGAACCCCAGCCCTTTGGGGCGGGGAGCTTCACATAAAATACGTCATCGAATTTACGAATTAGAGCACTAAGTTTCAAATTCAAGCGGTGTCACCGATATAATCAGCGGCAGGTCAAGCATTTTTTCAATAACTTTCTCGGGAATCGGGACACTGGTTTTGAGGAAAATGATGTTCATTTTTCCGGTTTCTTCCTGCCCCACATGCATC
>SDBS01006335.1_pt1 | contig 11516 bp, 8 predicted proteins | sample 2277091 | NCBI WGS metagenome assembly SDBS01 (sample SAMN10404972, study PRJNA504765) | marine sediment metagenome | isolation source: marine sediment core GS10_PC15, 163 cmbsf | place: Arctic Ocean: Southern Knipovich Ridge | collected 2010 | reverse complement strand
GAGTTCTGGAATGTCATCAGGGCCTCGTTTCGGTTGCTGCTGTTTGATTCGTGGGAACAGGTGCTGATTCGTATGAACTCCCCGCCTTTACCCGCTTTTCAAGGATGAAACTGCACACTATAAATTCAGATTTAAATTGTACTTACGTAGGTTCACCGAGAATTGCTGGTATACAGGCAGGGTACACGGGAAAAAATCTATTTCCAGAACAGACAGATAACATTAACTTAAAGCGTTACCATGCGCCTGAAACAACTCTATATCAACTCATTAAAGCACAAACTAGTTTACCTCATCTTAAGTACATTTTTCGGAATCTTTCTGTTTTATGTAAGCACCCTTCCTCATTCAAAAATTGAAAACAGCCCGTACCCTCAGATTTCAGACCTGTTTGATATGATTGCTCACTTTATCGGATTCACCATTTTCAATTTTATTCTATTATCATCCCTTGCCGGCTTTAATAATAGGTCCATCCCGAAAAAAATGTTTATACTGTACCTCGGTATAGCCGTCATCTGGGGTGTTGCCTGTGAAGTATCCCAGTATTTTATCCCTTCAAGGAGCTTTCAGTTTATTGACATCATCGCGAACACCGCGCCCGCAGTTGTTGTACCGCGGATAATCAATAGATTGCTTTGACCTGTATATTTTAGAATATTTTTTTAAGAATTTCTTTTTTTTTTCTGTTTCTGTGATATAATGGTGCCATGAAGGAAAAAAGTATGAACAAGCTTCTAATTGTCGACAGAGACGACGATCTTCGTAAAAACGTCTCTCATTTTTTCCGCCACAATGGATACGAAATGAATGAAGCCTGGGATTTCAATACCGCTGTGCGGATAATTGAAAAACGTATACTCGATGTTATTATAAGCGATACCAGCATACCCGGCGGCTCAATTAACGCCCTTTTGGATGTCAGAAACGATAAAAATCTAAACGCGATGATGATTATTGCCGCTCAGAAAAAGATGATAGACGATGCTGTAAGGGCCGTAAAAGCAGGCGCCTTTGATTTTATTCAAAAGCCGTTCAGCATCCCTGAAATCGAAGTAAAGGTAAAAATGGCCTTAGATCATAAAAGGCTTTTGGAGGACGCGGATTCTTTTGGAAGTAATTCTAACATCCTTTACAAGAAAGATTACTTCATCGGTGAGAGTGACGAAATAAAAGAAGTATTTGAAATAGTCTTGAAAATAGCAACGGGCGATTCTTCGGTACTGCTGACCGGTGAAACCGGGACCGGAAAAGAGCTCATAGCCGGAGCCATCCATTACAACAGCCCGAGGAGGGCAGGTCCTTTTGTGAAAGTAAACTGCGCTTCTGTCCCGGAAAACCTTCTGGAAAGCGAACTATTCGGACATGAAAAAGGCGCTTTTACCGGGGCTGATCAAAAGAGAATCGGGCGGTTTGAACAGGCGGACGGCGGGACAATATTTTTAGATGAAATCGGAGATATGAGCCTCACGACACAGGCAAAAGTTCTGAGAGTCCTTCAGGAAAAGGAGTTCCAGACGGTCGGCAGCAGCAGGATAGTCAAGACCGACGTCCGCATAGTATCCGCCACAAATAAGGACCCTATACATGAAGTAGAAGGGGGACATTTCAGGGCTGATCTTTTCTACCGGTTGAATGTTGTGACAATTAATCTGCCCCCGTTAAGGCAGCGCAAAGGGGATATTATACTCCTCGCTTATTTCTTCCAGAAAAAGTTCTCCAATGCCCTGAACAGAAAGGCACAGGAGTTCCATCCTCTTGCCATAAAGCGTCTTACCGAATATTCATGGCCCGGTAACATCAGAGAGCTTGAAAACGCAATAGAGCGTTCGGTTTTAATGGCAGCCGGCACAGTAATATCACAGGATGACCTACACCTGCCTTTAAACCTGGATCTTGACAAATGGGATTATAAATCAATCAAGATACCGGCCGGTGGGATTAAGCTTGAAGAATTTGAGAAGAACCTTATCCTGCAGTCTCTGAAAATATGCGACTGGATCCGGAAGGACGCAGCCAAACTCCTGGGAATTTCCGGGCGCGTACTTAACTACAAGATCCAGAGATTTGGAATTATACATCCAAGGTGGAGACGGAACAAATAAGCCCGCCGGGATAAAAAAACGATTTCCCGCAATGAAATAAACCGTTAAACAGGCAAACCAACCTCCACTGCGTTTTCTAAATACGGCATACGGTAATAAAATCGGATTTATCAATTCATCTTTATTGCAATTTCTTCTCTTTTTTATTAAGGTTACGTTATGGCCAGATTCCTATTAATAAACAGAGACCGTGAATTCAGTGAAAGTGTCTCCCGTTTTTATAATGAAAACGATCACGAAGTACAAACTGCTGATAACTACAGTACAGCCATTGATCTGCTCGAAAAGTGGATATTTGATGTTGTCATTTTTGATACCTCCATTCAGGATCAAAAACCTTTTGATTTTGTCTCGCATATGAAAAAAATTAACAGAAACACAATTGTTGTAATAACCTCTGTAAAAGAAAAGAATAGTGAGGCAATCGAGGCAATTGACGATGGGGCCTATGATTTCATTCAGAGGCCCTGCAGCCTTTCTGAGCTTGAAGTAAAGGTGAACAAGGCATTGAACCTGAGAAGGCTCCGGCAGGAGGCAGCCAACCTGCGTGGAGAACGAAACATCATCTATAAAACAGAGAACTTCATAGGTGAGAGCCCTGAGATTAAAAAGGTATTTAAAATTGTCGGAAAAGTCGCAAGAAGCTGCTCTACAATCCTGCTGACAGGAGAAACCGGCACAGGTAAAGAGCTTGTGGCAGGGGCAATACACTACAACAGTGATCGAGCGGGCGGTGCGTTTGTCAAGGTAAACTGCGCGGCTCTTCCCGAACATCTTCTGGAGAGCGAACTTTTCGGGCATGAGAGAGGAGCCTTTACAGGGGCGGAAAGACAGAGGATAGGACGGTTCGAGCAGGCAGACGGAGGAAGCATTTTTCTGGATGAAATTGGCGACATGAGCCTCCACACACAGGCCAATGTACTGCGTGTGCTCCAGGAGAAAGAGTTCGAGCGCGTGGGCAGCAACAAAACAATAAAAATTGATGTGCGTATCATCACAGCGACAAACAAAAACCTGCAGGAGGAAATAAAGGAAGGCCGCTTCAGGCAGGACCTGTTTTACCGGCTTAACGTTGTAGAGATCCACATGCCATCCCTTCGTGAACGAAAGGGAGACATAATACTTTTAACCTATTTTTTCCTTAAAAAGTTTTCAGGTGACCTGAAAAAAAAGATCAAGGAATTTCACCCCATCGCAATAAAGACCCTTACCGAATATTCGTGGCCGGGAAATATCCGTGAGCTGGAAAACACCATTGAGAGATCGGTCCTGATGGCAGAGGGGAACGTAATTAATGTTGAAGATTTTCAACTGCCGGTTACGATGGACCGCAAGAAGTGGGACTCCAGCATGATTCAGATCCCGCCCGGCGGAATACGGCTCGATGAAGTTGAAAAAGGGCTTATCTTACAGGCGCTTAAGATGTGCAACTATGTCCAGAAAGACGCCGCCGGTCTTCTGGGTATATCAAGCCGGGTCTTGAACTACAAGATCCAGAGGTTCGGTATAACACACAATCAGTGGAAGCGGTATAAGTAGAGTACATTATCTTATAAACATTTCCTGACCTATACAATAATATTTACATTTATTTCACCATGTCAGTTTAGATAAGTTATCTGCATAATCAGATTTGGCTTACAATTATCGAATATGAGTTATGTAATGAACTCTATATAGTTTTTTCTGGAAATGACTTCGTATTCCGCTTCTTTATAAGTGGCAAACCATAGACCGGGGGGTTTTATCTTCTTATTACCCCATTTGAACTCATATCCAAATAGCTTACCCTCTCTTTCTTCTACCAGGTCTATCTCTTTATGGTCATAGGTACGCCAGAAATAATTGTTTGAAAATATCTTATAGTAGCTCTGCCTTTTCAGCCGTTCCATAAAAAGATAGTTTTCCCACAAACTGCTCACATCGTCTCTTGTGCGCAAATCATTAAAATTATTAATTACCGCATTTCGGATGCCATTGTCGAAAAAATAGTACCGTGCGGTTTTTGTAATCTCTTTTCTCAGATTTCTGGCAAACCCATAGACTTTTTTTATAACAAATGATTTTTCAAGCAAATCCAGGTAGCGTTCAACCGTCTGCTTGGCTATTCCAAGTGCATTGCTCAGCTCATTCAGGGAGACTTCTTTTCCAATTTGAAACGCAATAAGCTTAAGAAGATCAGATAATTTGCTTGAGTTTTTAATATTTTCAAGTTCAAGTATATCTTTTAAGAGATAGGAGTCCCGCAACGTGATAAGATACTCTCTTTTTTCATCCATGTTCTTCGTGGTAAGAACCTCCGGGTAGCTCCCGTACACAAGAAATTCATCGAGCATTTCTAAAACCTTCATTGGACCCAGATCATCTTTCAGCTCCAGAGCGGATAGGGTAAAAAGAGTAATTACTCTTTGCCTTCCGGTAAGGGGTTCACCAATGCTGCCTGAAAGTTTGAAAGATGATGAACCACTTGCCAGTATCTTCGTGTCCGGGAGTTGGTCAACCATGATCTTCAGGCCGGTACCAATCCCGGGAATTTTTTGAGCCTCATCAATCATGATCAGTTCGTAACCACTGAAAGCTGTGACAATTCTCTGTACCTGTTGTGATTCAAGAATCTCTCTGAGAACCCTGTCTTCACCCACTCCCAGATAATACCGTCCCTTATAACCTTTCAGAAAAGTTTCAATTAAGGTTGTCTTACCGACCCGCCTTGGACCATAAATAACCAGGACTTTTCCCTTTTCAAGTAAGGATGATAATTTTGTATCGAAATATCTTTCAAACATGAATATAATTTACAATATTATAGTATATTTAGCAATTAAATTTACAAATTCTCATTAATTTGGCAACTTAAATACTCAAATTTATGTAATTTTAGAAACATATTAAGTTTGGTGAAATAAAGAAGAATGAGACTCTCCTGATGGCGCATAATGGTGAAAGATTAATAAAATTGAATTATGAAAAGAAACGTTTCTTAGACTGCATTAACGTATTCAGTTACAATGTGCAAAAGAAAATGTGCGAGCTCTTATTAAAATATTACGGCCCGGAGAAAGAGATTTTACCGGCGCTATCGATGATTGTGAATAGGGGTGGGTACATAAAGTTGAAGGGACAGAAACTAAAGGTATGTTTGAGAGGATTCAAGAACCCTGAGATAGATTATGCTGCTCGACACCTTTGCGATGATCTCAATAAGCTGAAAGCCAATACATTAGACAGGTTTCAGCACGAGATTCACTATTTTGTCTCGTAGGATAATTTAAGGCGCTTTGATCTGGTAATTTTCATACTGGATTTCCGATAGTAAATGAGTAACAAAAGGCGGGATTTAATACTACTACTTGCTTTTCATGGCAAACTCGAACCTTTTCGCCTTATCAAGCAAATCCATATACTTTAATTCTCTTTTAACAGCCTCTTTTTTCACTCTCATGCTTCCGAAACGAGGGAGCCTGAGGGCTTCGACTATTTCCTTTAAATCTAAATAAGGTCTTTCCAGAATCACTTTCAGAATCATTTTTCCTGCTTCAGTGTGGGTATATGATAATACATTGTCTCTTTCTTTTTCCGCCTCTTTTATATAAGACGATATATGGACAACCTTTTGTTCCTTTATGAATCCTTTTAATGGTTCTTTCGTTTGGTCCTGTATTGTTTCCTTTATCTGCTCCTTCGCTGGTTCCTTCGTTTGGTCCTGTATTGTTTCCTTTATCTGCTCCTTCTCTGGTTCCCCCGCCGAGGACACCACAGCCCTCAATCCTGGATTTTCATTTACAACTACAGGCTCCTGATTGTAACTCCGGGCTTCCTTTTCTTCCACCTCCACCTTTAAGAAATAATTTATCGCTTTTTCAACTCCTAAAAACGACTTCAATACTAATGAGAGTTCCATAAGCCCGAATATGTTATTCACGTTAGAAGTCATATTCACGAGAACAAGATCACCATTATTTTGTCTGATTTCTTTTATGTCGTTGACAAAAACACCCCAGCCTGCATTGCTGATATAATCAACTCCCTCCAGGTTTACAATTAAACAATATTTTCTGACCGCGATCTGTTCTTTAATTATCCTGTCAACCTCAGGCGCTGTCGTGGTGTCTATATAACCTTCCACGTCGATTATTATTACTTCGCTTGCTTCTCCAACACAGGAGACATTCACAAGAATCCCTTCCATGGATACACCTGCACATTTAAACTATATTATTTCTAATATAAAAACATCTTACGGTAAAAAACCGTTTTCGTCAAGGTTAAAAACAATCGGTTTGTTGTTAATTTATACATCTGACTTGAATTAAAAATAATTTTGACACTACCATGTGCTGAACAATCCGGAAGATTATTTAGGTATTTCTACTTTCATTGAAATCTTCATACATTTTCATAATCATAGGTTTAGTTTCGGGTAAATTACTGCTTATTATCTCCCATATAATACTCAAATCAACTCCGAAGTATTCATGAACTGCAATATTTCTTAATCCAACCATCCTTCGCCAGGGAATATCAGGATATTTTTCTTTTATTTCATTCGGTATATTCTTTGCAGCTTCGCCAACAATTTCAAGGTTCCTTATTACTGCATCCTGAACCATATCATTCTTTAAAAATGTCTCATAATTCAAACCTTGGATATAACGATTAATCTTATCGATAGCCTCCTTTATATCTTCAATGAAGATATTAGGTTTTCTTCCATGCATAGACTACCTCTTTTAGGATATTTTCCCTTAACCGTGGTTTTAATGCTTTGACTGTAACTAAATCTACCTTTTTATTTAATATTTCCTCAAGAAACTCCTTAAGATCAATAAATTCCCATCCAATAGGATTTTCAAAATCCACTAAAATATCTATATCACTTTCCTTAGATTCTTCCCCTCTTATGTAAGAACCGAAAATCCCTATTTTATCGACATTATATTTCTCTTTTAAAAAAGGTATGTTTTTTCTCAATGTTGCTTCTATATCTTCCCTTGTTTTCATAAGTTTATTCCCTGTTTTTCTTTATCTCCCATATTTATAAATATAATATCATTTTTAACTAATGTCAGGGTCTAACCCACAGCCTCTAATCCCGGAGGTTAATGGATAATTGTCTAGCGTCGACTATAATTAACCCCTTTTAACAATGTTTGAATATTCCATTGATGAAATAAATACATTCGCATCCGTATCAACCTTTGTCTATTGATAAAATCTTTTGTTTTTTTGTATCTCATTTTGACATAAAGAATTAATCGCCATATCCTGAAATATACACGACAAAAGTTGATGAGGGTACTCCGGCTGATCATCTGCCTTAATTATTACATATCAAATAATTACAGTCCAAGCACTTCTGGCATGATACTTGCTAATACAATAGTAGATAGTTGTCTGCTATTAAAGGGTAACCTGTAAACCCGAAGTTTTACCTGATACAGGAAGTGCTGTTTAAAAAGAAATAAAAACTATGGATTGATACGGATAAGGAGGCAGCAACATGAGGTCTAAAATTACAGTTATTTTCATAATTTTATTCTGCCTGAGCAGTTTTTATGCCGGAGCGGAAGAGCTGATAAAACCGTACATTTCGGTGAGGGACCCGAGAAAAAATATTGTCCTGAAAGAACCGCTTCCTATCAGTAAGATGGACATCGCAATACGGATTCACGGATGTATCGCGGAAACGGCCATCACCATGACTTTTAAAAGCGATTACCACGACAACCTTGAGGGGAGTTTTTATTTTCCGCTTCCGGAGGGATCGACGGTGAACGGTTACGCGCTTGATATACAAGGCAAGATGGTGGAAGGGGTGGTAGTGGAAAAAGCGAAAGCCCAATACATCTTCGAAACCGAAGTAAGACGCGCAATAGACCCCGGTCTCGTTGAGTGGGCAGGGGGCAATATATTCCGTACCCGTGTTTACCCCATACCGCCGAAGGGGTCCAGAACTATCATGATTCGATATGTTTCTATTCTGAGGGATGCTCCGTCATCGAAAGGAATCAAATACACCTACTATCTTCCCCTTCGAACCGATTATCCTGTCGAAACCGTCGATGTTCATATCGATGCTTTTACGGATACCGTACCTATTATTAAATGGACAAAAACACGTTCACTAAAGTTTAAAAAAAGGGGGGAGAAATATCACGCTTCGACTAGATTCCGCGATTTTACCTTTAAAGAGGATCTCAACATCGTTATATCAGATCGTGAGGGGAAACGCCTTTGGGTTGAAAGGAGTGAAAAAGACGGTGAGGTCTACTTCGTACTTCAGAACCCCATCGAGCAGGGCAGGATTGTCCGTAGTGTAGATGCCCTTTATGTTCTCTGGGACGCCTCAGCTTCGGCTGGTAAGATTGCCCGCGAACAGCATGTTCATCTTCTAAAGGCAGTCATGGAAAAATTCAAACCAGACGAAATATGCATAATTCCTTTCCGGGATCAAACTGACACTGTAATGAGATTCGAAAAGCCAGCAGGCGATACAGAGAGTGTTCTCAAAGCGTTGAGCAACATAGTATATGATGGATCTACAAATCTTCATTCAGTTCTCGATGAGCTGAGCAGGCTGACATTGAAGGATCCGGAGAAAAAGGTAATCATATGTCTGTTTACCGACAAAAATCCAAATACGAATCAGAGCCTTACGAGCATTCCTTCAATTTTGTACCCGATATACATCTTTTCCGATGCGCTGCCGGAGAATATGCCTCTTGCAAGAAAGCTGGCACGAGATTCCGGGGGAGCCGTTTTCGATATAACCGCAATGAACAGGAAAGGTATCATTGGCAGGATGGCACTTCAGATTCATCCGCTCAAAGACATTGAATATGATGAAGGTAGGATTACCGATGTATTTTGGCGTACAGATGATGAATCAACAGGTTTTGTCACGGTTTGTGGTAAGCTGCTAAAAGATTCTGCTCTGTTAACTCTTCGAACCGGAACGTATCGATTGTCCCAATTTCGAATGGCTGAACCAGGCCCGGAGACTGGAGATATCATCCGTGCGTTCTGGGCGCAGCTGCTCATAGATGATCTTTCCGCTTTTCCTGAAGCCAACCGCTCTGCTCTCATAGAAGCGGGCAAATTCTACGGCCTTGTCACACCCCACACATCTCTTCTGGTACTCGAGACCCTGCAGCAATACGTACGGTACCGGGTGGAACCGCCTGAAAGCTTAAAAGGGATGAGAAGGAAATACAAAGAACAGGTAGAAGCTCAGGCGGCATGGCTGCGTGACTGGGAGGAGGAGAGTTTGCTTCTGGCTTCTGAACAAATTATTTCCCTCTCACGGCGCTATAAAAAGTGGTGGGAACAGGGAAATCCCGTACAGGAAACAGAAAGTTACTACATAAAAGATAAAGTGTATCCTCCAAAAGAGATTCCGGAAAGTGGAGGGGGCTGCTTTGTTGCCGGAACACCTATCCTTACGGACGCAGGGACAAAGCCGATCGAGAAGATCAAAGAAGGTGAAGAGGTTTATTCCTGGGACGTTCGTTCCTCAACCTGGGTTCTTCAAAGAGTAGACAACACCTCTGTGCATTCATACCGCGGTGATGTAGTCACAGTTCACATGGGAGGTTCACAAATCAAGACCACCGGGAATCATCCTTTTTGGGTAGTGAAAGGGATACAGCTGGAATCACGGCCTTCAGCTAGAGATGTTTCTGAAAAAGACAGGACAGCGGCGGAGGGAGGCCGGTGGGTAGAAGCCCGGGATCTACAAATAGGGGATATTCTGATATCCAGAGTCAGGGGTGAAATACCCATCGATCGAATCGAAACAACCTATGAAGACGCTACAGTATATAACCTCACAGTCCCGCGCTTAAATACTTATTCCGTGCAGGGTCCTGGAATCGCCGTACACAATAAAGGCGGTAAAGAAGAATCTGATGAGGAGCCGGAGCAAAAGCCCGGTGAAGAGCTCAGACATGCAAAGTTCCAAATTACCGTTAAATCATGGAGCGCTTCACCGTCATATTTGGAAAAACTGAAAGACATGAGTATCACAAAGGCATACCAGATATATCTCGAGCAGAAAGGGGAATGGGCCGCGAGTCCTGTTTTTTATCTTGATTGTGCTGAGTGGTTTTTCACAGCCGGTGATCACCAACTGGGATTACGCATAATATCCAACATCTTCGAATATGGATATTTCGATCCGGTCATTTTAAGATCGGCAGCTTACTTTCTGGAAGCATATGGTGAACCGGAGAATAGTAAACAATTTATAAAGCGTCTTCTCGAGCTGGATCCAAATAACTTTTATACCATCCGCCATCTCGCGTTAATTGAAGCAAAGCTGAAAAACTATGACGCCTGCCTTGAGCTTCTGTCCCGTGTGGTAAATGACTTCTGGTGGTCAAAAGACTGGCATGAACCGCCGGACAGTGACGGTGATGAGGGCTTTGGAGGTGTGCGTTTAGCAGCACTTATCGAATACGCACGCATACGCAGTCTTATGGAACGGGAAGGCGTTGAAATTACTGAATATATGCCTGTAGAAATACCTGCAGAAAATCTGGACGTCGACATCCGGATAGTTCTTGAATGGTCGAAGGAGGATTACGCCGGCGGGCTCCTTGTCATAGAGCCCGGCGGGGAAAAAGCCTATTACTATAATACCAGGACAAATGCCGGAGGATTGGTGACGCCGGTTAATTACTCGAGCCCTGGACCTGATGTGTATCATATCAAAAACGCTGTTAAAGGCGAGTACAGGATAAAATTTATAAATCATGCAGGTTATAGGCGGGATGGATACGGGCCAATGGTAGTGAAGGCATCAATCTATACTAATTTCGGCAGGCCGAATGAAACGCTGAAAGAGGTGGTTGTTCGTGCACCTGATGAAATAGAAGTTGTCGATCTCGCAGAAATTACCAGGTAAGTACGCATAAGTTAATTAAAAATAATTTTTTATTTCAATGCGAACTTTTCAATTGTTGTAAATCAAATTTTATCGTATTATAAAAAACATTATTACCGTAATCTTTAATTAACGTAATTACATCACTATCGAAGCAATATTATAGGGGGCGCAATTTTATGAGTAATAAAAAGAAGAAAAAAGAGATCGCAAAAAGAAGAGCGCAGGCAAAAGGTAAAAAGCGCCATAAAGCAAAGGCCAGTACGCATAGATCAAAACCGAATGTTCAATTTATTAATAGACCTGCCATATCAGAAATAAGCGTACCTGCCGGTTTTCGAGCAGTAGGTATGAGCCAGGCGATAGTAGAATATTCAAAACCCATCATGGATTTTGTTGAGAAGGGTGTTGTAAACGATCATAACGATGCTCTTCAACTTGCAATGCCGCTTTGGAATATTAATTTTTCTCAAAATCGTGATAATCCTGATAATATTAAAAAAGACATAATCAAACAAATTAGAAAA
>SDBS01006334.1_pt1 | contig 11516 bp, 8 predicted proteins | sample 2277091 | NCBI WGS metagenome assembly SDBS01 (sample SAMN10404972, study PRJNA504765) | marine sediment metagenome | isolation source: marine sediment core GS10_PC15, 163 cmbsf | place: Arctic Ocean: Southern Knipovich Ridge | collected 2010 | reverse complement strand
GGATCCGGCGGTATACAAATAAAGAACGGCTGGAGAAAGTTCTTATTTTCATTGCGTTTTTTAAGTACTGATATTCTCTTTACCAACTATCTTACCTCAAACAGCAGGATTATGATTTATAGAAGTATTCAGCAACGAGTCCCCACTATTGCACCTTTTCTATCCTACGATCAGAATCCCTATATTGTTATTTCCGGCGGCAGGCTCTACTGGATTGTAGATGCTTACACTAAAACTGATAAATTTCCGTACTCCAATATCTATAAGGATGGTTTTAACTACATACGAAACTCGGTTAAAATTACCATAGATGCATACAATGGCGACGTTAATTTTTATATTGTTGATAAAAAAGATCCGCTCATAGAAACATACAGAAAGATATTTCCCAGCCTCTTTAAGGATTTCTCTGATATGCCTGAGGACTTAAAACTCCATATGAGATACCCCAAGTATATATTCACAGTACAGGCAGATATGTATTCGGTTTATCATATGACAGACCCTCAGGTGTTCTACAATAAAGAAGATGAATGGGCAATTCCGCATGAAATATACGGTGAAGAAGAAACAGTTATGAATCCATACTATGTTATTGCGAAATTTCCAGGCGTTAAAGAGCGTGATGAATATATACTCATGCTGCCTTTTACTCCATTGAATAAGAACAACATGGTTTCCTGGGTTGCTGCTATGTGTGATCCGGAAAACTATGGAAATATGGTTGAATATCAATTCCCCAAGGAGAAGTTGATATTCGGCCCCATGCAGATAGAATCGCGAATTGATCAAAATACGGAGATATCTCAGCTTTTAACCCTCTGGGGACAGAAAGGGTCTACCGTAATCAGGGGAAACCTTCTCGTATATCCTATTAAAAATTCGATTCTTTACGTGGAGCCGATATACCTCCGAGCTGAAAAAAGTGAACTCCCCGAATTAAAGCGTGTTATTGTAGCATATCAGAATAAAATTGGCGTCGGGCCTAATCTAAATGATGCACTTGATGCGATATTCGGTGAGACACATGCGCAAACTCAAGCGCCTCCAGCTGTTAAGGCTGCCCAGCCGCTTAAAACTCTGGATATACAGGAGCTTATAAACCAGGCTGTGATCGATTTTAATACCGCACAGGAAAAACTCCGTGCAGGTGATTTTGCCGGATATGGAGAATATAACAAGCGCCTCCGGAAAATCCTAATGGAGCTTCAGGAAAGCATTAAATGATAGGTTAATGGAATTATCAATGCAAAGACGCCTTGGTGATGCCCTGACGCTGTTCTAGACAGCTTGTCGGATTACGGCCTGCAATGATACAAGTTAGCTCATTCTCGCAATTTTATTAAATTACTTTTCAAAGAGACTTCCCCTGATAATTATAAAAGCAGTAAAAAACATCAAGACTAAACCGAGAAGAGCGGCCCAGGAAAAGCCCAGTGCAGCATATAAAGAAAAACCCACGATCGGCCCAAGGGCAGTGCCCATATCTGAAAAGGTTGAAAAACGACTCATAAAGAGTGCTCGATTTTCCCGGGGAGCCCTGTCGCCTGCCAGAATGTAGATACTCAGGCGGGAACCAACTGCAGCAATAAAATGTAGAGCCAGGGAAAGAATAAGCAGCAGCCAGTGATTCGTCATAATCAACAACAGGAGCGCAATAATCTGCAGTGATGCAGTTGCAAGCAGCAGATATTTTCTACCCACCCTATCACTTAAAATCCCTAAGAAAGGTCCGAAAAGCAGGGTCCCGGCAATTCGCACGCTTAACAGCAACCCGGTAAGGCTTGCCGTTCCCAGGTAAAAGGGCAGTGCCGGCGCAATCCGGTCTGCCACCAGCCTACCTGTAAGATTGGCAATCATCTGTTCAGTCATACTGATGGTCAGAGCGCAAAGCCACAGAGAAAACTCTGTTTTTCCCACCTGAAGTTTTCCAGCCGCTTTATGCCCCTTCTCTGTCGGTTGAATGACTGCATTCTGCTTCCGGTAAGCAGGAAAAACAAGGAAAACCCCGCAGAAGGATAAAAAACTGAAGAGTAGAAAGGTTGGTTTTATGCCCACCAGATCACAGAGGAAGCCGCCGATAAGCACCCCGCCCCCGGCGCCGGAACGGGTAATGGCCTGGTAAACAGCAATAATCTTACCCCGGTTGCGGTTTGTGGCTAAATTGAGGGCTGCCACATAGCCCTCAACGCGCAGGATAGACCAGCAGCCGCCCCAGAGTATACGAGCAGCCAGCAGATACCAGAAATTCCGGCACAAAGCATAGCTGACGGTTATGGATGCACCAATTATCACGGCTGCAACCAGGGGTTTTTCCGAGCCCAAGCGGTCTACCATTCTCCCGGCCAGCTCGTTGGTTAATAGCCTGATCAGCCGGTTGGCTCCTAAAAGAATACCAATTTGCCAAACTAATACATTAAATTCTCCCGGTCTGGCCGGTAGTACTCCATAGAGCAGGGCATCGCCAAGCAGGCTCAGTGCCACAATTATGGAAACCAGGAAAAAGCGGAGTTTATTTTCAGATTTAAAGAGCACTACTCTGATCGGTATTTTAAAGATAATGAATCGCAGATTTCTGCCAGCCCTGCTTCGATTATGGTTCTGAATCGGGCAGCCGATTCCAATTTTCCCTGTCGCGCTTCATTTTCCAGATTTTTAGCAGCCTGGGCAAGTTGATCAAACTCCATATTTAAGGCTGCTCCTTTTATATTGTGAGCAGTAAGAGCGGTTTTTTCACTATCGCCCAGATCACAGGCCTGCTGCAGTTTTTTCAGGTCAGCTTCCGTTTCTCTAATAAAAACCTCAACCATTCTTATAAAATCTATTTCAGCCAAACCTATCTGTGCAGCTGTCGCTTCCCAATTATAGTTTCCCATATTTCCTGTTATCCCCGGATCTGATCTCTATATTTTTCAATCTGCCCTCATGCCGGCGGATTGGTCCTATTCTATTACCGGTAAATATATTCTAAAGGTAGTGCCTTTCCCCTGCTTTGATTCAACTTCTATGTAGCCGCCGTGGCCCTTTATTATACCATAGGTAGAAGCCAATCCCATACCGGTGCCTCGCCCCATCTCTTTGGTTGTGAAAAAGGGTTCAAAAATCCGCTCGCGGGTCTTCTTATCCATACCGATCCCGGTATCAGTAACTATGAGCATGATATAAGCATTGGCTTTTGCCTTAAAGATCTTCGATTGCATTTCAAGGTGATCAACATTAGCGGTTCTAAGAAAGAGATCCCCGCCCTGAGGCATAGCATCGCCTGCATTTATAAGCAGGTTAAGAAGCACCTGTTCGATCTGGCCCACATCAGCCTTAATATCCCTTAAATCCGCTGCCAGCTCCATATGAATGTTTATATCCCTCCTGGTTCTGGCCATTACATCAGCGGTTTCACCAATCAGTATATTCAAATTCATGATTTCCACTCTATCCCTGCCCTGCCTGGCATAGCCAAGGAGCTGCTTGATCAGGCTTGCAGAGCTTGCAACCTGCTTTTCAATACTTATTAATCTCTCATAATGCGGATGATCACTGGTCATCCCCATAAGCAGTAAGGAAGTATTGCCCTTAATGCCCATCAGCAGGTTATTGAAATCATGAGCCATGCCTGCCGCTAAAGTGCCGACAGATTCCATTTTTTCCCTTTGCCGCAGATGGGTCTGCCAGTAGTTTCTTTCGGTAATATCAACAAGAATAACAATCGCGCCTTTTTTGCCGCTGTTTACCGGTGAAATCCTGATTTCCAATTCTCTATCATTGATTACCGCCTCTACCCCTTCATCAAGAGAGCGAGAATGATCCTCCAACCTTTTAAGCAATGCCCCTATTCTCCGGCGATCACCCCCATTAAACAATTCTCTGAAATCGGAAGTTAAGAGTTCCTCCTCGGAAATACCGGATAAGGAAATCGCAGCCGGATTGGCAAAAATTATCCTGTTATTATCCGTAATCTCTATGATGCCTTCGTTTATGCTTTTTAGAACAACCTCAAAATGTCTTTTAATCGAGAGTAATTCGCTGGTGATTTCACGCGCATTATATAGCTCCTCAAGCCCCCTGGTGCCTCCTGAGCCCTTCTTTGAGTTTACAGCACCTGCTTCTGATAGTACGTCAAGTATATGTTTTTTCATTTTCATAAAAGGCCCTTTGGCAATGCAGGCATCCGCGCCAAAGTAGATGAAATCCACTTTTTTTTCCACAGCTATTGCCGAAAGAATTACCAGGTAGGTCTTTTCAAATTGCGGTTTCCGGCGGATAATACGGCAGAGAGTCTCGCCGTCAATGCTGGGCATGATCAGATCGATAAAAATAATATCCGGACGATATTGCGATAATACATCAAGAGCTTCCAGACCATTTTCCGCGGTTTTGACCTGACAATCTTCATTGGCCAATAGTTTTGCCAGAAATTCCAGGATAAGGGGATGATTGTCTACTACCAGGACTTTTTTCATATGGTTATCCGATTAATACCTTTGGTACATTAATTATCGGTTCACGAAAGCAAAAAAAATAACTTCGCAATCAGGATTTATTTACTACAAACTGGCTGACAAAATATTCAGCTGTTAAAGATTGTCCGGTTGCCCTTTCTATCATCCGGCGCCAATGGTAATACATGCCTGCCTTAAAAACCTTCTCCCGGAAGAACTCCCCCACTTCCTTGCACCCAACCAGGTTTTCCCCATCCCGGTCACTACCAGGAAGAATATTCTGACTGATATAAGAATAAAACTGGGATGCGAGCAGTTCACCGAGGAGATAATTGTGGTAGTAACATGGAGCCGCTGAGAAATGGATCTTTGCCGCCCAGTCGGGATTAGCCCCGGGCTCCGGTTTACTCAACAACTGGTATTTTCCCACCAGCCGCCACCAGAGTGAATTCAGATCCTGACAGGGATCGGTATAGAGCCTCTTTTCAAAGTCATACATTACCATGGCCCAGCGGACGAAGATGAGTTGTGCCATCCTGCTGTATTCGAAGCTCTCTCTTTCGATCTCCGCCCTTTCTTCTTCTGACAGCCCAAGAATCCTCTGCATCCAGAGAGCATTGCTGCTTAACCGGCCGAAAAACATGGCCACTGCCTCGGTGGTAAAGATGTGAGCCGGTTCTCTTAATAGATAGGGAAGCTCCTTATCGATATGGAAGTCATAGACTGCGTGACCAAGCTCATGAAGCAGCGTACCCATCCACTTTTCATTGTTCTTGAGATTACAGAAAATACGCACATCCCCCTGCCGGTCTATATCATCACAAAAGGCGTGAGGATTCTTGCCCTCCCGTTCATACAAGTCGCTCTTTTTCAGTATCGCCTTTACGGGCAGGCCCAGGCTGTCAAAGAAGCTGACAGCTATTTCCTTTATATCTTTATCCCGGTAATAGCCATCCCAATCCATTTCCTCAAGCAGCGGCGCTTCCTGAAAAAAGGGGTCATGATAATGCCAGGGCTTAAGCTTAAGGATTTCGACCCCATATACCACAGCCAGTGAATTATCAATTTTCTCCTTGACCCGGCCAAATGGTTCTTTAGTCAGTTGAAAAAGGTCTTCGAAAATAGTGTCCAGCTCCACCGCATCCTGTTCCCCGACTGACATTGAGAGCCTAAAATAATTATCAAAGCCCAACTCTCTGGCTCCCCTGTTGCGCAGCTCAACTAATGTAATAAGATCATCCGCAACTTCTCTGCCCACTGCCTTACCCGCAGACCAGGCCTCCTCCCTTTCAATGGAGTTTTTCGATCTCTTAAGGATTTCCTTTATCTCGTTATCCGTAACCTTTCTGCCGCGGATTGTGCCGCGGAAAACGCTGAACTTTCTCTCTATCTCAGTACTCAGGGCCACAATCTTCTCCAACAGCTCAAATGGTATCTGGTTCTCCAGATAAGAATTGCACAGGATATCGAGTTGCCGTTTTAATACGTTCTTTCTTACCTCTCCGGATTTTTTATAGGTGGTGAGCCGTTCAAAATCCCCAGGGTTCGAGTATATCCGGCGGAGCTCAAGCTCCAGTTTGCCATATTCAGAATAATCCTCCGCATCGCCGCTGATCGCCGCCCGCCAGAAGGCCAATTTCACTCTCCTGGCAAGGGGTTTGATCTTCTGCAGATGGTCGGTAATAAAATTACTCAATTGCTCTTCAATTTTCATGATCGCTCCCTACAAGTTACGGCGGGGAGTATAGCAGAAGATTATTTTAATTAAAAGGTGTTGATAATTTAATTCGGGCTGCCCCGATTGTAAAGAGGCAGCCCGGTAAGGATTTTATTTAAATCTCGGAAAGCTTAACCGGCATGTTCCGGTCAAAAGAGAGGCGCGCCGCCTTGCCCATAACCACCGGTATGCGGCCATCTATACCGGTCACAGGTGGAATCTTGTCCTCTGACACGCAGCGGATAAACTCCTTCATTTCAGCGATATAAGAATCAACGTAACGCTGTATAAAGAAAAAGAGAGGCAGGTCCTCCTGTACCGCCTGCGAAGTGCTCAACCTTGCCCGGTTCGGGGTATTATTCTCCACATTAACCATACCTTTAGAACCGAAAACCTCAACCCTCTGATCATAGCCAAAGACTGCCTGCCTGGAGTTATCGATGGTTCCCAATACACCATTCTCAAATTTCAGGGTGACAATTGCCGTATCCAGATCTCCAACCTTGCCTATTTCCGGATCCACCATTACTCCGCCCACAGTATAGATCTCTTCAACCTCGCTCCCTATTAGATAGCGGGCCATATCAAAATCATGGATCATCATGTCTAAGAATATTCCACCCGACACTTTTACATATTCAAGAGGCGGCGGCTCAGGGTCCCTGCTGGTGATTCTCAATATCTGGGGATCTCCCACTTTGCCTTCCCGCACCAATTCCCATATCCGCCGGAAATTGGGATCAAACCTGCGGTTAAAGCCCACCTGCAGTTTTACTCCGGCCGCAGCCACCTTTGCTAAAGCCCTGTCAATACGTCCAAGATCAAGGTCGATGGGTTTTTCACAGAAAATCTGCTTTCCTGCTTCGGCGGCCTCCTCTATGAGTTGGGAGTGGGTATCCGTGGTTGAACAGATAATCACCGCCTCAATATCAGGATTTTCCAGAATTGCCCGATGATCGGCGGTTGCCTGCTTTATATTAAAGTCAGCCGCGCACTTTTTTGCCGCCTCAGGAAAAATATCGGAGACAGCCAGAACCCTGGCCTCCGGTATACGAAAGGCCAGGTGTTCAGTATGGAGCCTGCCGATGCGGCCGGCTCCAATAATCCCTACATTAACTCTATCTGCCATGATTCCTCCCCTTATAGTTTATGAAAAGGCCCTATGTGTGGAAGTTCATACACCGATTTCCAGCCTTCACTGAAGGGCTCCTTCAAGAAGGGTTCCATCTCCTTTGCTGTGCGCAGCGTAACCTTTTCAACCGGCGGAACTGTTCCCGCAGGAAAGGTTTCCAGGATCTGGTCGTGTACCAGTGTAAGATATTTCAGGATTGCGGCAATCGGCCGTTTTCCCTTTCTGGCCGTAGCCAGGCTGGGTTTTCCTACAACACCTTCCGGAGTAGCGAAGCGCTCAATGGCAAAGTGCCCCTCACCCTCTGACCATCTATGAGGCCTGCGGAAGGGATCTACCGAAGTGTCGAAGTGGCCATCAGGCAAAAAGCTTTCACCCTCGGCATCCACCACTACGCTCATGTCGATCATCTCTGGGAACAGAAGCAGGGCAACCGAGGTTTCGCTCTCATCAGCGTGGATGAAATTGGTTTCCAGAGAATCAGCGCTTTTTCTGGGCACAAAGAATTCCCTGACCCCCCGGTGCCAGTCCAGCACCTGGAATATACCTGGCAGCTGAAATCGCTTCATAAACTCCTGTATAGCGGATTCCAGCATCCACAAATGACCATGATTATTGATCATAATGATCTTGCGGTAACCGTCATTCCAGAGACCAAGCATGGTGTAGATAAGTGTTTCTTCCACCACCTCTTTGGGCATAATAACCGTTCCGGGCATTCCCATGTGGTGATATGGGTGGCCGCCGTAATTCAATGGCGTAAAGGCCAGGTTGACTTCCCTGCCCTGCTTGGCCGTATAGCGACGCACTCCCTCCAGGATCTGGGTAACCATAAAGGTATCGAGCCCTGAGTTGGCATGGATGCCATGGTTTTCGGTACAGCCTATGGGCAGAAAGACGATGTCATTCTTCCTTCGCTTTTCAATGCACTTGTTGCGGGGAGTATTCTGAATGTAGCAGCCTGCCTTGCCCAACTCCGAAGGTGAGGGGATGTCATATTCCTGGAGAATTTTCTCGATTTCTGTTTCTGAAGCGTCCCACAGCTCCTTCTTCAGTCTACCCACAGTATTGTCTTCAAAAATAACTGCGGGATTATCCGTTGTTATCCATTTTTTTTCCATAAAATCAGCTCCTTATAGTTTACTTAATCCATAATACAGGAGATCTTACATTCCTTGCGGTCAGTGCGCAATTTGACAATATTCTCAGGCACCTCGTCCAGCTTGATGGTCTTGGTCATCATGGGCAGCATATTCATACCCTCAGCCATTGACTGAATAACCCTCGGGAAGGTTCCATGGCCCGAATGACCCTGGGCGCCTACTATACGCGCTCTTCTTACCTGCAGCACCTCACCGGTGACCGGTATCTTGGCATCAGCACGGGCTACAACTACTATAGTACTGTTCAAGGTTCTGCCGTCCCAGATTACCTTTTCAATTTCCGGATAAACCACTGTGGGCAGACCGGTAGCCTCAAGAAAAAGGGAAGCGCCCATACCGTCGGTAATATCAAGAACACGTTCGGAAAAGCTTTCCTTGGTGGGGTTGATAATATAATCCGCACCCAGCTCTAAAGCAAGTTTAGCCCTGCCCTCTTCAGGTTCGGAGAGAATTACCTTACCAGCGCCCTGTCTCTTCAAGACTGCGCAGGCTGCCATACCGATCGGTCCGCCCCCTAAAATAACCACATTATCACCGGGGCGGATACCGCCGCCACGTTCGATAACCGCATTATAGGCAACACTGCTCGGTTCAACCATACTGCCCAGCTTGAAAACCTCTTCATCTTTATACTTGCCCTTTAAGGCATCAAGGCTCCAGAGTACTTTAGTGGGCAGCACGATATACCTGGCAAAGGCGCCGTTTACATTAAAACCGATCTCGTCGAGACGCTCGCAGTGGTTTGGCCAACCGTCGGCACAGGGCTTGCAGGAGCCGCACCAGAGCATTTCCTCAGGCGTAACCCATTCGCCGCCCTTATAGGGCTTGTTTGTATTCTTATCCAGCGCTCCCTGTCCGGCTTCACGCACTATTCCGGAAAACTCATGGCCCAGGGTACAGGGGAAACCGGTCAGTCCCGGATACCAGATGTAACCGTCATCATCTGCTTGAGCCATATGCACATCACTGCCGCAGATGCCGCAGACCTTTACCTCGATCAGCACCTCACCGGGGCCTGGTTTAGGTACATCGATCTCCTCGATTTTTATCTGGGGATTACGGTAGACCTTGCTTCCCAGATAGGTCTGCCTGCCGTCTATGTCTTTGGGACCGAGTACAAATTCCGGTTTTGGATCCCATTCGGCATAAAGCCTTACTGCTCTCATTTTTTCAGCCATTTTTTTCCTCCTTGGCTATAATTTTTTTCACCCTTTGTATTTAAAACGTCGCATTCCCTTGCAAACGTTTACATTAAACTCAAATTAACAGCTGCTCCTGCGCACCACCAGCTCCGGTTCCAGTATTATTCTCTTTTTCCTGATCCCGCTTTCTTTATCAGTCATTCTCTCCAGCAACAGATCAAAAGCGATCTTACCCATATCATGCTTAGGCTGACAGATGGTAGTAAGCTGAATTTCCGGAAAGGCGGCAAAGGGTATATCATCAAATCCTACCACTGCCACATCCTCCGGAACCAGCAACCCCAGCTCCCTGGCCCCCTGAATTACACCAAGGGCAAGCAGGTCATTCTCGGCAAAAACAGCTCTCGGATATTCACCCTCGCCCACCATTCGCTTGATGATGTTGTATCCGGTTTCTCTTCTAAAATCACCGAGCTGAATAAAATCATCGTTGATTATCAGGTTATGCTTTCTTAAGGCCATTTTGTAACCTTCAAGGCGCTCATCAAGGGTCAATGAATCCTTTGGCGCACCGATAAAACCGATATCCCGGTATCCCGCTTCAATAAGGTGGCTGGTGGCCAGGAAACCGCCAAGGATATTATCTATTACCACCGAACTGTGCGCACTGTTTTTTGCGGCGCTGCTTACAAAGACCACGGGTATCCCCCTGGGCAGAATCTCTTCCAGAAAATCCAATCGACTGGCAGTGGGAGCAATGATGATGCCATCGACTCTCTTTTCGGTAAGTACGCGTATAGACCGAATTTCCCGGGAATCTTCCCAGTTGGTATTGCACAGAAAGATACTGTAACCGGCCTCATTAGCCTGATCCTCAATTCCCCGCGCAACCTCGGGGAAAAAGGGATTGGTAATATCCGGGATCACCAGTCCCACGGAATAGGTCTCTTTTTTTACCAGCCCCCTGGCTATTGCATTGGGCTGGTAATTGAGCTTCTTAGCCGCAGAAAGCACCAGCGTTCGGGTTTCAGCCTTTACACCCTTCTTATTATTCAGCGCCCTGGAAACTGTGGCATAAGAGACTTTTGTGATCTGGGCAATATGCTTAATAGTGGTTTCCATGCTATTTGCTTGAATATTATAGTAAACGTTTACAATAAAAGCAAGCGAAAATCTGCAAAATATTATAAAACCTGGCCGCACACAGGTGCTCTTCTATTTCTCCACTCACACAGGATAATTTTCTTCAGGGTACCGGCCGTATTTTTTAGTCCACTCAAAAAGCTTTATCACTTTCTCCACAGAGGTATCAGGCTGAATATTATGCGCACCGGCCAGTATATAGCCGCCGTCCCCGGCCGCTTCGGTAATTACTCTCTTAACCTCCTTCTCTACATCTGCCAGAGAACCGAAGGGTAAAACTCCCTGGGTATCTACAGCGCCGAAAAGTGAAACCTTAGATCCAAAAGAATCTTTGATCTTTTTCGTATCCATATCCAGGGCGGTAGGCTGGAGTGCATTTAGAATATCCACCCCTACTTCAATTAAATCTTCCATTATAGGGAAATAGGAACCGCAACAGTGATAAGCAATCTTCAGTGCCTGGTTTTTCTTTTTTAACTCTCCGATAATAAATCTCATTCTCTCTTTGAAGACTTCCCGCCAGAGCTGCGGAGAAATAATCATTCCCTGTTGATACCCGAAATCGTCCCCCAACCATATAATATCAGCTCCCAGTTTAACCAGTTCTTTAGCTACTCCCAGGCTGTAATTCATGACCCGGTCCATAAGAGCAAAAACATAGGGCTTTCTCAGGGCTAAATCAATAAAAAACTTTTCCATGCCCACTAAATACCAGGAGGTCTCGAAAATAGTAGCCTCCACATCTCCGCAGATGGCGTAATCTCTGCCATATTTTTCCACAATCAT
>SDBS01006333.1_pt1 | contig 11516 bp, 9 predicted proteins | sample 2277091 | NCBI WGS metagenome assembly SDBS01 (sample SAMN10404972, study PRJNA504765) | marine sediment metagenome | isolation source: marine sediment core GS10_PC15, 163 cmbsf | place: Arctic Ocean: Southern Knipovich Ridge | collected 2010 | reverse complement strand
TTGTTTAATCGCAAGGGAAGCCTCTTCGTTGTGGTATTCGCGCGTCAAAGTTTCTGACAGTCAAACTGACATGAAAGCAGAAGCCCTCTACATGTTCAAGGAGATGAGGCATGTAGGCGTTTCACTTGCCCTTGACAGTCTCCGGCTGCAGAGCATTGACATTGACCTGAGAACACACACCGATTACCTCTTTATTAAAGGTCAGGGAATCAACGGTCTCGATGATAACCTCAAGTTTCTATATTCCTTTTTTGATCCGAAATGGATTAGAAGTATGAAACCGTGGGAGTTTGCGCTTGTGTGCAGAAAGGGACCTCTGGCAGTAGGTCTCTTCCCCTATCACAGTTGGCACAAAGTAGAGAAGGAGGATATCGTTTCTAAGGTAGGGTTAAAAATCGAGTATGGAGTAGAACTTGAGCAACCTAAAGATATGGGTTCCTTCAAGAGTGTAGGCGATAAGGAGCACCTAGAAATTGTTTCATTATATGCTGAAGGGTTAGGGTATAACAAGCTGTCCGAGAAGTTGGGAAGATCTACAAAGACGGTTCACAGTCACGTTCATAAACATAATGATGCGGTTAACCGTAGTGGATTCTGCGCTACCTGTCGGAGAGCTGGAGGCGAATATTCAGGACAGGTAGTTAAACGGGGAATCGCAAAGACGGAATAAGGGAAGAGTAAGCGGAAAAATCCTTTATAGGAAAGTTTTACCTTTTATTTACTTACACCGAGACTTCCCCTACATATAGAAAAAATAGAAAGAGGTAAAACATCATGGTTCTAACTTATAGTAAATTAACAGTTAACTGTTTCCTTTATCTAAAAGCTTCCGTGCATAGTTGTAGATGAAACTGATGAGTAGCAAGGCGTACAGGGATATTATTCAACGCTTAATGGATATGCCCAACCCCACAAAGAAGGACCTCGATTATGTTAAGGTGAAGGCTGCAGGAAAACATAGCCTAGGAAAGGTTCCCTCCAACTCGGAAATAATACGGCACCTTAAACCAAAAGAAAGCGCCAAACTACTCCCTATTCTCCGAAGAAAAACTGTCCGCACCATCTCCGGAGTAACCGTAGTTGCTGTAATGACGAAACCTTCACCTTGCCCACAAGAAGAGCCCTGCGCCTACTGTCCAGGCGGACCAACTGCTGGCGTTCCCCAGAGCTACACTGGTCACGAACCCGCTGCCATGAGAGGGGCACAAAACGAGTATAACCCATACGCGCAGGTTAGAACACGCATCAAGCAGCTGGAGGCGATAGGACACGAGGTGGACAAGGTGGAACTCATCATAATGGGCGGAACATTCCCCAGCACGCCCCCAGACTACCAGAAAGAATTTGTTAAACAATGCTTAGACGCCATCACCGAAACAAAGTCTAGTTCTCTGGAAGATGCAAAAAAGCTGGCGGAGACCAGTCGGATTCGCAATGTTGGAATCACTGTGGAAACAAGACCAGACTGGGCTAAAGAAGAACACGTTAATCGTATGCTTCCGTTGGGCGTAACACGAGTAGAAATGGGAGTTCAGAACATTTACGACGACATCTACAAGCGGGTTAACAGAGGACACCGCGTTCAGGACGTCATAGAAGCCACCCGTATACTAAAGGATGCAGGCTTAAAGGTGGTTTATCATCTAATGCCCGGTTTGCCCGGTTCAAGCTTTGAACGGGACATACATGGTTTTCGGGAGATTTTCACGAATCCTTTGTTCAAGCCGGACATGATCAAAATTTATCCTTGCTTGGTTATTAAGGGAACAAAAGTTTATGATTGGTGGAAAAATGGAGAATACCGTCCCTACACCACAGATGAGGCGGCTCAGCTAATCGCAGAAATAAAGAAGTTTGTTCCTCCGTGGGTTAGAATTATGAGAGTTCAGAGGGACATACCAGCCAAGTTGATTGAGGCGGGAGTAAAAATGAGCAACCTTAGGCAGATAGCATTGGAGAAGCTTAAAGCGGAAGGAGGTAAATGCCGCTGTATAAGATGCCGAGAAGTGGGGCACAGATGGCTAAAGGACAAGGTGAAACCTGACCCAGAAAAAATAGAAACAAAAACCATTACAGAGGAGGCTTCAGGCGGAAAAGAAATTTTCATTTCTGTTGAGGACCCAGTTAATGATGTTTTGGTTGGTTACCTCAGATTGCGTATTCCCTCAGGAAAGGCAAGTAGACCTGAAATAGTTCCTGAATCGACAGCGATAGTTCGTGAACTCCGGGTTTACGGTCCCTTAGTTCCGGTTGGAAAACACTCGGCTGGGGCTTGGCAACACAAAGGCTATGGAGGAACACTTCTTTCTGAGGCTGAACGAATCGCTCTGGATGATTATGATCGAACAAAAATTGTTGTCACAAGCGCCCTCGGAACAAAACAATACTACCAACGCTTCGGCTACGAGTATGATGGACCCTATGTCTCCAAGCACCTTAACTAAATCCTTTAATAAACACACAAAGTAATGAAAAAATGCTTTTAGCTAGTGTAACTGAAAGGATAATGAATAGGAGAAAGCGGGTTTGAGTAAGGAATTTCCGGGCTATAGGGGAAACGCATTAAAGTTTTTGAAGAATGCGGGAGCCGAAATCGGCGATGTGATCCACGTAACCAAAGACGGGGAAAACTGGGAGGGCATTCTTATTCCTCGGTCAGAGATTGGAGACGAAAATCACATTATTCTTAAACTGAAGAGCGGCTATAATGTGGGAGTCCACATTGATTCCACAGCACAGATAGAAAAGGTTGGCGCGGGAGTTAAACCAACATTCACGCCTCCACCCCTTCCGAAACAGAAAACAAGTTTGCCTAAGGTAGCTATCGTGAGCACGGGAGGCACCATAGCCAGCCGCGTTGACTATAGAACAGGAGGAGTGCGTCCAGCTCTGTCTGCCAGCGACCTCTACAGCGTGGTTCCGGAACTCGCAGATATTGCGGTTGTGGACACGGAGATTCTCTTCAGCGTTTTCAGCGAAAACATCACATCAAAACACTGGATTGAAACCGCAAAAACTGTTGCCAAGCACATTGAGAATGGCGTGGCAGGAGTTGTGGTGGCCCACGGAACCGACACTTTAGGATACAGTGCTGCAGCCTTGAGTTTTGCTCTACAGGATTTGCCTGTGCCCGTGATAATGGTGGCTTCCCAGAGGTCAGCGGATCGTCCCAGTTCGGATGCTGCAACAAACTTGGTGGGGGCGGTCAAAGCGGCTGCAAATGCTCCTTTCGCAGAGGTTGTGGTTGCTATGCATGAGACGACTTCAGACACATCAATAGTTTTTCATAGAGGAACCAAAGTAAGAAAGTGCCACACGAGCCGCAGAGACACCTTCAAGTCCATAAATTCTTCTCCTCTAGCCAGAATGGAAGACGATACGATCAGTTTGTTGATTAAAAATTGCAGGAAACGTGATTCTGCACGGAAACTGAAATTGAAGCCAACTTTTGAGAAGAAAGTAGCCCTCGTCAAGTTTCATCCAGACTTGAATCCGGAGATAATCGATTGTTACGTTGAGAAGGGTTACCGTGGCATTATCCTTGAGGGAACTGGATTAGGTCATGTAGGAAACTATTGTCTTTCTGCTATTCAGAGAGCAATAGAGAAGGATGTGATTGTGGGCATGACTTCCCAGTGCATCTGGGGAAGATTGAACATGAACGTTTACGATCAGGGCAGAGACCTCCTAGCCGCTGGCGTCGTCTCTCTTAACGATATGCTTTCTGAAACAGCGTTTGTGAAGCTCAGGTGGGCTCTTGGTCAAACAACCAAAACTGAAGAAGCGAAACGGCTTCTCACGAAAAACGTAGCTAACGAATATTCGCCTAGAACCCTTAATGAATGAATGGGATATGGAGGAAAAGGGCATGAGCAGCAAATATTCGAAGATTGGTTTGAAGGCAGGACTTGAGATTCATCAGCAGTTAGACACTAAAGAGAAGCTTTTCTGTTCCTGTGAGCCCAAACTGTTCAAGGAAGAACCCGAATTCACGTTTCTAAGAAGATTAAGACCGACACAGAGCGAGTTGGGTCAGGTTGATTCAGCGGCTCTCTTCGAGTTTCAGAAGGGAACCAAGATTCTGTACGAAGCAAACAACGATACGGTTTGTCTAGTGGAGATGGATGAGGAGCCTCCTCACGACCTGAACAAGGAGGCTGTGGAAATTTCGTTCATATCATCTCTTATGATGAAGGCGAAGCCTGTGGATGAGATTCATGTTATGCGCAAGACAGTCATAGATGGCTCAAACACAACAGGGTTCCAGCGAACATGCGTTGTAGCGCTAAACGGCGAGATTGACATCAAAGGAAAGAAAGTGGCTATTCAGCAGGTGAGCCTTGAAGAGGATGCGGCTAGAAAAACAGGAAAAGATGGGCAGCTACTACGTTACCGTATTGACCGTCTTGGAATACCACTCATCGAGGTTACCACAGCGCCAGTCATATATTCTCCAGAGGAGGCGAAAGAGACCGCTTTTGCTATTGGAAGAATCTTGAGGGCGACCCGCAGGGTTAGACGGGGTTTGGGAACTATACGTCAAGACGTGAACGTTTCCATACGCGATGGGGCTTTGATTGAAATTAAGGGCGTTCAGGAACTGGAATTAGTTTCTCAAGTAATCGAAAACGAGGTTCAACGTCAACTAAGCCTCCTAGAAATTAGAGACGAACTGAAGAAACGCGTAGTAAAAGAAGCTGATGTCATCGCGGATTTTGTTGACGTTACCTCCATCTTCAAGCAAACAAAATGCAAAGTCATCGCGAAGGCCATCAAACAGAACAAACCTGTCTTAGCAGTTAGACTCCCCGGATTCGCTGAGCTTCTCAAAAAAGAACTTGCCACGGGCATGAGGCTTGGGGCTGAGTTGGCGGGGATGGCCCGTTTCTGGGGAAGGGTCGGAGGCATATTCCACACAGACGAGATGCCAGCCTACGGCGTAACCGATGAAGAACTGAACAATCTTGGGAAGCTCTTAAAGACGGATTCATTGGATGCCGTGGTTTTCGTGGCGGACACACTAGAAAATGCAACTGATGCTCTGAAGGCGGTGGTTGAACGGGCTAAAGTAGCATTGAAGGGTGTTCCCGAGGAGACACGCTCGGCGAATCCTGACGGATCAACAAAGTATATGCGTCCGAGACCCGGAGCTGCCCGCATGTATCCGGAAACGGATGTTCCGCCGATTCAGGTGACCAATGAGTACATTAACGCGTTAGGAAACAGGCTTCCTGAATTGCCTGAACAGCTAATGAAGCGGCTGATGGAGGAGTATAAGCTTAATCAAAAGCTTGCCAAACAGATCTTAAATTCTGAACATCTTGACCTTTTCGAGTCTTTAGCCAAAAAGACAGAGGTTTCTTCGACCGTTATTGCGGTTGCATTTACGGAAACGTTGAAGGCGCTTAAGCGTGACGGAATTAAAATTGAAGCCATTACTGATGAGCAGTTCAGGGAACTGTTTAGGCTCATTGGCTCAGGAAAGACTGCGAAGGAAAGTATTCCCGAGATATTAACTTGGCTTGCAGATAACGAGGATGCTCTGGTAGAGGATGCTCTTGAGAGTTTGGGGCTTTCGATGCTTTCGCGGAAAGAGCTAGAGGAGATGGTGGATGAGGTGATAGAAAAGAACTCTGAGTTTATCGAGCAACGGGGAAAGGGCGCTTTTGGACCATTAATGGGCATCATCATGAAGAAGGCTAGAGGAAGAGTGAAAGCTGAAGTAGTCAACGAGATTCTGAAAAAACGGCTAAAGTGAAGTAACAAAGAAACCATAGCATCGGTAACCCTGATCTCGTCTCTCGGCGCAATAGTCTACTTGAATATCTGGCTATTTATCCTAGGAATCTAGGCAGCAAAAAAGTTTGAAATACAATGATTCAAGCTTTCCTTTAGTTCTCTTAGATTTCCAGAAAAAGTACTGTTTTCAACAATGAAGTATTATTAGTCTACAAATAGAGTGTATTTTCCAATATTAATAAGCGGTTAATTTTTCTTTTTCGTTTTGTTGTGGCGTTTGGGGTTGATCTATCTTGCCTAGGCAATGATTTCTCGTAGGGCAGTTTTCAGAGAACATGAAGAAGTTGGTTATTCTGTTGCTGATATCGTGGAAAAATATTGGAGTTGAGTTTAATCGGTTCATGGCTTCTGTTAGAAAGAAGTTTGGGAAAGTCTTTGCAAAATAGAATATGCTCCACCCGCAAGCTTTTGGATTAAAAAGACCAGATATAATACGGGAGTAGGCAAAGAAGTTATAGCAGAAGGCGATAGAATTGGTGCGATTAAACTGTAATCATCTAAAAAGAGAATGATAAAACATGTGTGCAGATTTGAGCAAAAACGGAACATTATGGTTTGACGAGCTTTCTATGCCGGAAGCAGAAAAAGCGGCTAGAGACGGAAAAGTTGTGATTATCCCATGCGGAAGCATCGAAGAACATGGAACTCATCTGCCGCTTTGTACAGACAGTCTTCAAGCCGAGTATGTGGCTTTGGGAGTCGCCCGAAAAGCTGGATGCCTAGTTGCACCGCCCTTAAGGTATGGTCTTTGTAATTCTACAAGAAATTTTCCGGGCACAATCACGATAAGTTTTGATTCGCTACGGAGCATAATGGCTGATATTCTGGAAGATTTTGTCCGTAACGATTTCAAACGATTGCTAATTATAACAGGTCATGCGGGCGGGTCACATATGACTGCAATTAAGCTTGCAGCCAAAACGGTTGTAAATAATCACAAGAACGAAAAGGATAGACCACGAATTATGGTTTGCTCAGATTATGACTTTGCGTTTGATCTTAGAGGCAAGGACTTTGATGCCCGAGATTCCCACGCGGGTACCATCGAAACTTCGAGAGTAATGGCTATTCGATCCGATTTGATAAAAGGAAAAGGAGAACAAAATTTTCCAAATCTGCCCAGATTCGAGGTTGTTCCAGATCCTGAACGATACTTCCCAAGCGGAGTTATGGGCGACCCGACAATAGCATCAGTTAAGAAAGGACAAAAAATAAATGAGTATGTGATAGAGCAGATCGTGAAACTGGTCGAAGAATTAAAGCATTAAAAAAGATAATGAAGGGATATTGTATGGTTAAAGCATTGGTCTTTCTTGCTACAGGATTCGAAGAAATCGAAACAACAACAATTGTAGACATCCTCAGAAGAGCCGGCGTAGATGTAATCGTTGCTGGTTTGACGCCCAACGTGGTGGAAGGCGCACATGGAATGAGAATTGTTCCAGACAAGCCAATCGATGACGTTACTACAGAAGATTTTGATGCAGTAATATGTCCTGGAGGGAATCCGGGTTATAAGAATCTTAGAAATGACCCGCGAGTGATTAATATGGTCAAAAAGGCGTTCGACTCCAACAAGCTAGTAGCCGCAATCTGTGCAGCTCCAGCAGTTCTCTCAGACGCTGGCGTTCTGAAAGGAAAGAATTGCACGATTTATCCAGGAATGGAAAACGAACTCAGAAATGGTGGAGGCAAGCCAAAAGAGGACATGGTTGTGGTTGACGGAAATATCGTAACGAGTAGAGGACCCGCAACATCTCTTCCGTTTGCTCTTAAACTGGCAGAAAAATTGGTTGGAAAACAGGTCGCTGAAGCGGTTAGCAAGAAGACGATGGCAAACATCTTACGATGGTAGCACAATTCTGATTAGAAAAAGAATATGGGTTGTTGGAGATGACTCCAACAGATCATGAACGGTTCTGATAGTGTTTCTAAGGTTTCTTTCGTTTCCATAATGCTGCGGCAGCTGTTACGATTACGATCAAACCTATTACCGTGTATACGTGTATGTTTTCTGGGATTTGATCTGGGTTTTCAACTTCGGCGACGGTCCATGTTGAGAAGTGATCTGTGTTGCAGACTAGGTAGCCGTTTTGGTCCATGTAGCTTTCAACAGGAGTCCACTGGTTTTGAGTTGGGTCCCAGTAATGCCATATTAGCTTTGAAGCGTTGACTTCGCGCCCAAGTTCTGTGCTGAGTTCTGTCTGGTTAATGTGTAATCTTAGCTGGCTCTGCAGTTGGAGTGTGGCGTCAGTCTCTAATACCATATAGAAGTTTAGGGTGCGTTCCATCACTGCTTCGCCTTGGGGCGGTGAAGCACTAACGTTCATGGTTAGCATCATTGTTTGGTTTGTGTCAACAGAAACTGAGATAATTCTGTTTCTGACTTGGGGGTCTAAGGTCAGATTCAATTCGCAATTTTCGGTGCAGTTCATCATTAGAGTGAAGATTTTGTAGAAGCAGACGGTTGTTTCCATTGCTTGTAGGGATTCCAGATAGCCTGAGGGAGTGATGTCGGTTCGGTTGAACTGTACTGCGTTTTGGGGCATGTCAGGAGGTATGTTGTTGCTATTGGTTTGTCCGTTTGCTTGAACAGAAGTCAAAAAGGAAAAGGTCAGCAGCATCATTAGGAGAGATAAAGCCGTGAAGCTTACCATACATTTTCTTTTTAGATTCATTCTTGCTCATCTCACATCTTCTATATCAATATACAGTACATTCTATAAGATAAGGGACATTACGAAAAAAGCATTCCAAAAACTGAAACGGTCTTTCCCGCCTGCTGCTTTATTTTGGCGGCTCAACGTGAATTGTCAGGCTTACGTTTGGCTGCTCCTCTTTCAATTCCTTTTCTAAATGATCCGTAAGATCATGAGCTTCCTTAACGCTCAGGGAACCGTCAACCGAAAGATGGAGCTCCGCAAAAACTTGGTTCCCGTGTCGACGGGTTTTCAAATCATGAAAGTCAATAAAACGGAAAGTATGCCGACCAAGAACCTTGATTATCTTCTCCTCTTCTTCTCTGCACGATTGATCCATTAGACGGTTTGAAGCCTTCAAAACAAGCCCCACTCCCATCCTCACAACTAAAACGGCAACCACAAAGGCGAGTATAGAATCCACGAAGCCCCACCCAGTTAATTGGGCAACAAAGAGACCTATCCACACGCCCACAGTCGAGATTACGTCAGAGAAGAGATGTTTCGCGTCGCCCTCAAGTGCCGTTGAGCCGCAGCTCTTAGCAGTTTTGGTTAACAGCCAAGAGAGCCCCGCATTCAGGGCAGTAGCGAACATCGAGATTCCAATGGCAATGTCAAGTTTAAACAGTTCAGCGGGCTCAAAGAGACGCCCCGCAGCGGTATTGATGATAAGAAGGGCAGCAAGGATTATGAAGATGCCCTCCACAAGGCTGGACAAGTCTTCGACTTTTTTGTGACCATACTTGTGGCTACGGTCAGGTGCTCTTTCTGAAACACAAACCGAGAAAAGCATTAGCCCTGAAGCCGCTATGTTAACAATAGACTCTAGGGCATCAGAAAGCAAGGCTACGGAGTTAGAAATAAAATATGCTACTAGTTTTATGCCGAAAATGGCGATGCCACAAAATATGGCTAAAAGTGCAGCTTGTTTCTTTTCCATAATGGCTAGTTCGGTTATCTCTCGCTTTTAGGTGTTACCCTTACTGAAGTGTTGAAAACAAAAACATTGAAACAGCCACTTTCGTGGTATCTGCACCTAAAGGGGACTAAAAATCAGGGAATACTATGTAGTTTTTGTGTAACCGTTTATTCATGTAATTACCGTTAGTTTTCAGTATTTTTGGCTTGTACACTCTTTCTTGCCATAAACACTTTCCAAGGTATATCCGCAATAGGGACAAAAGTTGAAGCGATCAGGAAACGAATGGTGGCTGCACCTAAAGGGGCACTCCATCAATTTATAAACCACCAATTCATATGCTATAAATTAATAGTGTCACCTTATTGGGTAAAAATTGGGTTTAGACATAAGGACATTTTGAGACGTTAGTAACATTTATTGAGTTTAGTGGACATAGAACTTTAATGAAGCACCATGATTGTCGGCATATGCGGGAGCCCTAGGAAAGGTGCAACAGAACATGTTCTAAGAGAAGCCCTAAACACTCTGGAAACGATGGGCTTCAAAACGGAATTTTTCACAGTTAGAAACAAAAAAATCGGTTTCTGCATCCACTGCGACCACTGCTTGAAACATAAAGAATGCATAATAAAGGACGACATGAACACAGTCTACAGCCTACTAAAAGATGCCGCGGGGATAATCTTAGCCACCCCCGTCTACAACGGAGGAATAAGCGCACAAACAAAAGCAGTCATGGACCGATGTAGAGCCCTCTTAGCCGCAGACCCCAACGTCTTGAAACATAAAATAGGGATGGCTATTGCCGTTGGGGGAGACAGAATTGGAGGACAGGAACTGGCAATCCAGCAAATCCATACATTTTACATCCTAAACGCGGTCACACCCATAAGTGGCGGTCCCTTCGGAGCAAATCTAGGAGCAAACTTCTGGTCAAAAGACACCCTAGAAGGAGTAAAAGAGGACAAGGAAGGCTTTAGAAGTTTAAAGAAGACAATTAAACGATTCGCCGAAGCCATGAATAAAATCGAAGTTAAAAGGCAGAATTAAAGTGAGGAAAAATGGCTGTTGGAACTGTGGAAATGGAAAAAAAGCAAAAAAAGAAGAGAAGGGTTGCTTGGGGAATCACAGGTAGCGGATACAGACTTGCTGAAACAATTGAAACTATGAAACAGATCAATAAGCAGTATCAAACTGAGACCAGAATAACAATCTATCTTTCGAAGGCAGGAGATCAAGTATTAAGATTCTACGGTTTGTTTAAGGATTTGAAGGAAAATTTTGATAAAATGCGAGTTGAAGTTAACTCGAATATACCTACTCTTGCGGTTCAACTGCAGAGCGGAAAAATTGAATTTTTGTTGATTGCTCCAGCCACATCAAATACAGTTGCAAAACTCGCAACGGGGATAGCAGACACGTTATTATGTAACGCAACGATAATGGCTCTGAAATCTTTTGTACCCGTCTACATACTGCCCTGCGACTACAAGGAAGGAGTAACAGCCACGCAACTTCCTGACGGCAGCGAAATGAAAATACGCGTAAGAAAAGAAGATGTTGAACACATCAAAAAACTAGCAGCCATGGACGGCGTCTTTGTACTGGAAAAACCCAAAGAAATTGATCATGTCTTCCAAAAGCACTTCAAGCTAGAAGAAGCATTATAGTAAAAGGACCATGTATCTATTTTTAACATGCCTCACTGTAACTAACGGGCTTGAATGTGTATAGTTTTTGTGTTTTAGCGGATTTCATATGGTAAAGTTTATCTACGACCACATTGCATAAAATTACGAGTGGTCGTAATTTCTGGCAGGTAAAACTCGTGAACACTGAAGGAAAAATAGTCTCTAACCAAGCCGAAGAATACCTTGAGGCAATCTATCGTTTAGAGAGAAAAAGAGGCTTTGCCAGAACCATGGAACTTGCTAGGAAATTGAATGTTGTTCCTGGATCGGTTACAAACACGATAGAGAACTTGGAAAGAAAAGGACTTGTTATTCATGAACCGTACAAAGGAGTAAAGTTAACTGATAATGGACGAAAAATTGCTTCAAATATCCTGAGAAGACATCGCCTCGCAGAACGACTGC
>SDBS01006331.1_pt1 | contig 11519 bp, 9 predicted proteins | sample 2277091 | NCBI WGS metagenome assembly SDBS01 (sample SAMN10404972, study PRJNA504765) | marine sediment metagenome | isolation source: marine sediment core GS10_PC15, 163 cmbsf | place: Arctic Ocean: Southern Knipovich Ridge | collected 2010 | reverse complement strand
AAAGTGATGAGTTATTACAGGATCGAGGTCTATACCTCCTATAATCATCTGTTCCATCTTATACCATGTTTCCCACATCTCCCTGCCATAAATTCCTTTCATGGTAATAGCTTTGAAAATAATGTCGCTCCATGGAACCTTGAAGTCTGAGGGTAGAATTCCAAGAAGAGAGATATTTGATCCGTTATACATATTTTCTATCATCTCAATAAAGGCTTTGGGCGAACCCGACATTTCAAGCCCTATATCAAATCCCCTCATCCCCAGTTCCTTTACGGTATCAGATATTTTTTCGCCTTTTGAAGGATTTACAAGGCGTGTAGCACCCATTTTTTTCGCAATATCAAGCCTGTATTCGCTTAAGTCACTGGCAACAACATAACGGGCACCGGCATATTTGGCTATGGCAACGGCCATGCTTCCTATAAGTCCTGCCCCTGTAATAAGCACATCTTCACCTATGACTGAAAAAGAAAGTGCAGTGTGAGTTGCATTCCCAAAGGGGTCCATAATGGCAGCCCAATCGTCAGGAATACGATCATCAAGTGGAATAACATTTTCGGCCGGTACCTTTACGTATTCAGCAAATGAGCCATCAATATTAACACCAATTCCAACAGTATTTTCACAAACATGCTTTTTACCCCTACGGCAGTTACGACAATGTCCGCAGGCCAGGTGCCCCTCACCGGTAACCCTGTCGCCCGGTTTAATAGTTTTTACACCTGCACCTATCGAATCTACATAGCCCATATACTCATGACCAATGGTCATTGGTGTTTTTATTGTTTTGGCAGTCCATTCATCCCACATATAAATATGCAGATCGGTACCACATATAGCCGATTTTTTAACCTTTATAATTACATCGTTAATTCCGGGTTTAGGAATTGGGACTTCCTCCATCCATAAACCTTTACCGGCTTGTTTTTTCACCAGGGCTTTCATTGTTTTCATTTTGCAAAGTGTTAAAGAGGTCTTATGGCTTTTAAAGATTATACAAAAATATATCAAAAAAGATGATTTTTCTTATACTGTATCTTGTTATAACAGTTTATTTATCTTTGTAAGCGTTTAATAGAAAATTAATAATGGCAAATAATAAAATACGTGTCCGTTTCGCACCCAGTCCTACCGGCCCCTTACATATGGGTGGAGTAAGAACAGCTTTGTTCAATTATTTATTTGCAAAGAAAAACAAGGGAACATTTATTTTGAGAATTGAAGATACTGATCAGAAAAGGTTTGTGCCGGGAGCCGAAGAATATATTATAAAAGCACTTGAATGGTGTGGAATTAAGGTGGACGAGGGAATAAAAGAAGGAGGGGGCTATGGCCCGTACAGGCAGTCAGAAAGAAAAACTATTTATAAAGAATATTCAGATAAACTGGTAAAGCAAGGGCGTGCATATTATGCTTTTGACACTCCTGAAGACCTGGGTAAACTCCGGAAGGAAGAAGAACAGCAGGGGAGGGCATTTACATATAATGCAGATAATCGTGACTCTTTAATAAACTCCCTGGTTTTGCCGGAAGATGAAGTACAATTAAAAATCAGAAATAAGGAGCCTTATGTGATTCGTTTTAAAATTCCCGGAAACGAAACTTTAAGTTTTGAGGACCATATCCGCGGAAAAATTGAGGTAATGACTTCCACACTTGATGATAAAGTGCTTTTTAAATCAGATGGAATGCCTACCTATCATCTTGCTAATATTGTGGATGATCATTTAATGGAAATTTCCCATGTGATCCGTGGAGAGGAATGGCTTCCTTCACTTCCATTGCATATTTTACTTTACAGGGCTTTTGGCTGGGAAGCTCCTGAATTTGCCCACATGCCCCTTACTCTGAAACCCGACGGGAAGGGGAAGTTAAGTAAGAGGGATGGCGATCGACTGGGTTTCCCGATATTCCCACTGGAATGGACCAATCCCGAAACCGGAGAGGTTTCTTCCGGATATCGTGAATCCGGATATTTTCCGGAAGCATTTATCAATATCCTGGCCTTCCTGGGATGGAATCCCGGCACTACCCAGGAACTGTTTTCCATGGATCAGCTAATCGAGGCTTTTTCATTGGAAAGAGTGATAAAAGCCGGGTCCAGATTTGATCCTGAAAAAGCAAAGTGGTTCAATCAGCAATATTTACGCCGGAAAAGCAATGAAGAACTGGCAAATTTAATCTTTCCCGGACTGGCAGAAAAAGGAGTTTTAGTGGAGCAGGATTATTTAATTAAGGTTTGCGGCCTGGTAAAGGAAAGACTCACCTTTATTAAGGAATTTTGGAAGAATTCATGGTTCTTTTTCCAGCCTCCCGGAGAATATGATGAGCAGGTAATCAAAAAACGATGGAAAGAGAATACTCCGGAAATCCTCAATGAGCTAATTTCTATTCTGACCAGAATAGATGAGTTTTCTTCTTCCAATACCGAGACTGTGGTAAAATCCTGGGCAGAAAGCAAATCTTACGGACTCGGACACATATTAAGTCCATTCAGGCTGGCAATAGTTGGGGGATCAATAGGTCCACAGTTATTTGATATTATTGAGCTATTAGGAAAAGAAGAAACCATCATGCGTATAAAAAAGGCTCTCGAGATCATTAGGGCATAGATTTTGTGATAAAAGCAATCTGTTATTTTTTTTGATTGAGTCCATGCGAAGATCAATTCTTATCTTTCTTATACTATTTTTTTGTCTCCATTGATTGCTCAACCGGAGACTACTGGCCGTATGGAAACTGCAAGTTCTGTTATAATTAGCTTTGAAAATGATTTCTGGGAGAAGACAGACCGCTACTTTACAAATGGAATAAGCTTTTATCATACAGACCAGTTCTATAGCAAGTCTCCGCTTAATTTTGTTTTTATGCCATTTGGCAAACCAGGTGAGGGAATACAGGAGTATGGAATTGGGATCATCCATAATATGTATACTCCTTTAAATGTGAAAGATCTGACCCTTCAGGAGGGAGACAGGCCCTTTGCCTCTTATCTGGTAATGGAAGAATACAAAATTTGGATCAGTCCGGAATTCAAATCCGGTCATTCTCATAACTGGCTTGGAATACAATACCGGTTTTGGTTTTAGAGTGTCCATGACCCTGAAATTTATCGTCAAGGGACTGAATGTGATTTTAGTCGATACCTGGCTTTCAGGCTATTTATATACAAAACACATGGTATTTGTATTTTGCATAAAGGAGATTTTCAAGAATATCCCAAACTTATATATTTTCAGTAAGTTTTAGAAAATCTTTGTATGGTATTGCCAGCAGGCTTTGAGCAGAGAAGGCTCCATTTACCTGACTGATGAGGGATACCATAGCTGCCGATTTTTCATCGGGGGCTTCGTATATGTCAAGAAAATCATATTGTCCGAGCAGGGCATAATGAGAAAGGAATTTAACTTCCGGGCATTTTTTTTTCACATGCTCCAGCCATGTTCTTCCTATTTCTTTCCTGTCCTTCATCCGGCTTGCCAGATCAGGAGATAGCTTTGTTAATAAAATGTAAGTGGGCATAATATTCCTCCTATTTGTAAAGATTGATTACTTGCAATAAGTTACAACAATTAAGTAAGAATGTCAAAGAATTCTTAGGGGCTAAAGCCTGTGTTAATTTATTATATCCACTACCTGGCATAAATGCCTGGCTTAGTCAAAAACTGCATTTCCACATAGCCCCTGCTCAGAAGGAAGGAGGGGGTTTTAAATTATTTCTTCCAAATAGAAAAGCTCAGGATAATTACCCTGAGCCTCTCCAAAAAACATGTCTGTTTTTTAGCCAATTTCAATCATTCTCACTGGCTTAAGCTTAGCTTCTTCTTTTTTTGGAAGGCTGACAAACAGGATACCATTTTTGTATTTAGCGCTGATCTTGTTTCCTTCTACTTTATTTTCAGGAAGCCTGAAACTTCTTAAAAAAGAATGATAACTGAACTCTTTCCTGGTGTAGTTTTCGGTCTCGCTTTCCTTTGAATTCTCATTCTCAGTTGAGATGGTGAGGATGTTATTGTTCAATTCAACTTTAAAATCTTTTTTCGCCAATCCCGGAGCAGCCACTTCAATTTCAAATGAATTTTCTGTGTCCATTATATTTACTGAAGGAAGTGTTGACCCTTCAGCCAGGGAATCAAAATTCCTGTTGTCAAAAACTTCTCCATTGAAAAACTCATTGAATAATGAAGGAATCTCGGGATACATTCTGTTTCTTTTCATTAGTGTTCTCATGATAATAAAATTTATTGGTTAATATTTAAAATAATTCTTGTTTTGCTAATGGTGTTTCAAAGCATATGCCATATCAATTTTTCAGTACTTGTGGCAGGGGAAGATTAAATTATAATGACAATGTGGCACTCATATTTAAAATAAGGTGTCAATATGGCAGCAATTCCAGACTTCCAGCTCTATTCATAGCCTGAAATTTGTTACAAACAATATTCGTCTGACTTACATTTGTCTCCCTGCCCCGTAATGAAGAATTGCTTAATAGAGGTGACTTGATGGAAGAAAAGATAGCCACTAAGACACAAAGGCCCCAAGAAACAGCAAGAAGAATTATAAGGAGATAAAAAAAACTTGGTGAACCATAGTGCCTTGGAGCCATGTCCCGAAAAAACAGAAATCTTTGATTTCATATTTTTTCGAGGATCCTAGAAATGTAAACAATTCGCCAAGTGGCAAATTGATCATTTCGGGAGTTTGCATGGACTCTGACAGTTTGAACTTTTCTCAACTTTTCAATCATTCAGCTAATTACTATTAAGCCTGATTTTATTAATTTAGCCTAATTTCGGATCACAAAAATTTCAATTCATGTCCATTACCATCATTGCCCCCGGGAGGAACACAGAAGAATTAGTTGAGTATATTCACAGTATGGATCCCGGCATTGAGGTTTCGGTTTACCCCAATCACAAGCTCGATGCATCCATGGTAATTGTATGGAATCAGCCAAAGGGAATGCTTGCAGAATTTGGGAATCTGAAATTAGTGAGTTCCCTGGGGGCGGGAGTGGAGCATATTATGGAAGAAGACTTACCAGAGAACATAAAGATCTCGCGAATAGTTGATTCTGATCTGACTATTTCTATGGTAAGATATATCAACATGGTGGTATTATATTATCAAAATAATTTTCAGCTATATCTAGACTACAATTCGAAAAAACTATGGAAGCCATTTGAAAAGGCAGACAGAGTATTAAAAATTGGAATCCTGGGTGCAGGAGAAATGGGGAGGGAAGTTGCATTATCGTTGCATAATCTTGGATTTGAGGTTCTGACCTACAGTAATACAAGCAAAGAAATTACCGGGGTTCAATCCTATAGTTCTTCGGACCTGACAATGGCGGAATTTGTATCTAAAATCAATTGTCTGATTTGCCTGCTTCCTTTAACACCACAAACAGAGGGTATTCTAAACTTCGGGCTTTTTCAGTTTTTACCCAGGTCTTCCATCCTTATTAATGTTGCAAGAGGAAGTCACCTGGTAGAAGAGGATCTGCTTAAAGCCATGGAATCGGGATATATCAGTGATGCCTGCCTTGATGTTTTCAGGGAAGAGCCATTGCCTGTCTCTCACCCTTTCTGGAATCATGAAAGGATACTGATTACACCTCATATTGCCAGTATCACCAATCAGAAAAATGCTGCTGCTATAGTGATGGAGAATTACAAGAGGCTCAAAAATAACCAGAGCCTGTTGTTTGAGGTAGATAGACAAAAAAGGTATTGATGTTAAGACAGATTGGTAGTAAAAATGAAAAATAGCTATAAAGGCACAAATACTACTTTGTAGTAATAACAGAATCTGAATTTTCAATAAAAATATGCTTAGCATAGTTTACTTTGAGCCTGTCCAGGTGGTAAACAAAACTTTCCAGGCGTTCGGTAAAGTCTTTAAAATCTCTTGCTTCTTTCGGCGACCATAGCACTTCAGCCAGTGCAGTGGCACGAGGGAAGCTCATATATTCTACATATTCTGGTGTGCTTATATATTCTGTCCACACATTAGCCTGGGCTCCCAGAATAAACTTTTGCTCTTCAGCATTCAGAGTATCGGGAAGAGGCTCGTAATTGTATATGGTTTCAAGGGTGAGAAAACCACCAATGGCCAGGGGTTCATTTTCAGGTTCTGCCTGATAATAATCGAGATAAACATACTTATTGGGGGTCATGATCACATTATGATTCTGTTTTGCAGCCTCAATTCCACCTGCTTCCCCTCTCCATGACATTACAGTGGCTTCAGGCGCAAGGCCTCCCTCAAGAATTTCATCCCAGCCGATGATATACCTGTCCTTGCTTAAAAGGTAAGTCTCGATACGCTTGATAAAATAGCTTTGAAGCTCATGTTCATCTTTCAATCCTTCTGCCTTTATCCTTGCCTGGCATTCAGGACATTTCTTCCAGTTATGCTTCGGACTTTCATCCCCACCGATATGTATAAATTTGCCGGGAAAAAGTGCAATCACTTCGTCCAGTACATCCTCGAGGAAAATAAATACGGAATCCTTACCCGCACAATACACCTCATTGAATACACCCCAGTGTGTGGCCACCTCATAAGGTCCTCCTGTACAACCAAGATATGGATAGGATGCCAGTGCTGCCAGGGAATGGCCCGGCATTTCAATTTCAGGAATGATTGTTACATTTCTTTCAAGAGCGTAATTCACCACTTCTTTGATTTCTTCCTGTGTGTAAAATCCACCGTATCGTTCTCCGTCATATTCCCTGGGCTTGTTTCTCCAATGACCCTTTAAGGTTTCTTTTCTGAAGGCCCCCACCTTCGTTAATTCAGGGTATTTCTTGATTTCAATTCTCCAGCCCTGATCTTCTGTTAGATGCCAGTGAAAGGTATTCATTTTATGGAGAGCTATCAGGTCAATGTATTTTTTAATAAACTCAACAGGAAAGAAATGACGCCCGACATCCAGATGCATTCCCCGGTATGCAAAGCGGGGTTCATCTTTGATTTCAATACCCTGTACTTTCAACCTTGCTCTGGCCTTTCTTGTTTGATGAGGTAAGAGCTGCCGCAGGGTCTGGATACCATAGAATACGCCGGCGGGACTTCCTCCTTCAATGGTGATGCCATTTTCTGTAACTTTCAGGATATATCCTTCCGGATTGATGATATCACCATTCACTATCAGCCCAATGGTATTTTCATTTTCAGGATTGTCGCTAATAAGCCTGAGCTTGAGGCCGGAGTATTCATTCAGTAGATCAGCCAGGTATCTGGCTTCTTTCAGTACACTTTCATTTTCACTGAAAAAAATTGTTGTTTTCCTGTCAATAGTGAATGAACCTTCTTTTATAACCAATTTTACGGGTTTGGGTATAATGTTTACAGGCCCTTGTTCTGAATTTTCTTCCGGGCTAAAACAGCTAATCAGCAATGAAAACATCATTAATACAGGAAGAAATCTGCTAATTTGTTTAAGGTTCATAATGATATGGATCGGATTATAAATTGTGATAAATAATAAATTAGTGATACTTAATTCACTCTGAGTGTTTTTAATAATTTGAAAATGTAGAAAGTTCCAATAACTGCAACCACCAGATAGATAATGGAATGGATTGTTTGTCCATAAATAATACTACCTATTGAGAATAAAGTACTGTAGATGGTGATACATCCTATAAATACCATTAGAATTTGCTTGGGTAATTCCCATGTTTTTCCTTCTTCCTTTTCATTGATATTTATACCTTCCTGTGCAGCTTCATCAACAACTTTCTTCCATCCGGGTCCGCCGGGGTTCGTTAACATATAAAATTTTTGCAGGGTTTCCTTTGCCTCCGGTTTTGTAAGGAATGTGGCGAGGAGCCAGATTATGGTAGTGCCTCCCACGGCAATCAATAATTTCATCGTAAAGGCATCGAGGACAGCTGTAGCTACTGCTTCATCCGGAATAACAAATACCAGTACAATAGCCATTGCAGTTGCGAAGAACATGGCAAAAATCTCGGTCCATGCATTGATCCTCCACCAGAACCAGCGCAGCAAATATATGGCACCGGAGCCAGCCCCTGAAAGTAGAAGTATATCAAAGGCCTGGGTTGCATTATTAAGTAGGGTTAATGCAAATGTTCCGCCAATGATTATTAATACAACAGTTGTTAAGCGCGCCATTAATACAAGTTCCTTTTCACTTGCTTTGGGACGAACAAACTGACGATAAAAGTCATTAACAATGTATGAGGATCCCCAATTCAGATGGGTTCCGATAGTGGACATATAGGCTGCAATGATAGAGGCCACAACCAGGCCTAACCACCCAACTCCGATCTTGGAAAGCATGACCGGATAGGCAATATCGTCTTTCAGGTAGGTTTCAGCGATATTTGGGAAATCAGCGCGTATAGAAGCCAGGTCGGGATAAATGATCAGGGAAGCCAGTGCCACAATGATCCATGGCCATGGCCGGAGGGCATAATGGGCAAAATTAAACAGAAGGGTTGCTCCAATAGCATTTTTCTCATCTTTAGCAGATAGCATCCTCTGGGCAATATATCCTCCACCTCCTGGCTCTGCTCCGGGATACCATACTGCCCACCATTGTACGGCAATAGGGATAATAAGTAATGAAATATAAACAGACGGATTACTCATGTCCGGGAGAAAATTAACCTTATCACCCAGTTCGGCTAACATGCCTTTCAATCCTCCTATGGCCTGTATTTCCGGTTGTTTGACGGCCACAACTGCTGCAAATACTGCTCCGAACATGGCAATGCCATATTGGAAGAAGTCTGCCCAGACAACACCTCGCAGTCCTCCCAAACCTGCATAAATTACTACGATAATTGATGCTGAAACTACAGTTATCCATGGTTTCATACCAAACATTACATCGCCTATTTTAATGGCGGCAAGAGAAACTGAGCCCATTATCAGCGTATTGAAAAACACTCCGAGGTAAATGGCCCTGAAACCGCGCAGAAAAGAAGCGGCCTTGCCATGATAACGGATTTCGTAAAATTCGAGATCTGTCATTACATTAGATCTGCGCCATAGTCGTGCATAAATGAATACGGTTACCATTCCTGTAATCAGGAAAGCCCACCAGGCCCAGTTTTTTGCCACTCCGTTTTCACGGACCATACCGGTAACGAGGTTCGGAGTATCTGCAGAAAAGGTACATGCTACCATGGAAATTCCCAATAACCACCATGGCATTCCCCGTCCACCCAGAAAGAATTCAGTGGTGTTTTTCCCGGCTTTCTTTGAAGCAATGTATCCGATTAAAAGAACAATGCTGAAAAATACTGCAAGTATTACAAAATCAATAGTGACGAGTTTCATAAATATACTTTAGTAAAACAATAAATGATGTGCACGAGCACAATTCAGGATAAAAATACAATTATTTATTATAAGTCCAACTACCTGATCAATCCTTAATAAGATAGGCTTTGAATTGCTAATCCTGACCACATAATGGATGTATTGTATTTAATGCTCTGCTGTTAATCGTTTCACAGAAGGCTTAATGGTAATAATAAGCTTTTAATTTATTATCTCCTTAACTGAAATCTAGCTCCCCAAAGTATTCAGGCCTGTGAAAATCTGGCTCATCGGTTAACACAGGGTTCCATGACAGAAAGTGTGGAACAACTTGCTTATCTCCACATTTGTAAAAATTACAGTAGGCTGTTTTATGTTTTAAGGAAGTTAAATTCGAAAACTTAAATACGGATATTGGAATGACTGCATCCAGAGTCCATTTCGTTTTACTGTCAACAATGTTTATTTTATTGGTTCCCAGTGAAGGCTTTACTTTTATTTTCCTGAGTAGATCTATATCAAGCTGCTGCCTTGAATTTCTGTTTTTTCCATATGCACCAAGGATTGTGCCTATGCAATTAAACTCCAGGTTGTAATAACTTACTTTATCAAATGACACAAAGAACTCCACACAGCTGTCTTCATACACCGGATCGTTAAATTTTTCGTGTACCGCTTTTATATTTAACTCCTGCACGAAATATTTCAGATAAATATGTTGTTCATCATGGCTGATGCAAAAACTTGCTTCCACATTACATCCAATATTCCAGATATCAGAATTAATTTTATGAATATCTTCATTCAGAATATCAATTCCGGCATGATGTTCATACCTGTTCTTAACAGATATTTTTTTCATAACTAGCCTGCAATATATTCATTTCCAACTTTCCTGGCCCGAACCGGTTTATCCAGGTCAATTCCAAGAGCAAGTCCTGTTTCAACCAGTATGTTCCAGCCAGCAACCAGTTCAACATAATGTTCATATTCACCCCCATCAGGAATTTTGATTGTCGGAAAAATTGTATCCCGTTTTGAAACAGCTATAACATTCATCCCAACACCCTCTACAAGACATTCCCTGAATTTTTCTTCTTCACTTTCAAATGGATCAATTATTATTAGCACATCGTTTTTACTTAGCACTTCTTCAATACCATGAACAGCATATGTTCCTTCCAGGTAATCGGATTTTTTCCTGGTTATTTCGTTCGTTTTCAATCTCAATTCTTCTGCAACACCGGTATTTTTTCCCGAGAATAAAATGGTGTTAGCATTTTTAATTAAGTTGATCAATTTGCTGTCAATGTTTAATGTAAGTGCAGCTTCAATATCCTCTGATAATTTGGTCAGTCCTTTCATGTCTGAACCATCCAGGTGTCTGAGCAGACTGTCGTAGAACAAAGCTTGTTCAATGACGCTTTTTGTGGCAGCTACAGCATTTTCTTTACCGCAGGACAGAACATGGGAGGCTTTAGAAAGATCTGTCAGAGGTGAATCCTGAAATGAAGTTAAACCAAAAAAACTATCATGCCCGGCTTCTTTTAATTTCGTAAACAGGCGGATCAATTCCTTGGTTTTCCCGGAATTAGAAGCTCCAAACACTGCATAATTATCCAGTTGGTATTCCAAAGCCTGGGTGGAGCCTTCTGTAACAATGTTAAAACCACTGGCATTCATGGAGGCATAGATGCTCCTTTTGGCCGGGAAGATCCGGCTACTGCCTTCTCCAGTGGCAAAAAGTGCCGGTTTCTTTTTTATGGCTTCAACAAAAGGTTCTGCACAAGATGGCTGGAAGTTTTTCACTACTTCCACAGTTTCCATCATCTCTTTTACAAGAGCATATTTTTTGTATTTATTATCTTTCAGGTTCATCTTGTATTCTGTTTTTATAAATAAATTCTTTTAATTCGTTCTGGATTAAAGCTTCTTTCTGAAATCCACCTCCCAGATGCTGCCAGTAGACTTCAGCATATTTGACGCCAATAGTTTTACCCAGTTTTTCATTGTAGGCTTTCATTAGTTCAAAGAAGTTGTTCATTTTATGCATATGTTTCATAAATTCGATTTGGGAATGATGATATGAAAGCATTTCAATTTTTGTGTCAATAACAGATGTTATATCCAGATAAAAATGCGGTTCTGAGAGCTTTTCCCCCAGGGGATCACTCAGGTCAATGGTTGCCGAGTGGTAGAATAATGGTGTAATC
>SDBS01006328.1_pt1 | contig 11521 bp, 18 predicted proteins | sample 2277091 | NCBI WGS metagenome assembly SDBS01 (sample SAMN10404972, study PRJNA504765) | marine sediment metagenome | isolation source: marine sediment core GS10_PC15, 163 cmbsf | place: Arctic Ocean: Southern Knipovich Ridge | collected 2010 | reverse complement strand
GTTAATTTAGGCAACTTATGACCTATTATCTAATAGACGGCGAATGGCTGTTATTTGAGGTTTGGACTGAGTAAACCTTTGAGGTTTATCTGAATGACTGATTTAACTCCTACTGACATAGCGAGCACACGTGCCGGATACTGGGCGACCCTGCGTAGGATTCGCCTTCAAGCGTCTGTGTTTTCGTTCAAGGGTCACGAGTACCAGATAGAGCCTATGCGTTCGATGGTTAGGCGTAAATGTGTCATGAAGGCCACTCAGGGCGGTTTTACGGAGATTGAGGTTTTGGACGCCCTCCACGGTATGATATTCAGATATTTATCTCAAGGGGTTTTGTATTTACATCCCACCACCGACGACGTGCAGGAATTTTCCAAGTCTCGTTTTAACCCTTTGATTGTGGCCAATCCTGAGGTTATTGGTAAATACGTCAAATCCGCCGGCAAAGGTACTGATACGGCTTCCTTGAAGAAGATTCACAATGCCTTTCTGTATTTAAGGGGCGCGAGGTTATCTCAGAAGATTTCCGACGTCAACGAATCTTCCAAGCTAAAGAGTATTCCCGTCGACCGTGTTGTTTTCGATGAAGTCGACCATATGGACGAGGACGTAATCGCCAAGGCCCTTGGCAGGATGGGTCATTCCAAAATCAAGCAGGAGCGGTATTTGTCCAATCCCCTTATTCCTGGCGAAGGTATAGACAAAATCTTTTCCCAAAGCGACCAGCGGCACTGGTTCAGGAAATGCGGTTGTGGCGAATGGACTTGCGCCGAACTGAGTTTTCCCGATTGCGTCAAGATAAGACCTGATGGTACTGGATACATAGGTTGTAACAAATGCGGCAAAGAGTTGCCGATAGACCGAGTAGATGATAAAGGCGACTATACTTCTGAATGGGTTCCTTCTGTCCCTGCCAATTCCGATTATATGCACGGCTACCGATGGAGCCAGTTGACTTCTGTTTTCAACGACCCTGCCGAGATTCTGGACGCTTTTACCAACCCGCCTGAAGGAAATCTTGCCGACGTTTACAGGCTTAGATTGGGCTTGCCTTATATCGGCGCCGAGGACAGGTTGACCGAGGCCCAGGTCTATAATTGTTGCTGCAATGATATTATAGCGCACTCTCACGATGGGCCAAGCGCTATGGGGGTTGATGTTGGAAAAATAAAGCATGTTACTATCGGCGTAAGAACTAATCAAAATCAATACAAGATAACCAAATCTGTCCAGCTATCATCGTGGGATGATATTCATGCTATCGCAAAAAGGTTCAATGTTAAAAGTGCTGTTGTAGATATTCGGCCTTACGAAGATTCAGCGAGAAAGTTTCAACAGGAAGCCAAGTTCAAAGTTTTCTTGTGTGAGTACAAGGAAAACACACCACAGGGAACTGTTTATAATGACAGGACTGGTATTGTTTCTGTAAACAGAACAGAGATATTTGATTCTACCCACAGATTAGTAACTACCCCTGGTATGCTGACGATTCCCCGTTACTGTCCCGAAGTTAAGGAGTTTGCCAAACAGATGTGCGGAGCATATAAGGTCTTGGAGACCAATAAAAAATCAGGCACATCTATATATCGGTACAAAGGCGAGAACGACCATTATCGAAACGCTATGAACTATTTCATCTTGGCGGCAAGTGGGCATAAAATAGGAATTGTTTCACGACACAAAACAAACAAACAAGAAGATGTTATTAGCGATTATGTAAGGATATAATAATGGGATTTTTATTTGGCAAGCCACCGAAAGTCAAGCAGACTGCTCCTGTGGAATTACCAGAACCCCCGGAAGCAACCCCACCCCCTGCGTTAGCTGATGTGACAGGCGCGGGCGAAGCCGAGCGCAAGAGGTTAAGGCGTAAACGTGGCAGGAAAGAGACTTTTATAACTGGCGAATTAGTGCCCGAAACCGGAAAGAAAGCGACGTTAGGATAAATTATGCCGACAAAGGCCGAAGAAATAATTGACCTTCGTAACAGAGAGCTGGCTGCACAGGCAAATATAAGAAACTTATGGCAGCAGACGGCCAATAAATTGTATCCTTACGTTCAGATAGACGCAATTTATGAACCTGGCTCGATGAGGACTACTGAAATTTACGACCAGACTCCTATGTTGGACGCCGAGGATATGGTATCGGGATTGAAACAGATTTTGATTCCTGCCGGCCAGCCATTCTTTGCTATAAAGGTTGGGACTAATAATGAAACTAACGACCTTGTCCAGAGATATGTCTCTATGCTCACTGAAGTATCTCACGATGCAATTTATAAATCCAATTTCATAACTGAGTTTGATGAAGTATTGCGGTCTTTGATAATTTTCGGCCCCGCGAGTGTCTTTTCCGAATGGACTTCAAAGACGGGATTAAACTACAAGAATTGTATATTGGGTTCATATCAGTTTCTTGAGAATAGCAGGAAGTTGGTTGATGGAATTATTCTGACCGTAAAATATACTCCGAGGCAGGCGATAGAAGAGTTCGGCAAAGAAAAAGTCGGCGGAGAGGTTATAGAGGCGTTCGGCGAACCAAAGAAGCAGAACGATTTATTCAATTTCATTTATCTTGTAAGGCCGCGTGAAATAATCAGTCCTGTTCTTTCGCAGAATTTCTCAGGCAATATGCGGTGGGAATCAATTGTAGTAAATGAAAAGGAAAAAATAATAGTTGCCGAAAGTGGTTTTCCAGAATTTCCATATCACAGTGCAAGATGGAAAAGGCCGGCAAACGAAAAGCATGGACGAGGAATAGGAACTGAATTACTTCCGCAGATTAAAGTCTTGGACAGGTCGATGAGGGATTGGATTGATGTTTGTAACTTATGGGCGAATCCTCCAAGAGAAGTTTTGTATTCAGTTGATGGCCCTGTTAGGGTTACCCCAGGCGCAAAGAATGTCGTACAGAAGATGGGTTCAATTAAAGCTCTTGACTCCAACCTGAATGGCAACTTCCCTATAACAGACAAATCATTAGACCGCCAGCAGTTGATAATTGACAGGGCGTTTTTCAGGGACGCATTTTCACCTTTGGAGAATTTGACCGGTGACAGAAGGACTACATTAGAGATAAGAGAACGAATAAAACAGACGTGGCATAAGATTGGCCCTCCGGTAGCAAGGGTATGGTATGAACTTCTGGATAAATGTGTAACAAGAAGTATTCTGTTACTTATTCGTAACGGAGTCGTAGGGTCGCCTCCGGTCGAATTACAGGGTATCAATTTCGGTTTGGAATTTGTAGGCCCGTTTGCTCTTGAGTTAAGAAGCCAGCAGGCCAAGGCGTTTCAGGAATGGGCTGCATTTGTTGGTGAGATGGAATCAGTCTTTCCTGGCGCAACCGATAACGTTGACCCTGATGACGCCATTATGCGTATGGGCAGGACGTTCGGAGTCAATACTGAAGATATGGCGAGTGGAGAGGAAAGAGACGAGAAACGAAGAATAAGGGCCGAGAAAGAGGCACAACGGATGGCATTGGAGGCTGCTCAAATTGCAGCCCAAGGAATAGGCCAAACTTCAAAACGCCCAGAAGAAGGTAGCCCTGCCGGTGAACTTATGGAGGCTCTTAAATGAAAATCTGTAGTAGATGTGATATAGAACAAGAAGATAACCAATTTGCTACTCATAGGGGACAATGTAGATTGTGTCGCAATTTTTTACAAAGAGCCAGAAATAAAAAGTATAGTAAAACAAAGAAAGGGAAATTATCTAAACAAAGGTGGTATGCCAAAGAGAGAGAAAAAGGTTGGGATGTGTTTTACTTAAAATATCACGGTAGGGCAAGAACATTAGAAGAACGATATGGTATGTCAGTAGAAGAGTATAACAGAATATTGGCGGAACAAAAAGGACTTTGTGCTATTTGCGGAGAACCTGAAACACGAAAGAAAGTGTCATCAAGTGGTGCAGTACGGATAATGCAGTTAAGTGTTGACCATAATCATGAAACAGGAAAAGTGCGAGCATTGTTATGTCAGAAATGTAATGCTGGCATTGCCCAATTTGGTGAAAATATAAAATATTTAGCCAATGCAATATCTTATCTTCAAAAACACAAGGAAGAAGGAAGTTTAGCAGAGGTTGTAACGGGAGCGTAAAATGGCTAAAATAATAAAAGGCAAGACCGCCAGTCGGACGATTGGATTTATGGTTCAAGACTGCTGGAGTGATTGTGCTTTTATGATTAGCTTTTATCTCTGGTGGTGGTATGTGATGATACCCGTAGGGAGAGCGTAAAATGGCAAAACTAACTCAGAAGAAAGCCAAAAAGATTCTCAAACACGGAGAAGTTCGTGGTCATAAGTTGACTAAGGCGCAAAAGGGTATGTTTGGTGCTCGCGCAGGTGGCACACCGGTTAAAAGGAGAAAGAAATAGTGGATAGTAGCGAGGAACTACAAGAAGCTATTGAACAGCGGGTATCTGATTTCAAGCATTCATTTGAATCCGGTTCCGGCAAGAGGGTTTATGATTACTTATCGAAGTTTTGTTTTGAGAACCAGAGCACTTTCGATGCAGGTTCTCAGAGTACGAGTAACTTTAACGAAGGTTCAAGGTACGTAATCCTTGAAATAAGAAAATGGTTGGATATGGATTTAATGAAAGGAACAAAATTATGAGTAAAGACGGATTAGCTGTGGCCTCTGAAGAGACTACCTCGGCCCCAAAGGGTATGTATCGGGAGGAAGAGCAGGACGAAACAGTAGCAAGGGGATGTGTGCGAGTTACAGAGGTGATTGCGTATGATTTTGTCAGGATGGAGAAGGTAATGGACGAACTTACCGGAAAACCTACGGACAAAGAGCGAAAGATAGAAAAAAGTCGTGGGCCGTATTTTTATCAGGATTCCGAAGACTTTCTCATTTTTCGTGAGAACAACCCAAAGGCGAGGGTGGAATCGTTTGGTATTCAGATGTTAAAATCTGTAGCGATTAAGCGCCTGAACAAACCTGAGAATATGAAACAATTCGAGAGGAAGGTGTAATATGACAGATATAGTAGCTGTTACACCAGAAGTTGCTCCCGAAGTTGTACCGGTTGTTGCGCCCGAGACACCAAAAAATTACTTTGGTACTGATGGTACATTGTCCGAAGGCTGGCAGGGCACATTACCAGAAGGATACAGGGACGAAGCAAGCCTTAAAACGGTGAAAGACACCAAGGTTTTGGCAAAGATGTTTGTCGATACCAAGAGAATGGTCGGCAAGAATACTATTGCTGTTCCAGATGAGACTTCCCCGAAAGATGAGTGGTCTGAGTATTACAGGTGCGGTGGCAGACCTGATGCAGTCGAGGACTATGGCCTTGCAGTACCGGAAGGATTTCCACCTGAGTTTGCCGAAAAAGCATTTCCAGCCGAAAGGATTTCCAAGTGGCAGGAACGGTTTTTCGAGGGCGGTGTCAGCAAGAAAGCGGCTACGCAGTTCTTCGCTGAGTTTGCCAATGATGTGTTGGCTGATATACAGACTGCGAAACAGGCCGAAGAGACACAGTTATCTGAACTTACCAGCGGTCTTTCTACTGACTGGGGCGCTGCATACGACCAGAAGATACATTTTGGCAATATAGCGATTGAAGAAGGCACGATAAGAAGTGGCGAAGACGAAGAGTTTAAGGCAAGGGTTGTTGCAAAAGTACAAAAAGACCCTGATTTAACGAGGTTATTAGGCAATCTTGGTAGTCAGTTCTCCGAAGGTAAATCGCCCGAATTTACAAATATACCGACACCTGACGATTTACAGTCTCAGATAAATAAAATAATGGAAGACCCGCTATACCTGAACGGCACAAAACAGCAGCGAGACAGATTAGTTGCTCAGGTGATGGCAATTCGGAATAAGATGAATCCTCAACCTGCGAATACCTAATAGGCCGCAGGCAGGAAATAGTAGTACGGATTACCTTTCACAAAGGAAGGCCCAAAAATCGCAGTAACCTGCGCTCCAGCCGAAGCATCGGTAGGAATTGGCCTGATTTTTTCAGACTACCAAATCTGTGAAAATTGACAACTTGAAAATGTGAAAGGTAATCTAATGTCAACTCAGATACCTATCGCTTTCGTTGACCAGTTCAAGGCCAACATCCTGCTCTTATCACAGCAAAAACCTGCGTTATTACGGGGTGTATGCCGACCTGAACCGGTAACGGGCGATACGATGTATGTGGAACGCATTGGGCCGAAAGACGCTCAGCTTCGTGGCGCACGCCACGGTGCAACTCCTATCTCCGATGCCGACCACACCCGTCGAAAACTGTCGATGGCGGACTATGTAGTCCCCGCTGACATAATCGACAAGCCTGATAGACTGAAAATGCTCATCGACCCACAGTCGGTGTACGCACAGAATCAGGTATTCTCTTTGAACCGTGCTATTGATGATGTAATTATCGCCGCACTTGGTGGCCGTGCTTATGGCGGACACACCGGCGGTACAACGATTGAAAACTTTGCTGTAGGCGAATGTCGCCTTATCGAATCAGACGGTTCAGTAGAGCCAGCAGGTAGCGACCACGATGTGACAGCTGATACCCAGTTGTCTATTGCTAAGTTGCTTACCTGTAAACAACTTCTTGACGATGCAGAAATTGACGATATGAGACAGCGTTATTTCTTATGTAATCCTTACAACATTAACCAGTTACTAAACTTAACTGAAGTTAAGAGTGCGGATTACAATACAGTGAGAGCGTTAGCCCAGGGCAAGATTGATACCTTTATGGGCTTTAAGTTCCTCAAGTCAACGAGACTTCTGGGGGACGCAGTTGACACAACTGTCAGGAGTTGTTTCGCTTTCGCACAAGACGCTATCGTGCTTGCAGTCGCCGAAGAGCCGAGTGTTTCTATCGACCTTCGTCCCGACCTGCTAAACAGTACTCAAGTATTTTCTACGCTTAGTATTGGCGCAACCAGAGTAGAAGGCCCCGCAGTAGTCGAGATAGCACTCCCGACAGCCGCTGCCTAATCTTGAAAGGATTATAAAATGATAGGTAGAACAAACAAATTACCGTTTAATCCGATTATCTGGCCTGCGGTTCCACACGACCATACTGGCGACAATAACGTGGGCTACTATGCAGTCGAGACCACGCAAAGATACGTCTGGGGTACACGCGGTATGACCTGGGACGGTAAAGTGTTCAGGTATGGCCGTGTTAAAGGTACTGTATATGCTGGTTACGGAGTGTGTAATGTCGCATCAATAGATGTATCTGACCTGCTTAACTCCAACCATCCTAATACTATCAGTATCGGTGATAGAGAGGTTCTGGTTGCAGTTGCCGCCAACGACACTTACAACGAACTTGGTATAGCCGAAGATGAGCTTGTAGGCGCAATGTTGGTTGTTGGCCACGGTGCATCAGCTACTACGGAAACCCGTACGGTTATAGGCAATGAGGCTATTGCTGCTGCTACCGCTGGGAATATTATGGTTGAGGTTGACTATCCATTTGCGATTAAACACACAACCGGCTTTATGGAAGTGCCTCTTAATCCGTATGGGTATCTCTTGAAGCCGGGCAACACAATTGCTTCTATTATGGGCGTACCTAATATCACAGCCATCACAGGTCAGAATCTCTGGATTCAGACTTGGGGACTGTGTTGGTGTTCTCCTGGCGGTGGTGATGCCACTCCTGGTGATGCATACAACCACAGGACTGTGTATTTTGTTGGTGACGGTTCTGTAAATGGCGGAAACATTGTAACAATTGAAAATGGTTTTCAGAAAGCCGGTTTTATTACCGATTCCACTGAAGCAGCTACAGGTTGTATGCCAATGGTAATGTTGCAGATTTCGATTTGACGTAAGTTTAATAAAGGTGGGTGGCTTCGGCCACCTGCCTACTTTTAGTAAGGAAAATATAATGGCAAAAGAAAAAGACAAAAAGAAACCTCTTACCGCTGAAGAATATCAGGCAAAACGAGTCAAAGAGCGGGAATCACGTGCAAATTCTTAAACGGGCAAAAAACGCCGAGATGGACATTATTTCTGTCTTTGAATCGGCAAGTAATGTTCGAGAAGAAGCAAATAGGCGTACTTACAAAGCCGGTTACACCGACAGAGACGGTCAGCCGAAGATAAGTAGAAACAATGGTGCAGGGAAAGGCGATGTGTCAAGACCCTGCGATATGAACAAGTACAGAGAAAATTATAGAAGAGCCTTCGGGCACGATTAAGGAGTATAATTATGGCTGCATCATCTGACAAAACATTCTGGGGATTTCTGTTTTACGTTAAACACAATCCCTACAAAACTGTAGAAAATATGACGTGGGAAGATTTGCACGAAATGGCGAAACTATGGGCTGTTGAAAATGGCACTCTCCAGACTCTAACTGCTGCTACGGAATTGTCGCACGCAAATCAGGGTTTTGGAGTTGTAGATTATTCAACCGATATAAAATTTCCAGCGTATGCTGTTGCGACAAGAACATCTACTGTTGGCGCAGGTACGGCAGGTGGCGCAAGTCTTGCCGCTAACGAGTTAATATGCGCAACAGCAATGTATCCCGAAAGAGGGATTTAAGGAGATAAACTATGGCCTTAGTTGCTTCAAATACGGGTTCGCTAAGAAGGTTATCGCGAGAATTGCCTATGGGTGCTTCGCGGCACTATTTTAATGCAAGCGATAATAACAGTGCAACTGCTGAAATATTAGTAGCTGCGCCAGGCATTGGTTACAAGTTAATTCTGACCCATTTGACATTAGGTACTCTTACTGCGCAGTCAATTTCAATCCTTGATGGTGGTACTACTATCTTAATAGGGCCGATACAACTTGAGGCGGCAGGCGCTTCGTATGTAAAAGATTATGAATGGGGTATTGAATTAACGGCTAATACCGCTATGTATGTCGATTCAGATTCAGATGTGCTGTATCAGATATACATTGAGTATATAAAAGCTCCGGCGTAAGGAATTGTAATGATTGTCATTGGCGTACCAGTTGACAAAAACTTTACGATAGATGTACGTACAGCCGCATACTGTTCTGCGGAGGCTATGCGCTCTGGAGTCCAATGGGGTTACGTAGCTTCAAGAGAGGCTGGTGTTGGCAGGAGTTCGTTTGCTTATTGCGCACTTAAAAACTCAAAGGTAACACATTTGTACTTTATGGACTCGGATGTTGTGCCGCCCAATGGAACTTTGCAGAGATTACTTGATTATGATTTACCTATCGTGGCTGGTATCTATCCGATGGATGCAAATGGGCCTGTATGGTCGTTTAAGACTAACGGCTGGTGGCATAGCAGGAAAGAACCGCTTGGCGATGAATTGATAAAGACAACTGCAATAGGTGGCTCGACGCTTCTCGTTAAAAGAGAAGTTTTCGACAAATTGGAACGTCCTTGCTTCAAGATAGTTTACAAAGCTATGGATGAAGACGGTAAATGTTACGACCTTGGCGAAGACGAGTATTTTTGCAAAATAGCGATAGAAGCCGGTTACGACATAATTGTTGACCCGTCTATTATCTGCGACCATTTTAATTATAAAAGTTTGTTCGTGGAGAAATAATGGCTGTAACTGATACTCCAAAGATAGTAGAGGAAATAACCCATGTAAGAACCGGGCCGTGGGCAGTCAATTACCTTTCAAGCGATTTCGCAACCTTGAATATTGAGTTAAAGACTGCGCCAACAAGAGCTAATAGTGCAACATACCTTACGCACGTAACTATGAGTTTGGTTGAAACTGCTTCTCAGGGCTATGTAATAGATTGTAAACTAAGATTAATTGACGGTGTTGGCGACACAGCATTTGGCCCTATTCAGTTGACAGCAAGAGGACAATCTACTTTTTCAAAGGATTTTACTAAACCGCTAAAGATAACAGATAATAAGGCGTTAGATTTGTATGGTACGAGTGCAGGAAAGGGCGCTGGTTACTACACAGCGTGTTTTGTTTTCATTGAAGGTTTTACGGGTGACGCCCCGATAGGATAAAATTATGGCGACAATAAATGAGAAATGTGAATTTGAAACTCGTGCAGACCAGATTCATTTTCATACTCGGACGAACGGTGACAAGATACATCTAAAAAACCTGAAGTTGACACAGAAACAAGCTACGAATTTAGCGTGGTTGGTTAATGCTGATGATGATGCTGTTCTGTCAATTGAAATCAAATTGAAAGGGACATAATGGCTCTGTCGACAACGAGAATTTGTAACCAGGCTCTTGCAAAAATAGGAGCCAAGAGAATTAACAATCTCGAAACAGATGCCTCTATTGAGGTTATACATTGCCGAACCCATTATGAAACGACAAGGGACTCGCTCTTACGTTCTCACCGATGGCGGTTTGCTTCTGCAAGGGCTGATTTGTCTGTTGATACTGAAACGCCTGATTTTGAGTGGGACTATCAGTTTCATTTACCGAATGATTTTCTTGCAATGAAATCTATCTACGAAGACAGGTTCTCAAACGAGAATCTTCGCTCTTACGCTCTTGAAGGAAAAATGCTTCTTACTAATGAAGACGAGATGTCCATTCGGTATATTAAGAGAGTTACCGACGTTACCCAATTTGACCCATTATTTGTTGAATTGCTCGTTTTGAGACTGGCTTTGAAGCTGGTCGGGCCTTTGGCGGGTGGCCATCCGGAACTTCAGGATGTAATTCAAAAAGAACTTGCGGTAGTTATGAAGCAAGTGAAGGCTTTAGACAGTCAGGAAACCAACACAGAAGGTCAATACAGTTTAGAGACGTGGAATGACGCTCGTTACACATAAGAGGTAAAAATGGCTAATGAAATTTGGCATTCCATTGACGAAGCAGAGATTTTGTACGCCCTTATCTGGCGCAAAACTGATGACAAAATTTATGACGCCGTAGCTGCTGCAAATACGTTTGATACTTATACGGACGCTGACATAGATGATTATAATGTAGAGCTAACTAATCACGTAGACAGCGACTATCATACAGTAGATTTTCCATCGGATATTACTGTAGGAGTCTATAGAGTGCAGATATTTAAGCAGGAATCCGCCGTTGCCGATACGCCTCACGCTGACGATGATATTGCTGTTGCACAAGGTGAAATATACTGGGACGGTACGGCGGAATTAAATATGTCCTCACTGGACACCAAGATTGATGATGAGTTAATTGGCGCTGACGGTGATACTCACGAAGATTTATCCGACCAATTAGATGGCTTATCTGCTGAAGATAGTAAAGTTCAAAACGTTTATGGCCCAGGAGAGTAATGGCTAATTTACCGGTAATATCTCTTAACGCTGGCAAATTGACACCCTTAATTGATACGAGGGCGGATACGGCGAAGTATTCATCCGGCTGTAGGATACTCGATAATATGATACCGTTGATTTACGGGCCGGTAACGCGAAGACCTGGCACGAAATACAGAGCAGCCGTACACGACCACGATGTAAAGTCACGAATGGTATCATTTATTTATTCCGCTACTATCGCCTACGAAATAGAGTTTAGCGACCAGATTATAAATGTTTATTATAACGGTTCAATAGTGGACACTGATA
>SDBS01006327.1_pt1 | contig 11522 bp, 8 predicted proteins | sample 2277091 | NCBI WGS metagenome assembly SDBS01 (sample SAMN10404972, study PRJNA504765) | marine sediment metagenome | isolation source: marine sediment core GS10_PC15, 163 cmbsf | place: Arctic Ocean: Southern Knipovich Ridge | collected 2010 | reverse complement strand
ATCAAACCTCTTGGGGCTGGTGCGATTTTGGGTATCATCATTGGGGTCATATTCTTATTGATCTTATTATCTATTCCAGTAACTTATTTATTTGGATTCTAAATCGATATCAAATTGAATTAATTTCGGACTGTTGACCGAAATCTGTTCTGGGCTCCAATCCATTCGGCTCAAACTCTCTATCAGATCCCAGGTGATGGGCGGGAAGCGATAATTCGCTTTATTTCGTCTACGGAGAGCTATTTGGTGTGCTTGTTTATCCTTGTTCGTTCACGCCTTTTACAGTCAGCACCTCTTCGCTGGCGATAAGCTTCTTTTTCTTTTTGCGTTTTGGCGATTAGCTGGTAGGCAGCGCGATCTTCTGGCAGCAGCTCGGGTTGTACCTCAGGGTCGTGTGTATTTGGGCATAGTCTCTCAATTATTCAATATTCTGGCGTGCTGGAATAAAGTCTTATGCGAGGGAGCAGGGGAGAGTAGAAGTTAGGAATAGCAAATGGCAAACAGCAAATGGCAAACCAGAAGAGAAATTGGACCTCTACAAGTCAGTTCGATCAATATTTCCCATATTGAGTAGCTTCTGAGAATAGTAATGATATATTTTCAGGATCCGCATCGATTATATTGTTGCATGTAGATAAAATGTACCCTCCATCCTTGGCCAATAAATCAATTCGGTTCCTGACTTCCTCCCTTACCATATCATTTGATCCTTCTATCGCAATCTGATCTATTCCTCCATGAAAAACAATCTTGTCTCCAAAATCACTCTTCAATCGTTCCGATTCCATTCCTTTCACAGAAGGTTGAATAGGGTTTAATATATCTACTCCGATCTCAATCAAGTCTGGAATAATATCGTAAACAGCTCCATCGCAGTGAAAGAAAATCTTGGCTTTTGGAGCTCTTTTTCTAATCAGATTATTTGTTTCCTTTTGTGCAGGCTTGATGAATTCACGATATAGCTTGGGGGAAATTAATAGGCTTGTTTGCGAGCCCAAATCATCGGATGTCTCAACCATTTGAATGTTTTGACCGACATGACTCAAAATCAAATCATACATTTTAAGGTGAACGGTCTTTACTTTGTCAATAATCAACTTCGCGACTTGAGGATCCAGAATCATATCCATCAAAAATTGCTGCGTTCCTCGCATCAGGCAAGCTCGGTCAAGCAAACCAAATGTGACAGGATTTCGGGCCACTATCGCATAACTCGTATTTTCATTCAGATATTTTGCTTGCTCAGATAAGCCGTCAGTATCCCAAACTAATAATGGGTTTGGCCAGTTGTAGTTGTTAATTCCGTCAATATCCAGACTTTCGAGAGGTGCTTCAATCAAATTGATAAATGGACCTTTCTTCAACCAAGTTATCCCCCAAGGGCAAATGTAAGAGTTATCGGATTTAGATACATTTTTTCCGATGGAGGAACGAGGCATGAATATCCTTCGAAAATCGATATTGAATATTTTCATTAACCGCTCATCGTAATAATTAGCGGTAAAGCCGTCCCTCCATGCGGTCTGATTTTGTTCTAAGCCAAGATATTCCACTAACTTGAAATAAGTTGGGTCGATAATCATACTAGCTGATCCGAATAAATCAAAAGGAACTCGGTCAGCTTCTTGATGATTAAAGGCTAATTGGGCTCGTTCACGAGAAGTTATCGATTCCATAAGTAAATATATCTATCGAGATCTGTCAGTTATTGGTAGCCGAATAATCAATACGCGATAAGGGTAACCAAGAAAAATCTATACTGATCCCCTTATGATTAATTCTGTTGCTAGAATGATTACTTCGGATACACGGCTATCAGATTGCTCTATTTTATCTATAAGCAATTGAACAGCTCTTCTTCCAATAGTTCGAGTCGGCTGAGCCACCGCAGTGATTTGAGGGGTGGTTAATTCAAAAGTCTCAATATCGTCAAATACCACTAGGGCGATATCTTGTGGGATCCTTAATCCTTCTTCTTGAATCGCTCTTAAAGCCCCTATTCCAAGTTGGCAATTCTGAGCAAAGATAGCAGACGGACGTGGGTGATCGATAATTAAATCTCTTGCGAGCTGGATTAAATCTTTTGGTGAGAATTTTGGGGGTGTAGTTATTAATGATTTATTTATTTCGATACCAGCTTTCTTTAGTGCGCGAAAATATCCTTTGGTACGCTCCTTTGGCGTATTAACACCAGAAGGCCACCGTAGAAGTCCAATTCTTCGATGACCTTTTTCAATAAGTAGATTAACCGCCTCGAATGCACCATTTTCATTGTCGACCACAATTGCGGGGACATTCAACCCGTTTAGCCTGCGGTCTATTTGAACTAAGGGTAACAGATGGGAGAGCCTATTAATGTAATCCTGATTCTTTCCTGTAGGTCCAAAAATTATTCCATCAACACCTTTGTCATATAACATCTGTAAATTTTGTAGTTCATTTTCGGGGGACTCATAAATATGGCAAAGCATCAAACTATAACCATGACGGTTCGCTTCGTCCTCAGCAGATTGTGCGATAGAACTATAAAACGGATTGGTAATATCATTTATCAAAAGGCCTAAAGTCTTGGTAGACTTAGTCTTTAATCCACGAGCTACTTGACTGGGCCTGTAATTTAATTCCGTGATTGCTTTCTCAACTGCTTTTCGTTTGTCATCACTTACAGGAGCGCTCCCTGTTAATACCCTAGAAACAGTACTGACAGATGTTCCTGCGACTTCAGCAACTTCTCGAATAGTAACTCTCATTGTTTATCTAGTGATTATTCGTACAATTATTCGCTGTTTTGTTCTCATATTATATTCCTGCTTTCTAAATTTCTCGTAATTAAACAGGTTATTGTAAGCGCAAAAAACTTCAATCAAACCTCTTGAAGTAAACTACCCCGCAGCAAGCTGCGGGGCTTTCAAGAACTTTCGTCCCACAGTTCTAGCTGAATATTTCTGGCACTCTTTTGGTAGCGTATGTATCGTCTCATGATTTCTGCTGTTACTTGGTCTCCTACTGAGCGGACAAAATATCCGTCTCCCCATAGTTCCCCTCCCCATAACTTGTATTGTATTCAAAAAAATTCGCTTCTGATAAATATACCAATCAAAATCCCCTTCAACTACCCCAATCTTACTACCACCGATATCAAATCCAATTATTGTGTTTATCATTATCATTTAAAATGCATGTATCAAGGATGAAACTCTGGATCATAAGAAACCCAAATCGGGCTGCTCCAGGCCATATTTCCATCTTCTTGGATAACTCTCAAATAATAATAATGGGACTCGCTGGGAGAGATTATATTGTCCACCATCCTATACGATACAGATAACAATCCTTCTCCGGGAAGGCTCTGAAAACCAGAAAAAACATATCCCGATCGGACGATTTCCACACTCCTAATTGGAGCTGTTCCTTGCACATGGACCAATATATCCGGATTATCATTAATGACGAATTCTGAGCCCATCAAACGATTGTTAATCCGAAAATCCAAGAATATTCGTACTCCCGATGTAGCATAACAACGCCGTTGTTTCAATGCATTGAACAGCGCCTGCCGGCTCAGTTCAGGTGCAATAATTGCAGTCATCCCTGCCCGATAAGCATCCCTTTTCCACCCGACACGTGTTCCAACCGGAATATGGCTGCTTTCGCGTCCCTCCAATTCCGTATGATGCCATTTAAGACCGTGACTGTCACTGCCGCCTACAAAACCCAATTTATATCCTCTGTTTAGACCATCAATTACAAATTCACCTAAATGGACATGATCGCGTCTGTGACCTATTGGTAAATTACCGGGATATTCAAATCTCCCATGAATTGAACATACCTCTATTAGCCGTTGCAAATTCTCATCATGATCTTCCCAGTGAATTCCACTCCAGCCCGTGTGATGTGGAATCACTAATACATCTTTACCACGTAAACTATCTAAGAGTCTTGAACCACTTTTTCCTGATTCACTTCCATATGGAAATAATTCGAATTTCTCATCAGGGAAATACACATTCTTGTGACCTTCACCAACTTTCTGACCTTGCACAGTGTGCTCAATAATCGCAGGTGCTGTCCATTCATAAGCGGAGAATGTTACAAATTCACCCAACGTATTCATTTGAGTTGCGCAATTGCTGATCATCTTCATCTCTGATAGAGACAATTCCATTCCATCCAAATAGTCATGTTCTGTTAACGAGGCAAAATCATACCCATATCCATCCCTGTAACGATAATACAATTCATCAATATCCCCTACTGCATCCCCATATGTACTGTGGAAATGCAGATCCCCAAAGAAAACTCCCAAACTCTTCCCAGATGAGGATATTAAGGTTGGAGTGATTTTCTTCTGTTGAGATTTAATTATTGCACTTGAGGGTTCCCTTGGTTTGGATACTAAGTTCCGGGATTCTTTAGTTTCGATCTCAATTTTTTGTAATTGCCCTCCGTCTAAACCCATTGAAGCTAAATAAATGCCCATTGATGCAGTCACAGCACGGCACCTTGGTTTCCAAGAACCCCATTTCTTCTGATCGATTACAAATAAAGACGACCATTCATGTCCACCATAATATTGGGCAAAAAGTGTATGAGATGATTGCCCAAATATCCAGATGCGTTGACTAGTATCAGAAATGACTGATGGAAATTCCCATCCCTGAAACGGATCTTCACTATAAATATCCTTATCAGGGGAATCACCTACAGGATCCGAAAAGCTTGTTCCATCAAATCGCCGTAAATAATTCCATTTTGTCAACCACCATCGATCTCTCATTGATCCGTTTCGATTGCTTGCCCACGCTATCCAAAGATTATTGTCGACATCCGTACAAATGGAGTTATACAGATTCTGGTATTTATTATCAGTGACTTTGATAGGCAGTGATTTCTCATCAATTCTTTGGATAAATACCTGATAGTTGCCATCCATATATACGTCATAAGAAGTCCAGATACTTTTATCAGGACCGAAAGCGAGGTTTGGGCGATAAATCGCTACGTCTTTAATTGTTGGAAGAAAAGATACATCGGACCATCTTCTTTTTTCATAAAAGCAGATCGTTAGTTGAGGAATTTTATTAACTATCGTTTCGAATATTACCCATGCTCTTCCATCCGAATTTCCCAGGAGGCGAGGATGAAATATTCCTTCTTCATTCGTAAATAGAACTTCTTCGGGTCCCAATTGATCATTTTCGATCACTCTCGATATTAATTGCCATTCCCCTTCTCGATGAGCAACCCAAACAATAACGACTGATCGAGATGAAATAGTTGAGATAGTGGGTTGAAATTCAATACCATTAATCGAGCTACATAAATAAGTCTTTTGACCAGCTGATTCAGCATAATGACGAACTTTAATGCAATCCCCCCGTAGATCTCTCTCAGAGTAAACTACCCATAAATTCTCGCTTAAATCAACCGCTAGATCAGGTTCGTGGATATTTTTACCTCCGATTAGAAGCGGTTTACTTAATCGAAATTCATTTTCTTGGAGAGCCCATTGGTCAAACATCGATGTTGGTCCTCATAATTGAAAGGTTAAGCAGAAAAAATCTTCATTTGAAAACGGATTATGGACACATCATAATTCCCATATCATGAACAAACAAATACCATGCGAACTATTTGAATGCACCCATCGTCATGCCACGAATTAGCTGTTTTTGAGTAAGTAGATAAATAATAAAGACAGGAATCACAATCAGCACCATAGCAGCTGCAACAACCGGGTAATCCACAAAATACTCCCCTATCAAATATGCCATTCCTCCGGGGAGGGTACGTAGTTTTTCATCAGATATCATGCTGATAGCAAGAATAAATTCGTCCCAATACCAAATAAATTGGAAAAGCCCTACTGTTAGCAATGCAGCTCGACTAAGCGGAAGCATAACTAAGATAAATAACTGGATCTCGTTACATCCATCCATTGTTGCAGCATCAACTATTTCCGAAGGAATGGTTTCGAAGAATGCACGCATAACTAAAATTGTGAACGGAAGACCCAACGTAGCATATACAATCGGTAACGTCCACCATTTGTTTAACATTCCAAGAGTTTTAGCACCCAAGAATAATGGGATTATCAGAGATTCGCTAGAAAGAATTAAACCTGCGACAATTAAATAAAAAATTGGTTCCCTGTATGATATGTTGTGTCTGGCGAATGCATATGCAGCCATAGAACCTAGAAGAAGATTTATAAATAACGCCAATAACGTGACGTATATGCTATTACGATAATAAACGCTCACGTTAATAGTTCGCCAAGCTTCAACATAGTTCTGCCATTGAAAGCTTGTAGGCCATAAAAAGACATCAAATGTTTCCGCATATTTTGAAAGGGATAATGAGATGAAATACAAAAAAGGCGCCAAGGTAATAAACGCCAAAAACAACATTAGGATAAATACTATTATTCGTACGGATATCGGTAAATCTTTCCAGCGCATAGATCCCTTCTAACTAAAACTCGACGCCAGCAGTAAAGCGATTTCTGAGGAATGCGATAATTACTAAGAGAACAAGAATAAGCGATGCAATTGCACTACCTGTGCCCAACTTATAGTATTGAAACACTTCTTCATACATAAATGTATTTACAACTTCTGTAGCATTATAAGGACCTCCACCAGTCATTACGAATATTATTGTGAATACCTTAAATGCCCATATCACAAAGAGAATTGCTACAATAAATATTACTGATCTCATCAAGGGGATAATGACATACCAAACTAATTGCGTGGATTTCGCACCATCGATTGCCGCAGCATCTTTAATTTCGCCAGGTATACCTAGAAGACCCGCATAAAACATGATCATGCCGTAACCAAAATGTCTCCATACCCATACAATCAAAACTGCAGCTAAAGCGGTTCCTGTGTCCCCCAACCAATCATTTTGAAGTGCAGAAAAACCTAATAAACCAAGGAATTGGTTTAATAATCCACCCTGTGAACTGTAAACACGCGACCATACCAGACCAATTACAATCATCGGAGTAATTACAGGTAAGAAGAATAATCCGCGAAAGATATTTGCGCCTGGCATACCACTGTCAAGAAACAAGGCAATGGTGAATGAGAGAACACCCATTATTCCAAGTGCTACCAACATGAATATAATATTGTGACCTAAGGCATCTATAAATTTGTCATCGGAGAACAATCTTGCATAGTTTTCCCAGCCCACAAATTCTGGTGCTCCAAAACCCTTCCATTTATGAAAACTGATATAAAGGTTATATACTATCGGAAAAAGTTCGAGGATTAGAAATAGGGCCAATGCTGGGAATATGAATCCGTAGCCTACCAAATTCCCAAATCTACTTCTTTTCTTTTTGATCGCAAATTTGCCTTTGGAATTATCCAATGACAGTTTGACCTCATAGGTGATTGACAGGTTTTATGTGGGATTCATTAAAATACATTCTCTCAGGAAACGGAGAGGAATTGATCGTCACCTGAGAGATTTGTACTTAAACCATCTTTATTGAGATTCTTTTGTTTCTTGTGTTTCCTGTAATACTTCTTCAGGAGTTACCTCGCCAATCAGCATACCTTGCATTGCGCTAGCCATTGCATCCTGTACGACCCTGGTAAACATATCTCGAGAGATCAAAATATCTGAGTCATCACAGAGCTGCTTTGCTAGATCGGTTGCATCTGCAAGGGCTGCTTCTCCTGCTGGACCAGCTGGGCACAAGCCGATTGCCTCTACAATCAGACCTTGATTATTCAAAGCAAACCAACGCAGGAATTCAATAGCAGCTTCTTGAACTTCTGGAGGATGCTGGTTGGATACCATCCAGGTTCCAGCTGTACTGGCCATTGCCATTTTATCGGTATTTTCATCCAGAGCCGGGATTGGTTGTGTAGCTACTTCAAATTCTGGTTCATTGGCGAGAATGCTGTTAATTGCCCAATTTCCAATAAAGTAGAAGCTCACATCTCCAGACGAGAAAGCATTTACGGCCTCATCTAAACTAATGCTTACTACTCCTTCTTCCCAAATATCGCTAAATGAATCCACCTTTGTCATAATATCGACAAATTCGGGTGTATCCCATCTGCCATCACCGATGTCAGCAGCCAGGAACTCATCCGGGTACATTTGGGTTGCATAACCAATAAAGAATTGTGGAGTCAGCTGACTTAACGAAGCCCAGTAATAACCAGTTCCAAATCCATTTTCCCGGAGAATCTCCGACGCAGCTTGAAGATCAGCCATCGTTTCAATAGGCGTCTCTATACCCAATTCATCGAACCGGGTTTTGTTATAAAACATCTGAATATTGTTGGTGGCGAATGACATACTCATCACTTTATCATCAATAGTAAGTACATCCCATGTTGAAGGATAAATCGCATCACGCCACTCATCGTCGATATAAGGGGTGAGATCAACAATCTGGTCGTTATTCCATTGTTCTAATACTGGACCTTTAGGTTGACCGTGAAATATTACTGGTGCTTCCCCAGCAATTAATGCTGCAGTGAGAGTCGCTTGCCAGGTGTCATTTGGGATGACTTTTGACACAACTTCAACATTCGGGTTCAGATCTTCATAATATTGAGTTATTGCTTCCTGATAGAGCGGTTCCTTATTCGCCGCCCAGTGCCACAATTCAATAACGACTGGCTCTTCTACTTCAGCAGGTTCTTCGGCTTCAGCAGGTTCCTCGGCTTCTACAGGCTCTTCGACTTCAGCAGGTTCTTCTACAGCTGGTTCTTCGGGGGCTTGAGTTGGAGTTGCCTGACCCCCACACGCAGATACAATGATCATAATCAGGGTTAGCAATCCTATCAAGAAAAATAAGATTCTAGAGCGCTTCTTCAGTTTCATCTCCTCTGAGTTCTCAGCTTCACTATACAAGCATAACTAATCCGATGGAATTTTTTCCGCCCTTTTATTTGACACAAAACTTTAGTTTGTAAAATGCTATTTGTTCATTGTATCTATTCGATAATCCTTCTCCTTTCGAAAGCATTCTTTCGACTAATTGATATCTGCCATATATCCAATCCTCCAGATTTAAAACTTGGCAATCGAATAATATTTAGTAATCATCGAATGTAACTATCACTCTACTTACTACCCCAGTAAAGAAAAAATTTGTAGGTATTCAAGAAATCGTTTTCATAAATTGTATAGGGTTTTTTTGGTTTGTCAAGGTGTTTCTATAATAATCGTCCGGAAATCATCAAGATTCACATTAAATGGTCATTTTTCCACCTAATTGTGATTAAATAGCAGCTATTATTGTATTCGGGTCGTGGTAAAATCGCATGTGACAAATGATCATCCATGAAATTTATGCAATCGTTTTCAGTATTTTGTGTAATAATAATATTTCGGAGTAATTTATGAAAGACGAATTGCCTTCTCGAGAAAGGGTTAGGCTAGCAATAAATCATCAAGAACCGGATAGTGTTCCAATAAATATTGGTTTTCATTGGCAGCCATATCTGGAATTGCGGAAATTTGTTGGTTTAAATCCCATCAAACCTGATCCAGACATTTGGGGAAGAGTGTGGGAGGATCCAGAGTTAATCAAATTGTTGGGAACTGATTGTATAAACATTGGACTAAAAATTCCCATTAGCGGATGGGACTTCAGGTGGAACCTACAATCGCACATCGATCATTTTAGTGTTTCTTGGAAAAAAATTGGTAACCCAAGTGGGGCTTACTATGAAATGGTCGATCATCCGATAAAAAGGCCTCATGTTGCTGAGTTTGAAAATGTTAGTTGGTTGGATTCTAACAACCCAAAAATATTCGAGGGAATCCAAAACAAAACGAAGCATGTATATAAAAATACCGATCTAGCAATTATTATGCTATTGACTACACATGTCTGGGAAAGAGCTATCTACATGTGTGGATATGAAAATTGGTGGATTTACCTTGTAGATTATCCGGAGTTCTGTGTGAAGTTACTCAACAAGATTGCCGATATACAAAGACGAATATACATCCATGGATTAGATTTGATCGGAGAGTATATATCAATTCTAAGACTTGGTGGTGAGGATTTTGGCACTCAGAGAGGGCTGATAATTTCGCCCGATATGTTCCGCGAGATTGTAAAACCAGTCCTAACAAGCGTTTTTACACCTGTTAAGGAGAAATTATTGGAGAAGAATCCTAACGGGAAAATTATGCTCCATTCCGACGGTGCGATCAGTGATTTAATTCCTGATTTTATCGATATGGGGATAGATATCTTGGACCCAGTGCAGCCAAGAGCTGCAGGCATGAATCCATTGAATCTAAAGCACAACTTTGGTAAAAGTATTTCATTTCATGGAGGAATTGATACACAAAAGATATTGCCTTTTGGGAGTGAGAAAGAAGTTGAACTTGAAGTAAGGCGTAAAATTGAAATGCTAGCTCCAGGAGGAGGTTACTTGCTATCACCTTCCCATAATGTTCAACCTGATGTTCCAATAAAAAACATAATTGTAATGATAGATACAGCCAGAGAATATGGGAAGTATCCCATTAAACGAAAATTCTCTGACGAAGAACTCCTGTCAGAAGATTCTAACTAAAATACTCTGCGAACAGTCAAGAATTTACACAGAATTAGAGTGATTAGTGAATCGAATTTAACCTCTATTCTCTTTATGGATTTTTCAAACCCGCTCCGCCAATAAAACCTACCATAATCGTTTATAGTGAACACATAATATTGGATATTTTTTCCTTTTTAATTAGTGTTCATTGGTATGCTTTTGATAATTTGTTGTTATCGGATACAGATCCTGCCATCCACCCAAAACTGGGTTGCAGAACAGCTGGAAATCGAACTGCAGCCAGGAGATGCCTACCATGAAGATGGGGAGAGAAAAAGTTAGGAATAGCAAGTGGCAAATTGCAAACTAGAAGAGAAAAGGGATCCCTCACCGGCATGCGGCTCAAACTACATGAGCTTGCATATTTGCTCGCTTCACTCGCAAAATGCATGGCAATGACACTGGGCAGTAAAGAGCACTGTTTGGGAGAACGATGCTTCGGCATCCAAAGTTCGGATGCTTAAAACGGATGCTTGCCCTCTCCCCGCTGGGGAGAGGATTCTTTACGAGCTTAATCACGGCGGCGTGGGAGCCGCCGCAGCTAGAGGAGGGGCCCCATGCCCCTCTCCCTGCCCTCTCTCCGGTGGGGAAAGGGTTCTGTCCAAACACGGTCACCGGCATGCGGCATCCGGCATCTGGCATGCAAAGAACGCATGCTTAATCGCAATGACATATTAAAAGATGCCGATTGACAGAGCTCTGGAACTCACAACAATTATTATCAGGTTTTTTGCGCTGATTGACGACGTAGTAAAAGGACTTTTTGGGCGTCCTGCTCGGCATCAGGATCACCTATTGAGCGCTCATAATCAACATAAAACTGCATCAGATCAGCGGCTTTCTTCAACTCGCCTTTTCCTTCCAAAGCTTCTCCCCAATTCCACATAGAAACAACCTCAGATTCGAGATCACCGAGTTGTCTGGCTA
>SDBS01006326.1_pt1 | contig 11523 bp, 14 predicted proteins | sample 2277091 | NCBI WGS metagenome assembly SDBS01 (sample SAMN10404972, study PRJNA504765) | marine sediment metagenome | isolation source: marine sediment core GS10_PC15, 163 cmbsf | place: Arctic Ocean: Southern Knipovich Ridge | collected 2010 | reverse complement strand
ATTTGATCTTTTTCTAAATATAAAATGTTATTTTCAAAGAATGATCGGGTTTTTCTTGCTTCTAAAATCTTTTTTAAATTTTCTTCAAACCAAAGAACCTCCCTTTCTAAAAAATAGGGGGTTATGCTGACTATTAGAATCCGGTTAAGCTTTATCTTTACCAAACTTTTCACATAAACGATAATAAATGATTAAACAAAATTGGTCAAATCATTTATTATATTCGCTCATTGCTTTTTCTAAGCCTTTTTCGGAAGTTAACTCAATTGCTTCAACTGTTTTTTTAATAATCTTTTTAATAACCCTTTCCTCTTCTTTGCTAAACTTCTGAAGAACGAATTTTTCAGCGTTTTTTGGCTTTCCTTTTGTAGGTTGGATGCAAACCCTGAATCTAATAAAATCTTTTGTGCCGATTTCTTTAATTATTGATTCTATTCCTTTGTGTCCTGCCGAGCCGCGCCCTTTTACGATTTTGATTTTTCCTAAAGGTAAATCAATATCATCATGAATTACAAATAAATCCTTGGTTTTGTAAAAATTAGTTAATGCCAATACCGCCTTACCGGATTTATTCATAAAGGTTTGGGGCTTTGCTATAATTATTTTTTCCCCATTAAGTATGCCTTCTGAAATTAGAGAGTTAAATTTTTTAGACAATCTAAATTCAAGAAAGTTATTTATTTCTCTGAATTTATCAGCGATGCGAAAGCCAATATTATGCCGAGTGTCTTTATATTTTTTTCCGGGGTTTCCGAGACCCACAATGATAATCATATTATTCTATTGTACCATTTTTATTCCCTGTGGAAAAATGGCTATTGACAGATTTTTTAGATAGGACTACGATAGTAAAATTAGTACCTTGAAAAGTAAATTGGAAAAGAGAGCTGAAGAAATCCGAGAAAGGAGGCGAAAAGTGCAAAGAAGCAACCACCCACCCTAGGAGATCCGAGTAGGAGAAAACCCCCAAAATTGAAAGAAAGATAAAAAACATAGTCACTAGAGAGTGACTGATCCAAACGGATCACTTATAAATTAGAAGCCGAGACGATATAAGATATCTCGGCTTTTTTCTATACTATGAGAACTGCCAAGAAATTTTTAGCCCTCTTTTGTTGCAAAAATAAAATTCTGTGGTACAATGAACTATAATTAAATATATATATTCTTAAAATAAATGAAAAAGATTTTTGTTTTTATTTGGGAAATTGCAAAGATAACTATTATAGCCGCTTTAATAGTTATCCCGATTAGATATTTTTTATTTCAACCATTTTTTGTTAAGGGCCAATCAATGGACCCAAATTTTGAAAATGGCGATTATTTGATTGTTGATGAAATTAGCTATCGATTCAGCGAGCCGCAAAGAGGAGAAGTAATAGTTTTTAAATATCCCGGAGATCCTTCTCACCGCTTCATTAAAAGAATCGTTGGTCTTCCGGGAGAGACGGTGGAGATTAAAGATGGGAAAGTAATAATTTATAGAGATGGTATTTTTCAGGTTTTGGACGAATCAGAATATCTTTCTAATGTAGTGACAACAGGAGATTTTCAGATTACTTTGGGTGAAAACGAATATTTTGTTTTAGGTGATAACCGATCTTTTTCTTTTGATTCAAGAAGATTTGGAGTTTTGCACAAAGATAAGATTATTGGTCGAGTAATTTTTAGGGCTTGGCCGTTTGCCACTCTTACTAAATTTGAAGCGCCATCATATTATAAGCTATGAAAAAACCAAAGTTCCAAAGTCCAACAGGAATGCACGATATATTGCCAGAAAATCAGAAATATTATCAGAGAATTTATGATGTGGTTTCAAATATCGCTGATTTTTATGGATTTGGAAAAATTGATACTCCCATTGTTGAAGAGACAGAACTTTTTTCAAAAGCAATTGGTCTATCTACAGACATTGTTAAAAAACAAATGTATACCCTTAAAACTAAAAGTGGTGACTTTTTGGCTTTGAGGCCAGAAGGCACTGCACCCGTAGTTAGAGCCTATATTCAGAATGGTATGCAAAATCGTCCTCAACCATTGAAACTTTGGTATTTCGGTCCTTTTTTCCGTTATGAAAGGCCTCAAGCTGGAAGATATCGTCAATTTTGGCAATTTGGTTTTGAGGTTTTCGGAGAAAAAAATCCAGTAATAGACACTCAAATTATCCAGATTTTTTATAATATTTTAGAAGAGCTTAAATTAAAAAATTTAGTTGTTGAGGTAAATAGTATCGGAGATAGCCAGTGCCGGCCATATTACAAAAAACTTTTAACAAGCTATTTTAAAACAAGAGAATCTTCATTGTGTCCTAATTGCAAAAGACGACTCAGAGAAAATGTTTTAAGGATTTTAGACTGCAAGGGAGAAAAGTGTCAACCCGTAAAAGCTGAGGCGCCCCAGATACTTGATCATCTTTGCGACGAATGCCACGCGCACTTTAAAGAGGTTTTAGAATTTTTAGATGAAGTTGAAATTCCTTATAATCTCAACCCTTATTTGGTTAGGGGTTTGGACTATTATACCAATACTGTTTTTGAAATTTTTCCGGAAGGAGATAAAGAGGAAAAAGATTCCAAAAATGCTTTGGCAGGAGGAGGGAGATATGATAAATTAGTTAAGCTTTTTGGCGGGAAGGAAACACCTGCTTGCGGAGGAGCAGCCGGGATTGAAAGGATTATAAGTTTGATGAAATCTCAAGAAATAAAATTCCCTTCAGAAGTAAAAACTCAACTATTTTTAGCTCAACTCGGCAGTTTAGCAAAAAGGAAGAGTTTAAAACTTATGGGAGATTTTAGAAAAGCAAAAATAAAGATTGCTGAATCTTTTGGCAGGGATTCTTTAAGAGCCCAATTTAGCAGAGCTGATCATCTTGGGGTGGAATACACCTTAATTATTGGACAGAAAGAAGCATTGGAAGGAGTGGTTATAATTAAAGATATGAAAACCGGAAAACAGGAAATAGTAAAATTAGATAAGGTGGCAGAAAAAATGAAGAAAAAACTTAAAAAATAAGCGATGGAGAGTTGTATTTTTTGTAAAATTATAGATAAAGAGAAGCCGTCTGATATTATTTATGAGAACGATGAGGTTATTGTTATTAAAGATGCTAATCCTAAAACCCCTGTTCATCTTTTGATTATTCCCAAAAAACATATTCCCTCAGTGAATCATATTGAAGTTAAAGACAAAGCATTGATGGGGAATTTAATTTTAACTGCCAAGAAAATAGCCAAGGAAAAAAATTTAAAAGGTTATAAATTATTAATTAATGTTGGTAGAGAAGGGGGGCAAATAATTGACCATATTCATTTGCACCTGTTTGGCGGAAGACCAATAGAAATACCATAATATGGCTTTAGAAATAAAAAAAAACGAAAGAGAAACATCACAAAATTTAGTTCGCCGCTTTTCGAGAAGAATGAAACAAAGCGGGATTTTGCTTCGCGCTAGAAGGGCTCGTTTCAAAAAGAGAGCGAAAAGTCGTCAGATGAGAAGAAAGTCGGCCCTCAGGAGAGAACAGTTAAAAAAAGAATACGAGCAGATGGAGAAAATGGGAAAAGCAAAATAGAATTATGAAGCAAAAAATTCAAACTGACCTTACCAAAGCTCTTAAAAAAGGCGACGAAATTACACGTTCCGTATTGAGAATGCTTTTAGCCGAAGTTTTGAGCAAGGAAAAAGAAAAAAGATATAAGGCTTCCAAAGAGAAGCCGGATTTAAACGAAGAGAAACTTGCTGAAAAGTCTGTCTTAACAGATGAAGAAATAATTGAAGTTGTTTTTTCTGAAGTTAAAAAAAGAAAAGAAGCAATTGAGAGTTTTAAAAAAGGTAAAAGAGAGGATTTAGTTGAAAAAGAAAGGGCAGAGCTTGAGGTTTTACAGATATATTTACCAGAGCAGCTCTCAGAAGAAGAGATAAAAAAGATAGTCAAAGAAGCTATTGAAAAAACTGAAGCTAAAGAAATGAAAGATATGGGAAAAGTGATGAGCGAAATAATGCCGAAAGTTAAAGGAAAAGCAGATGGAGGTTTAGTGAGCAGAGTAGTTAAGGAATTGTTGTCAGCAGAAACTAAATAAAAAATTATGAATAGTCAACAATTGCCCGGAATAGGGGAATTATTAAACCAGACCTTTAAAATTTATAAAAATAGATTTGGAGTTTTTCTTGTGATAGCGGCTGTCCCTTTCTTCTTCGCATTCCTTTCCATTCCTTTTCTCCTTTTTTCTTTATTTTTCGGAATGCTATTTGCTTTCCCCGCCTATAGAACCTTTAGTTTTATTTTATTGCCTTTTGTAGTATTGATAGTAGCAGCTTATGTAATTTTGATGATTGTAATAAGTATCTGGTCATCCCTATCTTTACTTTATGCTATCAAAGAAAGAGAGCAAAAAATTGGAATTAAAGAAGCTTTTAATAAAAGCTGGCCTAAAATACTTTCATATTGGTGGATTTCTATTATAAGTGGATTTATTATAATCGGAGGTTATCTGCTTTTTATTATTCCCGGAATTATCCTTGCTATTTGGTTTAGTTTGGCAGCTTATATTTTAGTTTCAGAAGACAGAACGGGAATGATGGCTCTTTTCAGGAGCAGACAACTAATAAAAGGATATTGGTGGAAGGTTTTTTGGAGGTTTTTCGCAATAGGCATTATTATTTTCCTGATTACTTTTGTTGCCGGGTTTATTCCTTTTATTAAAAATATTATTTACTTATTAACAACCCCTTTTTCTATTATATTCAGTTTTTTAATTTACGAAAATCTTAAAAAATTAAAAGGAGAAGTACTATTTGATCCACCGGAAAGAAAGGCAAAAATCGGATTTATCTTAATAGGAGTTATTGGGTTTTTATTGGTTCCAGCAGCGATAATTACTACCCTTATATTAGTTCTGTTATGAAAGGCATATTAACGATTGAAATTAATAATTTAACTACTAGTAGGGTTGATGAGGAATTTTTAAAAAAGGTTGCCAAAACAGTTTTAAAAGGCGAGAATAAAAAAGAAGCAATGTTATCTGTTGTTTTGGTCGTAGAGAGAAGAATAAAAGAATTAAATAAAAAATATCGTGGGAAGAACAAAGCAACAGATGTGTTATCTTTTGGCGAAGGATTAAATGAGATTGTTATCTGTTATAGTGAAGTTAAAAAAAATGCTAAAAGATATAATTCAACGTTTAAAAAAGAGTTAGCTCAAGTTTTAATCCATGGAATTTTGCATCTTTTAGGATATGAGCATGAGAAAGGCGAGAAAGAAGCAAAAAAAATGGAAAAGAAACAAGAATATTATTTATCTCAAATAATATAATGCCAAAACCTTACATTATCACTGCTTTAGATATCGGGTCGGGCTTTGTAAAAATTCTTACTGTTGCCAAAAAACCAGGGGAAGCAGATTTTGAGATTTTGGGACAGGAGCAGGAGTTTTCTTCAGGAATCAGAAAGGGAGTGGTGATTGACGCCTCTAAAGTAGCTCAGGCCATTTCTTTTTTAGTGAGTAAGATTGAACAGGACTGCGGTCAGAAAATAAATGGTGTTTACGCAAATATTGGAGGAGGACATATATTTTGCGCTTCTTCTCGCGGCTTAGTTTCTGTTTCTCGGGCTGATCAGAAGATTTCGGAAGAAGATACTGAAAGGGTTGTACAGCAGGCTATTAAGACCATCCACCTGCCATCAAATAAAGAAATTCTTGAGGTTTTTCCTAAAGAATTTATTGTTGACGGAGAAGGAGGAGTAAAAGAAGCAGTAGGAATGGAAGGAGTAAGATTAGAGGCAGATGTATTAGTTCTTTGCGGATTTTCTCCTTATTTAAAAAATTCAAATCAGACCATTTTAAAATCCGGGCTTCAGATTAATTATTTGACTCCTGATCCTTTAGCCAGTGCCAGGGCAGTTTTAACCCCTCGTGAAAAAGAACTGGGGGTTTGTGTTTTAGATATTGGAGCTGGGACTACCGGGTTAGCAGTTTTTGAAGAAGGAAATTTAATCCACACTGCTATTTTTCCCATTGGCTCAGGTCACATTACAAGCGATATTGCTATTTTGCTTAAAACAGATATTGATACTGCAGAAAAAATAAAATTAGAGTTTGGTTTCTGCAAATCTCTTTCTAAATCTTCTTCTAAAAAGAAGATAAAAATTACAGGAGAAGAACTTCTTGAGTTCTCTCAGAAGATGCTGGTTGATATTGTTGGGGCAAGAGTTTCTGAAATTTTTGCAATAGCGAATAAAGAATTAAAGAAAATTTCTCGCCAAGAAGTGCTTCCGGCTGGAATAGTTTTAACCGGAGGAGGAGCAAAACTACCGGGAATTAAGGATTTAGCCAAAAAAGAATTAAAACTCCCTTGTCGAATTGGGGTTTCCCAGATTTCTCCCGGCTTTCAGGAAGACCCAGGCCTATCTACTCTTTACGGACTAATTTTAGAAGGAGTTGATTTAGAAGAAAGTGAAGAGGGAAATTTTCCGAGCTTTTGGAAAAGGATTGCAGAAAAATTAAAAAAATTATTAAGAGTTTTCAAACCGTAAAAATGAAATTTAATACAAAAATAAAAGTTGTCGGAGTTGGAGGTTCGGGAGGAAATGCAATTTCTCGGATGATGAAGTGTAAAATTAAAGGAGTTGAATTGATTGCTGTAAACGCTGACATCCAGGACCTTCTGAGGACTGGGGCTCATCGCAAAGTTAGAATTGGTAAAGATTTAACCAAGGGCTTGGGAACAGGAATGAATCCCGAAGTTGGCAGAGAAGCAGCTGAAGAGCAAAGAGGGGAGATTCAGGATGCGCTTAAAGGTTCAGATATGATTTTTATTGCCTGCGGACTTGGTGGAGGATGCGGAAGCGGCGCTTCGTCGGTTGTGGCTGATATTGCCAAAAACTCTGGAGCTTTAACTATAGCAGTAGTTACCAAACCTTTTTCTTTTGAAGGGATTCAGAGGATAGAGATTGCCAAAAACAGTTTGAGGAAACTTAAGGGAAAAGTTGATACTCTGATTACCATTTCTAATGATAAGTTGCTTTTAATCTTAGAACCAACAACCACGGTTTTTAATGCTTTCTGGGTTTGTGATGAAATTCTAAGGCAAGCTGTTCAGGGGATTTCTGATTTGATTGTTCTGCCGGGAATAATTAATATTGATTTTGCCGATGTTAAAGCAATTATGAAAGATTCGGGGTCGGCTCTTTTTGGCATAGGGAAAGCCAGGGGCTCAGAACGGGCAAAAGAAGCAGCTATGAAAGCTTTAACTTCGCCCTTGCTTGATTTATCCTGCAAGGGGGCAAAAGGGGTTTTATTTAATGTTTCTGGAGGGAAAGATATCAGCTTAACCGAGATAGATGAGGTCGCTAAAATTATTACTCAGGAAATTTCACCAGAAGCAAAAGTGATTTTTGGAGCAATTCAGGATGAGAAATTAAAGGAAGGGGAGATAAAAGTGGCAGTGATTGCAACGGGATTTTGAGCCATTCACTTTTCGTTCTTTACGGCAAAATTTGTCCGATCGGACATTTTTTTTCGCACATAATCCCTTGACAAATCTGTCAAGGGATGATACGATGTAAGTGTTGTGGCAAAGTGATCATAATTTAGTAAAAACGCTGTTTGAAAACCAAATGATTATTATTTAGACAGGAAGAGAGGTAAAAAAATGAAGGTATTAATATGTTCAGCAGGGGAGTTTAGTTTTGGGATTACTTTCCTGGGACTCGTAAAGCTTGGTGAGCAGTACGACGTAGTGGTTGATGAAAACGTCGAAAGGGGGCCGCATTGTGCTCATATCGTAGTCAATGATGAGACGGCCGCTCAATGGGTTGAAAAAGCGCTTAACAAGCTTGGGGGTTTCCTTCAAAGAATCCAAGGTAATCTTTACAAGAAGAATGGCAAAATTGTATTCTGCGTTAAGCAGGGAGCCCATGGAATAACTTCTGCTCTTAAAGAGGCAGGAGCAGAAGTGGTCCATTATGACGAGTCAGTTTAGCCATATTTCAGCACTATCCGGGATAAAGAAATCAAAGGACGTTTCTGTTGAAATTCAGAAATGTCCTTTTTTATTTTCTGAGATAAGGAATATCAGCTTGTCTGAGATAGATGAGGTCGCTAAAATTATTACTCAGGAAATTTCACCGGAAGCAAAAGTGATTTTTGGAGCAATTTAGGATGAGAAACTAAAGGAAGGGGAGATAAAAGTGACAGCAATTGCCACTGGGTTCTAAAAACCCAGTTATCCACAACTTGAGCGGACTTGACCCGCTTTTCATATAAGTTAGAATAGAGTAATCTCTTGTTTTTTTTTCTGAAAAAAATGGAAAATAAAATTACTAAAGTTCAAAAAAGGGACGGCGAAATTGTAGCTTTTGACCAGTCCAAAATTACAGATGCTATTTTTAAAGCTATAACTTCAACTGGTCAAGGCGATGGAATAAAATCAAAAAAACTTTCAGAAAGAGTAGTCCAATTTTTAAACCGCCGTTTTAAAAAAGACGAACTTCCTCAAGTAGAACAGATTCAGGATATTGTTGAGGAAGTTTTAATTTTGGAAAACCTGGTTGATACTGCCAAGGCATACATTTTATATAGAGAACAGAGAAGAAGAATAAGAGAGGCAGGAGCAGTAGTAGATGAATCAAGCGAAAGAGTTGATAGATATCTGCAGGAACTTGATTGGCAGGTTTACGAAAACGCTAATATGACTTTTTCTTTGCAGGGCTTGAATCAATATGCGATTACAGATATTTCTAAGAAATACTGGCTTAATAAAATCTATCCTAAAGAAATAAGGGAAGCGGCCATTAACGAAGATTTCCACATTCATGATTTAGAAAGTATTAGCACATATTGTATGGGCTGGGATCTTTATGATTTATTAAAAAGGGGTTTTAAGGGAGTGCCCGGGAAGTTAGAATGCCGGCCGGCAAAACATTTTAGAACGGCTTTGGGCCAACTGGTAAACTTCTTCTACACAGTTCAAGGTGAGAGCGCGGGAGCTCAAGCTGTTTCTAATTTCGATACTCTCTTGGCTCCTTTTATTCGATATGATGGATTAAGCTATTCTCAAGTTAAACAGGCAATGCAGGAATTCTTGTATAACTGCATGGTACCGACTAGGGTCGGCTTCCAAACGCCATTCCTGAATGTGACTCTTGATATTAAACCGCCTTCTTTTTTAGGTAAACAGCCAGTCATTATCGGCGGTGAACCGCAAAAAGAAATCTATGGCGAGTTTCAGGAAGAAATGGATATGTTTCTTCGGGCTTTCTACGAAGTATTAATGGAGGGCGATGCCAGAGAAAGGCCATTTACGTTTCCTATTCCAACGGTTTCAATAACTAAAGATTTTGACTGGGATAACCCTGCTTTGGAGCCTTTATGGGAGGCAACTGCAAAGTACGGAGTGAATTATTTCCAGAATTTCGTTCAGGGAGACATGAACCCAGAGGACTTTCGCTCAATGTGCTGTCGACTTAGATTATCAAATAAAGAACTTTATATGAGAGGCGGAGGTCTTTTCGGAAGCCAGCCGCTGACAGGAAGCTTAGGAGTAGTAACTATAAATCTGTCTCGGATTGGTTATCTTTCTAAAACCAAAAAAGAGTTTTTTGAAAGGTTGAAACGTTTAATGGATTTAGCAAAAGAAAGTTTGGAAATTAAAAGAAAAGCCCTGGATAACTTTATGGAAAAAGGTCTTTATCCTTATTCTAAATTTTACTTGGCTTCGGTTAAGAAAATGCGAAATTCTTATCTCGGAAACCATTTTTCAACCATTGGATTAATAGGGACGAATGAATCTCTCTTGAATTTTATAGGAGAAAACATAGGTTCTCGGCGAGGAAAAAGCTTTGCTATTGAAATTTTAGATTTTATGCGGAAAAAATTAGTTGAATATCAAAAAGAAACAGGAAATTTATATAATCTTAAGGCTACTCCGGGAGAAGGCACAAGCTATAGGCAGGCAAAGGCAGATAAAGAAAAATATCCAGACATTATTACGGCAGGAACCCCAAAAACGCCCTATTATACAAATTCATCGCATTTGCCAGTTAATTATACAGATGATGTTTTTGAGGCATTAAAACTTCAAGATGAGTTGCAGTGCAAATATAGTGGTGGCACTGTAGTTCACTTATTTTTGGGTGAAAAAATATCTGATCCTCAAATGGCTAAAAATTTAGTCAAGAAGATTTTTGAGAAATTCCATCTGCCATATATTACTTTAACTCCTACTTTTTCAATTTGTCCAAACCATGGTTATTTGAGTGGAGAACATTTTCATTGTCCAAAATGCATAATTGAACAGCCGTGCGAGGTTTATTCCAGGGTTGTCGGATACATCCGTCCCGTACAGCAGTGGCACGTTGGCAAAAAGCAGGAGTTTAAAGAGAGAAAAGAGTACAAGGTAAAGGTTTAATGTAATTCCTTAATATCTTCTTGATTGACTTTAAGGGGATTTTTTTATTTAATTAACTAATGACCATCGCTGGATTACGAAAAACTACTTTAATTGACTATCCTGGCAAAATAGCTGCCATTGTTTTTCTTGCTGGCTGTAATTTCCGTTGTCCCTGGTGTTATTCAAAAGAATTAGTTTTGCCAGCTGAAATTAAGAAACAGCCCAAGGTTTTGGAAAAAGAATTTTTTGATTTTTTGAAAGAAAGAAAGGGGCTATTAGAAGGAATAGTTATTTGCGGAGGAGAACCGACTATTAATAAAGATTTGCCAGAATTTATTAAGAAAATAAAAGAATTAGGATACGCGGTAAAAATTGATACCAATGGCTCTAATCCTAAGATGCTGAAAAAATTAATTGATGATAGTTTAATTGACTATGTGGCGATGGATGTAAAATTGCCAAAAGAAAGATATCCAGAAATCTTTAAAGAAGTTAAGGATATTGAAGAAAGTATAAAGATTTTAAAAAAAAGCAAAATAGATTCAGAGTTTCGGACAACAGTGGTGCCTACAATTCATACAAAAGAAGATTTTTTAAAAATTGCCAAATGGATAGGAGGTCCAAAGGTAAAATATTATCTTCAGAATTTCCGGCCGGAAAAAACCATTGATCCTGAATTTGAAAAAATAAAACCCTATTCTGATGAATATCTTTTAGAGATTCAAAAAGCAATTTCTCCATTTTTTGAAACTTGCCAGATAAGATAGTAACTATTTATATGCCAAAATTTATGCTAAAAAGACATTTAAAAACCCGATGTTGTTGTGTTTAACATCGGGTTTTAAACTTTAAAGTTTGGTTTGGAATACTGCGAAAGGAAAGCCGAAGCAGAACCATACATGTCGGAAGTACGGCTATTCCGGTAGGCGTCGAACCGGATATCCTTCTTGCTAAAGTAGAAGAAGGGCACGCTGTCGAATAGACCGTCAGCTTCAATAGAGTATTCGTCGCCCGCGCAGTAAATCCACAGACTGTTATTAGAGGCGAGTCGTTCGGGGTGCGTCAGAAGCATGCATCCAATCTCAAATGCGCCTAGACCGAACTCGCTGGCACTGAATAACTCGCGAGCTCTACGAAC
>SDBS01006323.1_pt1 | contig 11526 bp, 13 predicted proteins | sample 2277091 | NCBI WGS metagenome assembly SDBS01 (sample SAMN10404972, study PRJNA504765) | marine sediment metagenome | isolation source: marine sediment core GS10_PC15, 163 cmbsf | place: Arctic Ocean: Southern Knipovich Ridge | collected 2010 | reverse complement strand
ATCCTATTGAACAGTAGCTGTATATATGATATACTGCTAGTAAGATAAACTCTTACTTATGGTTATTAAAAGCAAAATGGAGCAGTTATACCAGTCTGGCAGAAGCGTTTTTACAATAGATGATTTACGAGTCTTATGGCAAGAAGACTCTCCTGATAATCTAAAATCGAAAGTTGCGTATTATGTGAAAAGAGGCAAGCTAAAACGCTTAAGGCGAGGCGTATACGCATTAGACCCTTATAATGAGTTCGAGTTGGCTAATAAACTAATTGTGCCTTCATATTTATCATTAGAAACAGCTTTACTGAAGCATGGAATTATTTTTCAGCCGGCGCCTGCTATAACTTCAATAGCCAATTACGACAAAAAAATTATAGTTGAAAAACGTTCTTTTCATTTCTATAAAATGGCGACAGATATATTATCAAACCCGAAAGGTTTACAGCATGAGGGGGAGATATTAATAGCCGGTCCGGAGAGGGCAATTTGCGATTCGTTGTATTTAAAAGGACCGACTGAATTTATAAACCTTGGAGGAATTAACGAGCATAAACTAAGGGACGTTGCGTCTATTTATACTGATGACAGAGTTAAAGACCTAATAGTAAATTTAATTAAGCAGATAAAATCATGAAGGATATAAACCGTCACCGCACCGCTTTACTGAATATCCTTAAAGATATCTACCAGCACCCGCGACTGGCTGCACAACTCGGCTTTAAAGGAGGCACCAGCTTATATTTCGTTTATGACCTGCCTCGTTTTTCGATTGACTTAGATTTTAACTTGTTATCGGAACCTGACTTTAATCCCGATGATATGAAAGAACTACTTCTTCGGCATTTAAAAATAATTGATTCGTATAATAAGAAAAATACCTGGTTTTGGCTGGGTGATTACGGTGCGGGACAATGGAATTTAAAAATTGAAGTCTCAAAAAGAAAATTTGACGACCATTACAATATAAAAGATATTTTCGGTTTATCAGTAAATATCATGACGCTACCAGATCAGTTTGCCCATAAATTAGCGGCGATTGTTGACCGACCAGCCATAGCCGACAGGGACTTGTTCGATGCCTGGTGGTTTTTTAAACAAGGGACTAAAATTTCTGAAGATATTATTAAGCAGCGCACAGGGAAAAGTGTGGAAGATTACCTACTGTATTTAGTTGATTATATTCCGGCTAATATAGATAAGCGTGGTATCTTAAACGGACTAGGGGAATTAGTTGATGAAGATACAAAGAAGTGGACTAAAAGTGATTTATTGAGGGAGTTGAATTTTTACCTGAAAGCGTACAAAACAGATTGAAATATTAAAAAAGGCCTTGGCTTTCCCGCATCGCCAAGTAAATAATCTGCTCGCTAAACTAATTATACAAGACCGTTTTTGAGTCATATAGGCACTTCACTATCAACCATCTTTTTTATCCAGCAATTCAACGAAACCTCTTCCTTATTCAAAATCAAAGAAAAGTCTTGCTTACGTAAGCTCAACTAGACACACCAAATATATAATGTCATTGTAGTCATAGATTAATCCCGCTACCGGAAACAAAATGAAAATAGGCCTAATAACATTAACTTTACTTGTGGCAGTTCTACTGACTGTAGTTGGTGCCATTGTATTGACACCAATAATTCTTGCTGGACGAGTATCTCCTCGCACCATTATGGGCAATGTTTCATTAGCCAACGTAGCCCATAATGACGTTCCTGATATGGTTAATGTTTACGAAGCATCCATTATTAATAAAACACTAAAATTTCAATTACGCGGCAAAACAAGCACACACACCTTAACTGACCTTGGTATCAGTGTTAACAACAAAAAAACCAGTCAATCAATCATAACAACCAGCTTACTCGCCGCCATTAGTCGCCAACCCGTCATAAAGCCTGTTATACAAATTAATGATGATTTACTTAATAAAGAGTTAACGAGCAGTTTTCAAGAAAATATTAACCCTCCCATTAACGCTTCATTAACAATATCCAACAACAGTCTAGTTGACGTTCAAAGCCAAGCCGGGGAAACAATAAACACGGAATTAGCCATCAAAGAGATAACCACTGCTATCCATTCTAAGCAGTGGGATACCGTCATTATTCTCGATACTGTTATTACTCCAGCTCAAGTACAAAATGACGAAACCGCACAAGCTCGCATCTTCGCGCAGCAGCTATTAAAAGAAGGTATACAATTTACTTTTGAAGATCAGGTTTTTAACATGAAGCCCTACACTATAAAACGCCTCTTATCTTTTAATGAACAAGTTGACCCTAGTAATTACCAAAACCACATTCTTGGCGTTAGCTTGGAATCAGAAGGGTTAGCCGACTATTTAGCTACAACTATCGTGCCAGCCATTGATCAGGAAGCAGAGAATGCCCGATTTACGTTAAGTTCGTCCGAAGAAGAATCATCACGAGTCACTCAATTTGGCTTACCTCAAAACGGTCAAAAACTAAACTTACAAAAAACAGCTGGCAACATTGCCGCCAAACTTGCCAAACACCAAAGAATTATCCCTCTTACTATAGAAGTGGTGCCCCCAGATATTACCACCCTAGCTGACATTGAACGCCATGGAATTACTAGCTTACTCGCAATTGGTGAATCTGATTTTGTGGGCTCTCCTAAAAATAGAAAAATTAACATCGCCGTTGGTGCCAAGCGCTACAACGGATTACTCATATCTCCCGGCAGTGAGTTTTCTTTTAACCAATACTTAGGACCCATCAATAAAGCTGCCGGTTTTCTGCCTGAACTCGTTATAAAAAACAACGTCACTACCCCTGAATATGGTGGGGGACTATGCCAAGTTTCAACCACCGCCTTTCGTGCCGCCCTTAATGCCGGCTTAGAAATTACTGATCGTCGCAACCACGCTTATGCTGTCAGTTATTACGGAACACCCGGATTAGACGCTACCATCTATCCGCCCAGCACTGACTTAAAATTTAAAAACAACACCCCTAGCTACATATTGATTCAAACAAGAATAGAAGGTACTAAATTATTCTTTGAATTTTGGGGAACTGATGATGGCAGGGAAGTAGCAGTTGATGAACCTGTAGTTTATGGAAAACAGGCAAATGGCGCAGTTAAGGCCTATGTTAAGCAAAAAGTAACCATGGGAGATGAAACACTGGTTGACGATACTTTCTATAGCCGCTATAAATCACCCAAGCTGTTTCCTAAGGTATTGGCGGCAAATGGCGAAGCACCGGTTGCTTCTCCAACAATAAAACCAAGTCCCGCACCACCTGTTGTTGCTTCGCCAAGCCCTTCAGTAAAACCAGTTAATAGTCCAAAATCACTTTAAATAATGTCAGAATCAAATAATATAAGCAGACAACCAAGTAGGCGCACTTACATAGATTCCACGAATGCCAAAAGTAATCATCGCCGCAAAACAAACCGTCGCCCTATCAGACGCGAAGTTTCTGCTGGTGGAGTTGTAGCTCGTCAAGAGAAGGGTATATGGCTGGTCGCCTTATTAAAAACTACCCACAAGCGTGGCGAAGTTTGGGTGTTGCCTAAAGGACACATAGAGCCAGATAGTGGTGAAACAGCTGCTCATGCCGCTAAGCGTGAAGTGCAAGAAGAAGCTGGCATCAAAGACCTGTCTGTTAAAGATCAACTAGGCATAACGCGATTCTCATTTCAAGCCGAATCAGCTCTTGTTCAAAAAACAGTTCATTACTTTCTAATGACTACCCAGCAAATACAGCTAACTCCACAAAAAGAAGAAGATCTCATTGATGCCACTTGGCAGCCATTCGACAAGGCCGTACAAATGCTGGCTTATGATACAGACCAGGATATGGTTTTGCGGGCCCAACAACGCTTAACCGGAAAGACTCCTCCTAAACACCCTCATGCCGGAGCAGGACCAAAAAAGCGTCGTATACATACGTAAACAAAGTTAAAAATATAAAGTAACAAGCTGTATTTGCACAACTTGTTCTTTTTATGTAGGATGCAATACGAGTTAATTGTACTTTTACAAACAAAAAGGAAGTGACAAATGCACACTACTTTAATGCAAACCGCTAAAGACATAGGCACCACCCTAGCTGTTGGAGCAACGCGCGTTAGTTTCTTTAGGCAGATGCTAGAGGAGCTTGGCTTGGTTGTTACTGTAAATAACCACGATTCCTTATATTCCATTGATATCCGGCGCCACCCTTCTTTTTTGGGACTTATTCATGGAGAACTGATACAGGAGCTCATGTACGAAATCAGTCCTACTAAAACGCCTGTATTGCAAAGATGGAGCCTTTCTGCTTGTTGCCATCTGCAAGAGACCCTTTCCAGTTCTTTTCAAAGGGCACTGGTACGCTCTCTTAAACACCACGGCGTTTCTGTAGAAATTCCCCCCGATATTTATTGTTCCGTAAGAGATTTTTCTCCTGACTTAGCACACAGCCTGCAAGCCTTTCCAGCGCAAGTACGGCATACTGGCAACGGAAAGAAGATCTTCCATGTAGTCCGCACCTCTCCACTTAACCAGCAAGACATGGAAACTCTCCAGAGATATTCTTCGGAGCTGACTCTTACAGTGACGGACAACGTAAGGTTTAACTTCATCAGACAGAATATTCGCCTTTTCATTGAACAGTACTTTTCTCCTGCGGCCCTATCGCACGAAGTGTGTGGCATCGGTTGTAAACATGCAAAATAGTCCAAGACACTTGTTTACTACTCCTTCCACACAACACCAAACAGCACCCTCCAGTGCTGTTATTTTTTACGCCCACAATGCGTTATTACCCTTCTTCCAAGCTTCGCCTAATTAAACCGTCGAATAATCCACCTGGTCTAACACCCGCCACTTTTAATTGTTGACGGAGAGGCGTCAAGGTAGTAAGTGTTGGTACAGTATTTACTTCCAATAATTGAGTAGTGTCATCACCAATAATCATGTCAAAACTAACCAGCCCCTGACAGTCCAATTCCTCATAAACATCACGTGCAATTTCCTCCACCTCATCAAGTAAAGGATTAGAATCAGTAATTGGTGTATGCAGCTTTACTCTTCCGATTCGACGCTTTGCCAGATGATCATAAAAATGTGCTTTCTCAGGAACAACTATTGTTGGTGGCAGAACGCGCAACACTCCTCGTCTGTCATCAAATAATGATACCGACACCTCCGTGCCATTCGCTTTCTCTTGCACTAATACATCTCCTGTTTGTTGTGCGGCTTTAAGCGCTGGTCCTAATTCATCTAAACTATCTACAGCAATTACGCCAAAACTTCCTTCTTGTCCCACCGGCTTCACAAATAGTGGCGGCATAAAGAACTCTCGTACATCATCCTTAATATCTTCAATGTCATCCATCTTGCTATAGCGACGACTAAGCGGTGAACTAACAATGTCTGCTGTACTTTGTGCGCATACATGCTTATCACTTGTTTGCTGACATGACTTTAAAGATGAACCCACAACTGGTACCGACAACATGTTTCCTAGCCCATGCAAAGCACCATCATCGCCGCCTTGGCCGCGAACAACTGTCATTAATGCATCAATCGGCGTTTTAAGTAAGCGCTCCATCCCTTGAGTCGGGGAAGTTTCCGGCACGGCTGAAAAAAGATTATTCATAATATTACCAACCAGCCCATACTGAGGTAAGCCGCCCAGTGGCACTTGCCACTTCCCGTCTGGCGTAACGCGCACCGGAGTTACTTGGTACTTAGAGCGGGGGACATAGTTGCAAACCCAATGACCAGTCTCTACGCTCAGGTCATGACTACCAGAATCACCACCAAAGAAAACAACCACTCGTGGTTTTTTATTACGCATAAAGGAATTACTTATATATCCCTATCATAACACGACAGCCACAAATCTAAATAATAAATAGCTATCTACTTGTTGCGCCTTTAGTATCTTTTAACCATTGTAGTGTCCCTCCTAGTCCCTCTATTGTATCTCTATCGCCTGATTTTATCCGACCATACCAGTAACCTTTGTCTGACTCTGATGCTTCTTTTTGATGTACAAAGTAAAACAAGTAGGGGAACCAATGACTCTTTAGCTTATCCAGGCTAATTTTTGCCGTTCTTGATGTGCGGGACGGCTTCCTGCCTGTGCTAGATGCTCTATTCATTGCTGCCTTCAAGTCAGCTTCGTTATTCACATCCCCATTATAGATATAGTCAACCCAAAACTTATTCTCACCACTAGTCGGCTCCTTATCAAAAGCCGTTAAGTAATAATCATTTACTGTGTTTATAAGGGTTCGTATATGAGGTCGAACTTTTGTTAAATGTGATGCCGTATTCGGCGCTGCTTTTGGCTGCCCCTTGCCCGCATTGCCAGCCACCACTGTTTTAAATGCCCCAACTGAATATCCGTGTGGGTATCGTTTCAAAAACTCCGGATGATATTTTAAAACATACTTCTGCTTATACCCAAGCGCTGCAAATACTCCCGGTGAAGCAATCAACCGTAACTTGCCTCCTTGCACAACATAGATGTTATTACCCAGACCAACCACCCAACCATCCGGATACCTCTCTATATTAGACCCTCGTGCATGACGCGCGAAAATCGTCGCAACGGCTGGAGCTCGCATACTTTCATCCGGATTGCCATCCGCCTCATAAATATAATCTGACAAATACAAATGCTTCATTAATTTTCCACCAACACCCTCTTTAATGCGCCAAATACGACCGCCGTGCCAGGCCCCCGTATACACCACCATTCCACCGGGATATTTATCTGCTTTCAACGCCGGTCCCGTTTTAAACTCACGTAAATGAACATTTGATGTGGGGTATAAATTACCACCGGGTATTTTAAAAGCTGCCCGCACGACACTGGACAACTTTCTTTTTCGCAGCTTATCATCAATGAAATATTGTGTGCCATTCGGGTGGCGCAGCACCTTCCCAATATATATATCATTTACTGAACTAGTCTGAGGGTATCTTGCTAAATCATCATTTGAAATAGTTACTACAATGTCATGTTTAAAGAAATGATTTTCACCCAACCACTTATCAATAACCTGAGATAAAACCCAGCTCTTTTTACCGGCCCGAATAAAATAAATCGCTGGGTTAGTAGGGGACTTAACCAGCGTTCCGTTAGGTAAAAAGTTAGGATTGTGTATTGAAGGGTATAAATTTTTGTCTGTCTTAAAACTCTTTGAAGTAGCAACTGATTTTGCACTCACAGCCGTTGTGGCAACCGTTGTAGCTCCCACACCGTTCTGATATGCCATTGCACCCACTAAAGCATTGAAACTGGTCTTCTCTTTGCGTTGTATTCGACCCGCCCAGTACTGCCACTCACTAACATTTGGGTTTCGGCCATATATTTGCCTAAAAGCCTTGTTTACGTCGTCTATAAGCGCTGCGGAAGCAAAAGTAGGGGATAACATCACTGATATCACTAAACCCCAGAAATAAAGCGCACGATGACCCATGCTGGTACTATAACACATATATTACAATAATACAAGGGAAACAAAAAGAAAAAAGAGCCTTATAGATGTAAGGCTCATTAAGAAACACAAAGTGTTTCAGTTCTTTTCATTTAAAGTAGCAAGGCTTAATAATGCTTCTGATTACATGTTGAGCCACTTTGGAAACCGTCTAGCAAGACGCTTCGATCCTCTCTTTTCGGCAGCCTTTGACGTCTCTGGTTTCTCCACAGTATCACTGTCGTCGTCAATTTCCTGTGAAGTATCACTCTGGACAGTATCAACATGACAACCATCTTGCTTCTTCATAGCACCACTCCTTTTGTTAGAACTTACAAAGTACAAACTAAAACCCCCGCTTGGCGGGGGCTCATGATAAGGTCTAAACTTTTTTTCTTAAGACACTAACATCAACTCCCGCCGGCAGGGCGTAAAGAAAAACCATGTAAATAGGGCTGAGCTAGATGTTGTCACTACTTTATTCATTAAAATTAGGCTAATACTATCTATCTGAATAGTCAAATAAATAAAAACCCCACTGAATGAATGTTTGGACCGTCCGTAAAACCAAACAGATCAAACAGTGGAGCCATCGGGGTGAGCCGAAAAGACGCTAAAGAACAAACTCATCATACCGCTTGTGCCTTAATTATCAAATAAAAAAACCCTACTTACATCAGCAGGGCTATTTTGAAAGAACTTACTTACTTGTCTCCACAAGTACATCCATGCTAGGCAGAGGATTTATCATGCTAGTTGTAACTATCGGACACAAGAAGTCAGAACCAAAGGAATAGTCGATGGGATGAAGATGAAAACTACCGTCTTGCCAGCAGGCAAAACAATAAACATCATCCACTTGCCACAGTGATCCCAAGCAAGCCATCTTTAAGTCGCCGACACCCAGCTCTCGTGCAACGGCCACAGCTTCACAAAACACTATCGGACGCGCACCATTATTCAGCAGCCATTTATACATTCCGCGCATATTTGATCGAGAACTGTCAGATTCAGCTAAGCGAACACAGCGCTTTTGTTCTTCCCAGTCGGATACATCAACGGCCTCCCACACAGGCTCACATCGGACAACACATATAGCTTTATCGTCTAATTCAGGCAGAGCTATCTGCCGCCGGTTATAATCCACTAAGACTTTCTTTGACCTAAGAGAAGAAAGCATCGTGCAGCTCCTTTTAAAGAACAAACTAGTTTGGTTAAAGAACAAACAAAAACCCCCGCTTGGCGGGGGCTCATGATAAGGTCTAAACTATTTTTCTTAAGACACTAACATCAACTCCCGCCAGGTAGGGGATAGCAATTCCAAAGCTAACAAAAGCATTCCTTGATTTATTCGTTCTTTATTCATTACAAGCATCATTTATCTTCTAGTCATGTTTGTCAATAGTCCTAAAATAGTTTCCTTTGTATATGACAGTAGGGCACACCGCCCTTTTTAGCATAATATTCTTGATGATCTTCTTCTGCCTCCCAGAACGCATTAGCTGGCTCAAGCCTTGTTACTACCTTAAAGCCTTTTTCTTTTAAAATAGCTATTAATCTTTTCGCCGTCTTTTTTTGTTTTTCGTCTGTATAGAAAACAGTAGAACGATACTGCTTTCCAATATCTGGACCCTGTCCATCAACTTGAGTCGAGTCATGGATTTCAAAAAATAGTTTTGCCAAATCTTCATACGAAACCTTGGCATCATCAAATACAATTTCTATTGCCTCAACATGTCCTGTTTTACCACTAGACACTTCTTCATACGTCGGGTTTTCTTCGTCGCCTCCCATAAAACCCACTTTTGTTGATTTAACTCCAGGCAACTCTTGAAAAAAGTACTCCACGCCCCAAAAACAACCACCAGCAAAATATGCTTTTTGAACACTATTTTTCATCTGTTTTTTTAAAATCTAAAGATATGGAATTAACACAATGACGAACATTTTTTTCTGTAATGCCCTCACCTTCAAACACGTGTCCTAAATGGCCCCCACAATTAACACAGGTAACTTCCATCCTCTTGTCGTCATGATCAGGCGTCATTTTTATAGCACCTTCAATTGCATCATCGAAGCTTGGCCAACCACAATCATAATCAAATTTGTCATCTGATCTGTAAAGTTCAGCCCCACATTTTTTACACACATAAACTCCTTTTTCTTTATGCTTATAGTATTTTCCGGAAAAGGGCTTTTCAGTTCCTTTTCCAATAATTACTTCTTTCTCTTCAGGTGTTAGTTTTTTCAGTTCTTGATCCATATCCATAATTTTAGCAGAGACTATCATTATCGTCTGCCAATATTTAATGTAAGCGCCACCAAGGTTTGCCGATAATGCGGGCCACTCGGGTTAAGTACCCATATCATTTAGTGTGTTGAGGTTTTTATTGAAGATTACTTTGGAGGTGAATTTGAGGCATGTGGGTTAGAGCGTTTTTCTCGAAACACAATGCCTTTGTAAAGATACTGCAAGAATTTTGGTCTCGATCTTTTTTCGTACTCCCGATGAAGATTTACCCCTTGAAAACCCGCTTGAGTTAGTAACTCTACTACATCTCTATCCAAATGACAGCCCCCGGCAAAAATCTTCCAAATCGGAGTTAGGCGAACTTGCCACGCTGCAACGTATGGCTTAGATGACTTACCATGCTCAATAAGAATAAATTTACCGGTAGGTTTTAATACCCGTCGTATCTCATTCAATACTTTTTCAGGGTTGGTAACACTACATAAGGACCAAGTAGACACCACGGTATTAATGGATTGGTCTCGAAAGGGAAGTTTTTCGGCGCCAGTTTGGATAAATTCAACAGGAAAAGACGCTTTTTTTATTCCTTTCTCCGCTAATTTCCATAGTTCATTTGATGGATCGACTGCATATAGCTTAGTGACTCCTTTATAAAATGGGAGATTTAAGCCCGAGCCAAAACCAATTTCTACTGTAACTCCAGTCGCATATGGAATTAGCTGTTCACGCTCTTTCTCAATGTCTTCACTCTTCATTGCATGATGAATTAAATGAGGCAAAATATATTTTCCGTATACGCTCGTAGACATATGAGTCCTCCGATACTTAATATTTATGGCGGAGACATATTAACCTTTGCTCGAACCTATTTTAAGCATAACGCAAGAAACAACTGATAACCAATAAGGCGACGACTCCCAAAAATTCTACCCCTTGACATATACATCATATTTAGTGCAGCATATGGCTACTTGCACATTAGCCCTTTACACGTTCAATACACCGTTTTTTCGAGGGAGATACGTCATGACCGCAACTACCGACTGTCCCACTGTGTCCGTACAGCAGTACACTGCCTTGCAGACTCCCGTCGTCCTGCCTACGCCCGAGGAACTCTTTGACTTCCAAGTACAGACGCTTAGAGACAAAGGACTTGATCTGCCGGATGAAGACGTTGACCGACTGCGTCCTCTCATCCCCAATGAACCACAGTTATTTGTCGTCATCCCTCCTCGGCCTAGCACTCTCGACTTGAATGGTCTGATGGCTCTGATAGAAGTGGACGGCAAGAAAGGAGTGAACTATCTCGAGTTGCAGCACCTGACCGACACGGTGGAAACACTGACCACGGCTCATCTATTGCTCGATGTCGAAGATGGACGGGGACGACTCAATACGAAGCCCAACGTTTCGTTCGACAACATCCACCGAGAAGGACGACTGGCCTACACCACATGGTACGGATTGGTTCACGGAATTGTGTTCCCGTACGTGCTGCAGAATCACAACCTGGACTTATGCGGATCTCGCTACAGGTCGGAGTACATGCCGGTCCTTTATCTGGACGAGGGTATTCCGAAGCTCGACAACGGCTGGAACGACAATGCCAATCCGAAGTGGGGTGTTCCGTCTGCTGGAAGTGTAATTGGTGCTTGATCTTTGGAACCTTGGCTCTCTTGGCCCTTTGGTTTTGGCGCTTGGACAACCACTTCGATTCCCCTTCGACTTCGCTCAGGGTAAACAACCACACGGAGATGAACTATTCAAAGTTTATCTCCGTTTTTTTACAAATACGGTTTGAGTGATGACCAGAGATGGTGGGTTAT
>SDBS01006322.1_pt1 | contig 11527 bp, 13 predicted proteins | sample 2277091 | NCBI WGS metagenome assembly SDBS01 (sample SAMN10404972, study PRJNA504765) | marine sediment metagenome | isolation source: marine sediment core GS10_PC15, 163 cmbsf | place: Arctic Ocean: Southern Knipovich Ridge | collected 2010 | reverse complement strand
ATGGGACATTTTCCTAAGTATCGGGAGCATTATGATGTAACCGTTTACCAGACAAGAAGTCGGATATCCTGGAAGGTTTAAAACTGGTTTTTTATCTACTACCCCAAAAAGAGTTGGTTTTCCGGGTTTAATTTGGATACCGTGAAATAATACTGATCCATGCTTGTTTATTACATCCACATTAATGTCCCGTTCTCCTACCGAACTTCCGCCCCCAATTACTATCAGATCTGCTTTTGGAATTGCATCAAGCATCGCCTTTTCTAAGGCGTTAAATTCATCTGGAACAATATCATAAACTATGGGATTTCCTCCGTTTTGGGAAATTAATGCTGACAACGTATGAGAGTTAATATCATAAACCTGTCCTTCCTTTAAATCATCACCTAAGGCTGCTATTTCTCTACCAGTGGGAATCACTGCTATTTGAGGTGTTTTGTAAACTTTAGCAGAGGATCTATTTAGTGCAGTTAAAATCCCGATTCGGGCCGGTGTGAATTTTTGCTCTTTGTAAATAACAGTTTCTCCGCTTTTAACATCTGCTCCTGCGTTTGAAACATTTGTACCAGGAGCAAAAGCCTTAAAAATTTCTATCTCATTTTCTGATTTATTAGTATACTCCACCTGAACAACTGTGTCAGCACTTTCTGGGATCATTGCACCGGTGGCAATTTCGGTGCATTCCTCCTCTCTGATTATTTTTTGGGGGACTTCTCCAGCATGAACTTCTTCAATACAAGTAAGGAAAATTGGAGTTGATTCGGTAGCACTAAAAGTTGATTCAGCTTTTACTGCATAACCATCCATCGCGGCTCTTCTAAAAGGGGGAATATTAACATCTGATACTATATCTTCTGCAGCAATTCTTCCTATCAGATTTTTTAGCAGTACTTCTTCCGTTGTTGCAATTGGAGAGATATTAGCATTTATTATACTTTGAGCTTCTTCAATACTGATTAATGACTTAAGTGGACGCATATTATTCCCATTTCTTTTTTTCTTTACGTTAAATTAAACAACATTTATATGGAATTTTTCGATATGTATAATGATACTAATCGATTGAATATAAAAATTTTGATTTAAAATGACGGAAAAACAAAAAGGGATAGTTAAAGCCGTAAATATCAGCAGGGAAAAAAGTGTGCCAAAAAACAATATAAATACATGTGAAATAACTGAAAACGGCTTATTGGGGGATGCTCATGCTGCCGATTGGCATAGACAAGTATCATTATTAGCTGAGGAAAGCATTGACAAAATTCGAGATAAGCTACCTGACATTCAATTTGGTGCGTTTGCAGAGAACCTAACCACAAAAGGAATTGATCTTGTAAACTTACCAATAGGAAAACAAATGAAAATCCATGATGTAATTTTAGAGGTTACCCAAATTGGAAAAGAATGCCACCAAGGTTGCGCCATTCAGCAACAAACAGGCAAATGCGTAATGCCTACAGACGGTATCTTTACTAAAGTTATTAAAACAGGCACAATTCATGCTGGAGACGAAATAATCATATTAAACTAAATAAAGGTGTAAAAATTATATCCCTCACAGATTGCTACAACCGAGATATTAACCGATTGCGAATTTCAATTACTTCTAATTGTAATTTGGATTGCTCCTATTGTCACCACGAAGGAAATTACCATAGTTTATCCAGTTCAACTTTGACATTGGAACAGATAGAAAACATTTGCAATATTACGGAAAAACATAAGATTAAAAGCATCAAAATCACAGGTGGAGAACCACTTTTACATCCGAATATTTTGGAAATTATAAAAAAATTTTCTGTAATCCCATCTGTTAAAGACATTGCTATTACTACCAATGGAATTTTACTTGAAGAAATGGCTACTAACTTAAAATCTGTTGGTTTAAAAAGAATCAACATTGGATGTGATTCCTTAAAAAATGACAATTTAAAATCTATAGCTCGGATCCGTAATGGATTGAAAGCAGCGAAAAAAGTCGGATTTCAGTCAATAAAAATCAATATGGTTTTATTAAAAGGAGTAAATGAAGATGAAGTAGATGAAATGATTGATTTTGCTGCTGAAAACGGATTTATCTTGCAGATCATTGAATTAATAAACACAGAAAGTACTTATTTTGAAAAATTCCACGTAAGTTTAGAGAAAATCGAGGATAAATTATCAAAAATATCAGAAAAAGTAGTAACACGTAATCTTCATCATAGAAAACAATATTTTCTAAAAAAAGGGGCAATTGTTGAATTGGTTAAACCTGTGCACAACGCAGAATTCTGTCAAAACTGTCATACACTTCGAATCACAAGTGATTTTCAATTTCAGCCCTGTTTAAATAGAAATGACAATTTTATCCCTATCAATAAGGATATTGAGATTTCTTTACAAAAAGCTCTTGACAGGAGGGTGCCGTTTAATGCAGTATAAAGACATTAAAATGGTTGATATCAGCGATAAAGACCCCGTAAAAAGAATTGCAACAGCAACCGGAATAATTCATTTGAAAGAAAAAACAATTCAGATAATATTGGATAATGGAATTAAAAAAGGAAATCCTCTCATTGTCGGGGAAATTGCTGCCATAAATTCAATAAAAATTACTCCTCAATTAATACCGCTCTGTCATCAGATTCCGATAAAGAACATAAATTTTGAAACTGAAATAAAGGAAAATTATATTCAAGTATATGTTTCCGTCACAACTATTGCTCAAACAGGCGTTGAAATCGAAGCAATTGTCGGGGTTACGACTTTTTTAAGCGTCATCTGGGATATGACCAAATATCTTGAGAAGGATGAAAATGGACAGTATCCGGTAACGAAAATAACAGATATCCAGGTAACTAAAAAAATTAAGCAAAAATTAAATTAACAACTAGCTAAGAGTATGGATCCTAAATATAAAAAAACGGTATCTATTGGTTTAATTATAATTATCGCGGGAGTTTTCAGTGGATGGGCAATTTACGATAGCTATTATTCATCCAGGCGGATTATTTTGGCCACTACTACGTCTACATACGATAGTGGGTTATTAGACTATTTAATCCCCATTTTTGAAGATCGCTACAATATTCCTGTACATGTTGTTTCAGTAGGGACTGGTGCTGCATTAGAGATGGGAAAGGCAGGAAATGTGGATATAATACTCGTACATGCAAGAACAAGGGAAGATGCTTTTATTAATGAAGGACACGGCGTTCATAGGGTTTGTGTAATGTATAATGACTTTGTGTTAGTAGGACCTTCCGATGATTCCGCCGAAATTGAAGGAGAAAATATAACTTCGGTCATGGCCAATCTAATAAGTTCAGGAAATCTCGCAGATATATCGTTTTATTCCAGAGGAGATTCATCAGGTACACATTCTAAAGAATTAGGACTATGGAATTTGACAGATTTTATTCCCAATTCTGAAGAAGATCTTTGGTATAAAGAAACGGGAGCCGGGATGGGTACTACACTGACAATCGCCAATGAAGAAAATGGATACACACTAGTTGATAGAGGCACATGGTTATCAATGAAGGACAACTTAAATCTAGTTATATTGTCAGAGGGGGATGAAAATCTTCTAAATCCGTATGGAGCAATTCTAGTAAACCCTGAATTACACTCCGGTATTAAATTCGATTTAGCTGTAAAATTCATCGGTTTTTTGGTATCCGAACTAGGTCAACAGTTGATAGGAGACTTCAGAAAGAATGGAGAATTATTATTCCATCCAGCTTTCGGGATTAACAATTCAACTCACAGTTGTATCACTACTACTGATGAGATAACATATTGGAGTCAATTTAATGGGGGATTTACAGGTTAGATCTTTTAAGAAATTTATTTAATCATTACAAAAATCATATCATAAATAAAGTAGATTGAAACTTTTAAATTTGGGGCGAATTATTTGAGTGAAATCATAAACGGGATTATTGAAGCAATAAGGCTATTATTTTCATTTGATCCTGAAGTATGGGGAATCATGCTCCTTTCCGTTAGGGTTTCGGCTACTTCTACACTTATAGCTTTATCAATTGCTTTACCGATCAGTTCATTTTTAGCTTTAAGAGATTTTAAAGGGAAATCATTTTTAACGAATTTGATAAATACTTTTATGGGATTTCCTCCCGTTGTAATGGGATTAATCGTCTATTTAATGCTCTCAAACAGCGGACCGTTCGGTTCTCTTGATTTATTATATACTCCCAGTGCAATGATCATTGCACAATTATTTCTTGCAATACCGATAATCATAGGTACTACTAAAGCCGCTCTTGAAAGTGTGAATAACAATTTAAAGGAAACTATCATTTCGCTCGGGGCAAATGAGAGACAATTATGGTGGGAAATGATAAAAGAGGCCAAAAAATCCATTATTGCTGGGATTTTAGTTGCATTCGGTCAAGCCATTTCCGAAGTTGGTGCTGTAATGATTGTAGGTGGTAATATTCGATGGAATACAAGAACATTTACGACATCTATAGTACTTCAAACAAGGATGGGTGAATTCGGACAAGCAATAGCATTGGGAACTATACTTTTACTAATAACTTTCGTTCTAAATTATGCATTAACACGATTGCAGGTGAAAAACAATTGACCGCTTTAGTTGAGGTGAGAAACCTATCAAAATCATTCAGTAAAAAAGATAAAACAACGGTTGAAATTCTTTCCGATATTAATTTCGTAGTGGAAAAAGGGGAGTGTTTTGTCATCATTGGTCCCAACGGGTGCGGGAAAACTACTTTATTAAGAATTATCGGCTTGCTTGAGTCAGTTACTGAGGGTGAAATAGTTTATGATGGTGCAACAATTACTCAAATTTCGAATGAAGAAAAAGTAGATTTCAGGAGACGATTCTCTTTTGTTCATCAAAAACCGGTTGTATTGGACAAAAATGTTTATAATAATATTGCCTTTGGGCTTAAAATTCGAAGTTATAACCAAAAAGAAATTGATACCATCGTAAAAGAATCCATAAGTTTGGCCGGTTTAGAAGGTTTTGAAAAAGAGAACGCACGTAATTTATCGGGGGGAGAGATGCAAAGGGTGGTAATTGCGATGAATTTTGCCATAAATCCCGATTTATTTATCCTTGATGAAGTTATGGCGAATTTAGATGCAAAAAATGTTTCTTTGTTAGAAGATGTGATTTCAAGAATAAAACAAGATAAAAATAAAACAATCATTATGAGTACACACGATCGAACGGAAGCAATAAAATTAGCTGATCGAATCGGAGTTCTCATCGGTGGCAAATTTACACAGATTGGTACGCCAAGAGAAATATTCACACAACCAAAAGATGAATTTACAGCAAAATTCGTTGGGTATGAAAATATTTTTTCGGGAATTGCAACCGATAATAGTTCAGGACTTACCAACATTGAAATCGATGAACTGACAATTGTTGCCTCAGAAAAAAAAGAAGGCGTTGTAAAAGTTTGTATAAGACCTGAAAGTATTATGATTTCGAAGAACAAGCCTTCTAATGTCAGTTTTCGAAACATTATACCTGGAGTTATAAAGGAAATCAGGGAGTTAGGAAATGTAAATCACGTTTTTGTGGATTGTAAATCAGTAGATTTTCTTGTTTCGATAACAAAAAAATCAAGTATTACACTGGATTTAAAAAAAGACACCGAAGTTTATATCAATTTTAAAGCCACAGATATTCAGTGTTTGTAAAATTCTTACCACGATTAAAACCTATGCACATTAATCATTAATAAAAACAGTAAAGTGAATTAAAATGGATAAAAATAAAACAAAACATCATAATCATCTAAAAAACGTTCCAATAATAATTAAAATTGGGATTGTAATCGTTTCTACATCTCGGTACAATGAATTAACGGAAAATAAACCCTCTACTGACCGTTCTCTTCCTATTATTAGAGACATTTTATCCGATTATAAATCTGAAAAGGTAAATACAACTTTTAGAATTGAGTTCGAGAAGATTATTGCCGATAATCCAGACCAAATCAAAGAAATAATTCAAAAATTTACTCAGAATGACGATCTGAGCGTTCATGCATTAATTTTTTCCGGGGGAACTGGAATTACTCGAATGGATATTACCATTGAAACAATTTCCGCCCAATTCAAAAAAGAATTACCCGGTTTTGGAGAACTTTTCAGGTCGTTGAGTTACCAACAGATAGGAACTTCAACAATTTTAAGCAGAACAACTGCGGGTATAATTGAAAATACAGTTGTTTTTTTAATACCTGGATCCCCGAAAGCAGTAAAATTAGCTTTAGAAAAAATTATCGTCCCTGAGTTACCACATATCATTTCTGAGTTATACAGGGAAAGATTGCAATGAAATAATCCTAAATTAAACTTCTTTTGAAAAATATAATCATGTGATCATAATGGAACCCTCTGAATTGTACCCTCATTATAAAATTTGGCTGTCAAAAAAGAAAAATAAGACAAAAGAGAAGGGAAATTACGTACTTGGAGGGGGTGGAGCGAAATTACTAGAACAAATTAATAAAGAGAAAGACCTTGGAAAAGCAGCGAAAAAATTAAAAATCTCTTATAAAAAAGCTTGGAATATTTTACACAAAATGAAAGAAAATTGCGGAGAATCGCCTGTGATTTCTCATCGGGGGGGTAAAGGTGGAGGTGGAGGCATTGAATTATCTCAAACTGGATCGGTTTTACTCGAAATGTATCAGAAATTTGAATTTTTTTTTAAAAATGCAATATCTGACTTCTACGATTATGTATGTTCTCTAGATGAAAAAAAAAATAGAGGAAAAAAATAGACATAACTCTTGTGATCGACTTCATCGAAATCGAAATATTTAACATAGATGAAACTTACTTTAAATCAACCCCAATAGGGTAAGAGACGTTCCAGTTATAAAACATTGCTTGAGCGTACTAAGAGTTGAAAATTTTTTTATGGCAAGAATGCATTCCCGTAAAAAGGGAAAAAGTGGGTCAAAAAGACCTAGCCGGATAATCAAACCTGAATGGTGCGAACATTCTGCTGAAGAAGTAGAAAAAATGGTTGTCGATCTTTACAGAAAAGGGGAAACTCAAAGTAAAATCGGCCTTATTTTAAGAGACAGTTATGGTATCCCTCTTGTAAAAGCAATAACTGGAAAAAAAATTAAACAGATTCTGGATGAAAATGATTTGACATCAGCCCTTCCTGAAGACATGATGAACCTTGCGAGGAAGGCTTTGAACATACGAAAACATTTGGAAGAAAATAAGAAAGATCTTGAAAGTCGTAAAGGATTAAACCGTGTCGAAAGTAAGATCTACCGACTGGTGAAATATTACAAGAGAAATGGAGTATTAGAACCGGACTTCAAGTATAGACCAGACAGGATAAAGATATTAATCAGGTGATAGAAAATGAGTCCAGCAAAAAAGAAGGGTCGGCGTCGAAAAGTAATCGATTCCTGGAAGCTAAAGAAATGGTATAGCGTATATGCTCCTAAAAGTTTTAAAAATGAATTCATTGGTCAAATACCGTCGGGAAATCCGGATAATTTGTTAGGTCGTACGATTTGGAACCGTTTGCATGAATTTACAAAAAACTTCAAAGATCAACACATAAAATTAAGATTTAAAATCATAAGTGTTAACGAAGCTGCTTTACGGTGTGAAACCCACTTTCAAGGATCAGAATTGACACGGGATTTTGTGAGAGCTCTCATTCATAGGGGTTCTACAAGGATAGATGGTATTTTTAATTATAAAACCGCTGATGGATTTGTGTATAGGGTTACAACTTTCTGCGTTACCAAGAGAAGGGTAAAAGGTTCTCAAAAGATAACTATACGAAAAATAATAAAACAGGTTTTGGATGAGTTTGCAAAGAGTTCGAAACACGGAAAATTTGTGCGTGGTATGATACATGGTGTTTATGCTGACAATATTCGAAAAATAGTAAAAACTATTTATCCGTTAAAAGAATGCCAAATTCTCAAAGTAAAACTTATAAGTTTTCCTGAAGATATTGTGGATGAAGAATTTGACAAGGATGAATCCTTTGCCGAGCAAACTGTTAAATTGAAAATACACGGTAAACAAATTAAAGCCATTAAAAAGGCCAGAAAAGCAGCCCAAAAAGCAGCAATTAAAGCAAGTTATTCAGATCAAAGGGAAGAGAGCGGAACATCAGCCAATAAGACTGATAAAGGAAAAACTAGTGTTGCAACTCCAACCGATTCAACCGAATCCAAAAAAACTGAAGAAAAAGAAGAAAAAGATACTAAAAGTAAAGAAACTGAAAGTACAGATAAAAAGGATTAATTTTAAATTCGCAAATTGAAGATTTGTATTTTCAGAAACTTCTTACAGATTTTTTTTATTTTTTATTTTTTATTTTTACCACAACATTTTTTCCGATTATGGAATCACTGATATAAGAGAATTGAGGAATTTCAGAATCATCCATTATAATTGAGTTTTCAATCTCGCTGTTATCGACTTTTGCGTAATTTTCAATGGAACTAAATGGTTTTATATGTGCAAATGGACCTATTACAGAATTTTTTCCTATATAAACAGGACCTTCGATGTTGGTTCCTGATTTAATAATCGTATCCTCACCAATTATTACTTCACCGTTAATTTTAACTCCTGATTCAATTTTTCCTTGGATATCACTCTTAATTTGACTTAGAATATATCTATTTGCCTCGAGTAATTGCCATGGATGGCCTATATCACTCCAATAATCTTCAGATATATCGACTCCTTTAATTTTATAATCGTTAATCAGTAATTTCATGGAATCTGTAAGTTCATATTCTCCTCTCGCAGATTTTTTTGTATTTTCGATACCTTCAAAAATTCTAGAGTTAAAAATATAGATTCCTGCATTAACAAGATTTCCAAACCGGGCATCTTCTGGTTTCTCTACTATATTTTTAACAAAACCGACCTTATCTAATACAATAACACCATAGTTTCGAGGATCCTCGACCTTAAGAAGGCAGATAACGGCGTCTACATTTTCGTTTTCGTAAACGGATAAACTCCGGGAAATAGATTTTTCATCTAATAGGAGATCTCCATAAATTAACATAAAAGGGCTGTTACCAACAAAAGATCTTCCAATACCAGCAGCATTTGCTGTGCCTAAGTATTCTTTTTGAGTTTTATAAGAAATTTTCACACCGAATCCAGCCCCATCCTTAAAATATTCTTGAATTTGCTCTTTGAAATATCCGACTATTAAAAGTAAATCATCAATTCCATTTTTTTTTAAAAATTCTATTGTATATTGGAGTATTGGTTTACCAGCAAGGCGTATAAGGTGTTTAGGTCGTGTTGATGTTATTGGGAGTAAGCGCCGGCCTTCTCCCGCTGCTAGAATTACCGCTTTATTAACCGACATTTGACGATCATCAATTTTTTTGTCTGATAATAATTTCTTTAATTAATGTAAATATAAGGAAAATAAGAAAATTATGAATTAATTATGATATATGCCTACTAAATTTTAAGAGAAATCTTTACGGATTTGATTATTTCTTAGTAAGAATCGGAATTTAAAGCTTAAACTAATAAACCGGTAAAATTTAATCGATCCTTAGAAGATATTGTTTTATTACTTATATAGGATAAACTTGTTAAAAATTCCATGGGAAGAATCTAAATATTCCCCAATTTATTATGTATTTAAGAAAAAGAGTTTTATATTGAATTACTGAATTAACAATAGTTAGAATTCTGAACAACTTTATATGTGCTCCTATTACAATCCTAACAATCGGGATGTGGCTGAAAAAATATGGATTATGTTATGAAAATTTGTTTATTAGGTGATGGCGGAGTTGGAAAAACGTCATTAGTTTATAGATTCATAGAAAATCGATTTTCTACTGATTTCAAATCAACCCTCGGTGTGAATTTATTGAAACGAGTTGTTTCTATCGATGATGACACAGTATCTGTGCAAATATGGGATTTAGGGGGTCAAGACGCATATAAAAAATTACGTAAATTATATTTAGAAGGTTCTCAAGGAGCTCTCTTGGTTTTCGACAAAACCTCTAAAACTTCATTCGATAGGTTATACGATTGGACAAATTCCTTTCGAGATGTTCAATCGGACGCTCCGATGTTGTTGATAGGGAATAAAATTGATATGGTTGAAGAAATTCAAGTAAATGAAGAATCCGCAAAAAAATATGCCACAGAAAATCAAATGGAATATTTAACAACATCAGCAAAAACTGGTGCTAAGGTAGAAGAGGCTTTTAAAACTTTAATAGGTCGAATTATAAAACTACAGAATCATTAAATTCTTTTTATCTAAAAAAAGAATGCTTTTTCTTTTCTATTTTGGACAAATTTTCTTATTATAAAATTCGACTCTTTATTTCTCTAAATATTAACATAGAATAGTTTTTAAAAAAAAAAGATAAAAATTGGTTTAGTTTTTTACAGAAAGTTTAAATCTTCATCTGAATCATCGATTTCAAAATCAGAATCTGATTTAGTGATACCATATTCTCTTACTTGAATTGATAGTTTCTTTACGGCGTTTTTTACGATTTCCTTTGTTTTCCCGCCTGTACAAACAATTCTTCCGGTTGAGAAAATCAGAAAAACTGTTTTTGGTTCCTGCATTCGATAAATTAAACCAGGAAATACCTCAGGTTCATACATTGCATATTCCATGACCACTGCGGCTAAATTGAGATCAATGTTTGTGTGTAAATCGCCCGATGCTACAATATTTTGAATTACAATCTCCGGATCAGACACTTCTATCTTCGCCTTACGAATACGTTTAATTACTTTTTCAACTACGGCTTCAGCTTCGTCTGCGCGTCTCATTCCTGTAACGACCATTTTTCCGGTACTGAAAACTAAAATGGTGGCTTTAGGTTTAAGGATACGCATTACAAGACCGGGGAAACGCTCCGGATTGTATTCTACATCGGCATACTTTCTCGCAATTATGTTGAGATCAATTTTCTCGGTAATCTTTAAAGTGACGGTCGCAACCACGTTTTCAATTTTATAGGTTGCCTCTTCCCATTCTTCTTCCTTTGGTTTTTTTACAACTGACAAAATTCGATAAACCTCTTTTAAAAAAGCAAACAATAGAACCCTAAAAATCAAATTTTGCTTTTTCAATTAGTATTTTATTTATAAAGCAAAGCCATTTATAAAGGTATATATAAAAACATATTTAATCTCCGATTAAATCACAAAAACAAAATTATATCATAGCAAATTTCATAAGAATTTACATAATTTTAATCTGGCACCTTCAAAAAAGATATTAAACAAATTTTGCAATCAGTTTTGGTATAATCTTTACAAGATCCGAAGCTTGAAATGTTTTAATAGAACCTTTTTGGTCATTTTTATAGAGTTTTTGGAATTCTTCCCCTAATTTACCACATAAATACGCCCCGATGCAAGCCGCATCGAACTTATTATTTCCAAGTGCAAGAAGAGCTGCGATTATTCCCGTTAAAATATCACCAGTACCTCCTACCGCCATCCCCGGAACTCCTGTTTTATTAACCCTTGTTTGTTT